>SPJL01032073.1_pt1 | contig 37450 bp, 25 predicted proteins | sample 3741751 | NCBI WGS metagenome assembly SPJL01 (sample SAMN10925998, study PRJNA522277) | cold seep metagenome | isolation source: Elba SIP-enriched marine methane seep metagenome, extraction at timepoint T3 | place: Italy: coast of Elba, Mediterranean Sea | reverse complement strand
TGGGTCTGTCTCAACATCGCAGCATGAAGGAAAATCGACGCGCTATTTTGTGCTTGTTGGCAGCACTGGCTACCTTCCTGCTCTGGTGTATCGGGACGGCGGGGAGAAAAACAGCGATGGCTAAGCATGTCCGAGTGAACTCTTCCAGCAAACGCGAACCTTATTCTGTTATTTACCTCGCACGCTTATTAATTCCATTGAAAAATTTTCACTTGACTGAAAAGGCGATTACACTGGCTCTTAATGAGATAAAACCCTATATGGAAACGGTACTAGTTTGACTGAAGTGCTTCATCTTTGTGGGGATAGCTCAGGGTCTGTCCCCTATTTTTGTCCCCTATTTTTGTCCCCTATTTTTGTCCCCTATTTTTGTCCCCTATTTTTGTCCCCTATTTTTGCCCTATTTTTGTCCCTATTTTCCGTGTGTCCCCTATTTTCCGTGTTGTCCGACGGCCAGGCTGCTGTAGCGAAAAGCGGAAAAGGGGGAGGTTTAGGCTGACCCCATAATTTTTTGATTTTGTTCGAAAAGGGCAATTAATATTAGTAAGTAGTAAAAATGTAATATTATATCGGTATTGTTAAAAGCATATAAACCACATGGTTTTTTGTGCGAATCTAATTTACCGAGAATATTAATGAAAGAAACATTTTTTGCTACCTTCGTGTTTTTCGTCATTTTTTTCAGCGAAACATTAACGGCAGAAGACACCATGTTTAGGTCTGCACGCTTTTCTGGTTCAGGTAATTGCAGCCTTTGTCATGATAACCTGACGGACAGCACAGGAGATGATGTATCCATTGTTCGCGACTGGGGCGCCTCTATGATGGCTAATTCTGCCAAAGATCCTTTTTGGAAGGCCAAACTAGCCAGTGAATTATCGAGAAATCAACACCTGGCACCAGTCATAAACGATAAATGTACGCAATGTCATGCTCCAATGGCAAATTATGAAATTACTGAAGTTCAGGGCAAGGATATAGAGGTACTTGGTGCTCAAGGAATTCTAAATAAACAACATGAATTGCATGATGTTGCACTTAATGGAGTCAGCTGTACTTTATGTCACCAGATTGCAAACGATACGGCATTGGGTAGTGAAGAAGGTTTTTCGGGTCACTATAAAATCAATGACAAAAGGTTGATTTATGGTCAATACGCTGACGTTTTCACACCCCCTATGCAAAATAACGTAGGTTATACACCGGTGTTTAGCGCTCATATTTCTGGATCAGAAGTCTGTGCTACCTGTCACGAACTTTCGACACCCTATGTGGATGCCGAGGGTAACATTTTGACGACGACCCCAGATACTGAGTTTCCTGAACAGACACCCTATACAGAATGGCAGCATTCTAATTTTTCGGATACAGGCAGTACTCCCCAAACTTGTCAACAATGCCACATGCCGCAAACGCGTTCTATTGTGTCAAATCGTCCAAATTGGCTGCTGGCCAAAAACGGGTTTGCAAAACATCATTTGGTAGGTGCAAATACATTTATGTTGACCATGTTACGTGACAATGCAGCTGCCTTGGATGTAAATCCTGGAGGACTTGATTTAAGCATCTCTCGGGCACGGGAGATGTTGAAAAGTTCAGTATCTATGGAAATAGTTTCTGCAAAAATTGAAGAGAGCATGTTGGATGCCGTCATAAAGTTAAAAAATAACTCTGGTCATAAAACACCGACATCTTATCCTTCACGTAGAATGTGGCTTCACTTTAAAGTCACGGATAGCCTGGGGAAAATAGTTTTTGAATCAGGTCGGATAAACCAGGATGGTTCTATTGCTGGCGTTGACAATGATGTTGATCAATCAATTTTTGAACCCCATTATCAGCTGATTACGAAGCAGGAACAGGTCCAGGTTTACGAGGCAATCATGGGTAATACAGATGATGAAGTGACTTATACTTTATTACGTGCTGCTAAGTATTTAAAAGATAATCGTCTGACACCATCTGGCTTTGATAAGACGAATGTACCATCCAAGATTGGTGTTTATGGAAAAGCCATTGACGATGCGGGTTTTAATGATGGAGTCGATGAGATTAGATATCGCTTCCCAGTGACTTCAACTGATCCTCTAACCATTACGGTGGCACTGAATTACCAGACAGTTTTATTCGGATTTATTCAAGATTTATTTTCGCAAAGTTCTCTCCCAGAGGTTGAAACATTCAAGCAGATGTATGATGCACAATCTCTCAAACATGAAGAGATTGGAAGCATTCAAATAATTGTAGAAGGACTTGATAAGCAACAGATTCCAATTCCAATAGTGAGTTTAATCATGATGGTTTTATCAATTATTGGAGTGTATCTGGCTCAGACAAGAAGATGATGGATAGGAATTATCACGCACCTTTTTCGGTTACAAGAAGGGTTAGATGAAGAAAACCTAGCTGGGAAATGGAAATTAGAACGGAGACAGGCGACGATGTAGCCTATTTAAGGCATAACCTGCCCCCAATTATTACAAGAATAACGTAAATTTTTGACGAATACCTGTATAAGGATTAAATTGGTCTCAACGCTGTCAAACCTACGACAACAATAATATTCCCTGAATCCGACAGGAGACAGACATCGTTAGCATCATCGTTCAAACATCAGGCGGACTCGGTATTTTTCTGCTCGGCATGCTGATCATGACCGAAGGGCTACGGGCTGTGGCAGGTCGTTCTTTACGTGCAGCTCTGATGCACTACACTCGAACACCTTATTCCGGTGCAGCAATGGGCGCTGTCAGCACAGCCATTCTGCAATCCTCCAGCGCCACATCCGTCGCAGTCATTAGCTTTGTTGGTGCCGAGCTGATGACTTTCTCAAATGCTCTTGGCGTGCTATTTGGTGCCAATATCGGTACCACCATTACCGGCTGGCTGGTAGCTCTGCTTGGCTTTAAACTCAAACTGTCAACGCTGGTATTACCGTTTATTTTTCTGGGTGCGATTTTACGCTTATTCTCGCAGAGCAAACTGGCCAATGCCGGGTATGCGCTGGCTGGATTCGGCTTAATCTTCGTCGGTATCACCACCATGCAGGAAGGCATGAGCGACCTGCAGACATTTTTTTCATTCAAGGATATTTCTGAGTCAGCCTTTTCCGGTCGTTTTTTTCTGGTATTGATCGGCATTGTTTTCACCATCATCACCCAGTCATCCAGCGCGGGTGTCGCCGCTTCCTTATCTGCATTACATTCCGACTTGATCAACTTTGATCAAGCCGCGGCACTGGTCATTGGCATGGATATAGGTACCACCGTCACAGCAATGATGGCAACCATTGGCGCCTCCACTGATGCGCGTCGAACCGGCTTTTCCCATGTCATCTATAATCTGCTCACCGGATGCATGGCACTGCTATTATTAACCCCGTTTATTTATGCTCTGCAATACATCCACCCACAATTAATTAGCCAGCATGCAGAAATCGCATTGGTGTTGTTCCATAGCTCGTTTAATTTTATCGGGGTGCTGCTCATTCTGCCGTTCACTTCGCAATTTGCCCGACTCATTGAACGACTTGTGCCAGATAAACAAAATGTAACTCCCACTCTGCTGGATACCAAACTTCTCAATCGCCCGTCAAAAGCCATCCGCACTGTACAACCGGTGATTCAACAGCAACTGATTTATTTGCTGAAACACGTTAACTGGTTATTGAGAAAAACAAATGACAATAGCTCGATAGACCTTGAACAAACCCAACACACACTGGACGGTTGTCACCGTTATCTTGATAATATTCACTTGGAATCCACAGATAAAACCAACTGGCCGCCGTTAATTTCTCTGATTCACACAATGGATCATTTACAACGCCTGCATGAACGCTGTGAAGAAGAGGAATACCCAAAAATCGAACTGGCTCAGTCCAGTCAATTACAATCTATCCGCAAAACCCTGGTTGACTGCATTCCAGAAATTATCGACCATATTCAACAGCAAAAGTGGTTGAAAGCCTATAAGACAGCCAATCATGCCCGCTCCCTGATTCACAAACAGGAAAAATCTCATCGCGAGCACATCATCCAGGAGATTGGAGTGGGCAAACTGGATGTCAATCAGGGCAGCGACCTGCTCGCCAGCCTGCGTTGGCTCAAACGCATCAGCGTCCATATTGCCCGCATCTGTCGCCATCTGCAGCAGGCCACCCTATTTTCCAGTCGTTAATCAACTACCGAGCAAGTCTTTCAACGACAGTCTTCTTCGAGGAAACCCTGCTATCAACATGATCTTTTTAGAAGGAAGCCGGGGTATGGGTTCGTCGCAAGGTGAGTGGAATCATCAATAATCCGACAGTCTCCTAAACTTATTGCTTCTTCAAAGCTTCTTTTTTCATCTCTTTTTCAATCATCCGTTCTTTAAGAGCTGATCCTCCCGAATAAACGAAGACCCCCAAAGCATGAAAAATAACAGCAATGCCCCACCCAATGAGTGGCCAAATAAACCAGAAATATTGGGGAGATGAATTCAGATTAATGGCTATCAGCATCACATTCACAGCAGTGTAGACTGCCAGATGAATGAAGAACCCAATCTTTGCTTCTACCTTTTCTTTAGCTCTTTGATATGCCTCTTGATTTTGCATCATGTTTTCTCCATGGATCAATAGTTCAACAACATAACATTCAAACTCACTGGTTTTTGCGTAGCCAGAGCAAGATGGATTATTCGATCATTTGAGAAAAATAGCCAGGCTATATTCAACAATATTCAGGAAACCTGGCCTATCACTCTTGCCCTCGCTACGATCGCTATTCTCGGACAGCATTCAAGCTCTGCTAATTTTCTATTTATGCACATTACTTCATCCGTTGCTCAGCATCTTTTCCAACGCCTCGGCGTAGGCTTGCAGTACTTTGATCCGCGCATAGTATTTGTTATTGCCTTCCAGTAGTGTCCACGGGGTTTTCTGGGTGCTGGTGCGGATGATCATTTCATTCACCGCAATTTTATACTCGTCCCATTTCTCGCGATTGCGGTAGTCTTCTTCGGTAATCTTGTGTTTTTTGTAACTGATCTGCTCACGTTCTTTAAAGCGTTTAAGCTGTTCATCTTTATCGATATGCAGCCAGAATTTCATTAGTAAAATGCCATGCTCGGCCAGTGCCTGTTCAAAATCGACGATTTCTGCATACGCCCGTTGCCATTCTAACGCACTGGCAAAGCCTTCTACCCGCTCTACCAGCACCCGACCATACCAGCTGCGGTCGTAGATTGTCACTTGACCGGCACGCGGAATATGCCGCCAGAAGCGCCATAAATAATGATGCGCACACTCTTCATCTGTCGGCGCTGCTATCGGGATAACCTGATATTGGCGCGCGTCCATCGCATGCGTTAGACGCCGTATTACGCCGCCTTTACCTGCCGCGTCCCAGCCTTCAAACAGCAACAGGCTGGATTTTTTTTGTTGGTAGGCTTGGCGTGCCAGGCGGCTGATTTTGCCCTGCCATTTGTCCAGCTGTTTTTGATAATCTTTCTTGTCCAGTTGCCGTGTTAAATCCATCGCATCCAGTAATGACTGTTGCTGCACATGCTTTATGACGGGAGTAGTGGCAGGGCTTGCCATGTGTTGTTGATGCTTTCTATGCTGAAAATGGTGTTGCAGGCGATTCAAAATATGTTGTCCGACGGCCAGGCTGCTGTAGCGAATATCGCTGCCATCAATAATCAGCCACGGTGCATGGGGGGTACTGGTTTCTGTCAGCGCCTGTTCCGCCACGCGCATAAAATCATCATAAAGTTTCAAATGACGGCGATCTTTATCCGTCACCCGCCATTGCGTGTCAGGATCTTTCTGTAATTGCTTAAGACGTTTTTTCTGCTCGTCTTTTTTTAGATGTAACCAGCATTTGATAATCAAACCGCCGTCATCACTGAGTAGCTTTTCCAATTGCTGAATATGCCGTAAGCGTTGATGAAACTGATGTTCATTTATTTTTTTATGCACACGCTCTGCCAGTGGTTCGCTATACCAGGAACCAACATACAGACAAATCCCACCCTGGGCTGGCAAGGTGCGCCAATAACGCCAAAAACGGGGGCGCTCGCGTTCCTCATCACTGGCTTCAGAAAAAGCTGTCGTCTGCATGTAGCGGGTATCCAGCCATTCATTTAGCAGGTTGATGACATCCCCCTTGCCACTGCCGTCCACACCGGAAATAATGATGATCACCGGAAAATCTGCCTTCTGCAGTTGTTGCTGCGCAAGTAATAACTGAGTGCGCAGCGTGGAGACTTTCTCTTTATATTCCGACTTGCTAACGGTATGACCTAATTCTGCAACTTCAAACATGCTTCAACTATCTCCAGCTAATCCCTATATGGCAACTCTAACACAGCGTCTCTTTTAACCTGAATCTGCGATTTCAAAACCGACTCAGGTTTGATCTACAACATCACCCTGGGCGGCAAGAAACAGTTCTCGCTGTTGAGGTGTTGCCAAGGTTTCCACGTTGAACAATTCATAATGCTGTTGTACGGTGTCTTGCAGTTGCTGGATCAATTTGGAGTGCTCTGCAGGGGCGTCAAACTGTATTCCGGTTGTTGCTTCACTGATTTTCAACTGATTAATCATGGTAAAGTTATGTTCATCTTTCACCCAGGTCGGATCCAGGTAATACAACATACTCAACGCCACTAACGAGGGTTCCGAAAAGGTTTCCGCTGCTGTAACCGGCATATCTTTGTTACGCCATGTTTGCCAGCTTGTGTGTGGTGCTTCATTTTCCCGATAACGCATGGCCAGATAGCGCAGATGATTTATAAAACGCTTGATCTTGCGTGGGCTTTGCTGGCGCAGCATTAAGTAAGGTTGCCATAAACGCATGGCCTTTCGGAAGGAGTGTGAGTCTTCCACTATCCGCTCGGATTTTCTAAAAAACAAGCTTAGCGCCGCACCCAACACGACCATTAACAAACCCACTGGAATATAGCGATGCCAGGTAGTTGGGCTTACCTGGCCGGGTTCAAATTCGGTGTCTACGCCCGGCTCAGGTACTCCTGGAGAAGGATCAGGAGGATCTTTATTGTAGTCGTGATCACCTTTTTTAGGCGCAACCGGCTTATCTTTCTCTGCGGCTTCTTTCAAGTACAATTTCAACTTGCCATCGGCAAAATTCTCTATCAGTACGCCTTCTTTCAGAACATCATGCTCTGCTTTCAACTGCCACTGCAATTCTGGCGTGTCTTGTTTTGTCGGCCGTTCAAACGTGGGGATTAACGGCTCACCCTGTTCATTTTTAAACCATTGCAAATCGTGCGCCGCCCATTGTCCGATAAGTTGTTTAGGCGTGCTTGGTGTAGAAAAATTGAAGACATCGGTTTGTCCAACGCCTGCGCCAATCGCCACCACGAGGCTCACGGCCAAAAGAACCCGGTTTTGCTGTACACGTTGCAACGCTTTTCGTGTCCACTGATCAAATGCACTGAGTTCCACCTGTTTAAACTCGGGCACAGTTAATAATTGCGCCTTTTCCTCATCCAGTTTCGGTACCGGCACTTCGATATTGATCATTTTTTCCAGATACTGGCTGGCGAACTGGCGACGATGTTCCACCCGTTCATCTTGGACGCCGTTGTTCAATTCCACATAACTTTCTTCCGCCAGCTCTTTAAAGCCAAGACCGACACAGATTTTTACCCATTCCGGCGCCATACCGAGGATGATGTAACAATCACCGGAACTGACCAGAAAATTGATCGCCTCTAGTACTTCCAGCACATTTTCCTTACCGCAGCGATCCAGGTCGTCGATAAAAATAATCATACGGCCCAGATCCAGGCTTTGGGTGACATTGCCAAACTCCTGCGCAAACTGATACCGCGCCCCTGGATCAACCGCCGCAGATTTCTGGCCTTGCTTGCCGTTTACCGTCATTAACCTGAGTGGGTTTAAAGCAAACCCCTGCATGGATTTGGCCAAACCAAACATGATCGCTGTCGCGGTACCCAGTGATGTGACAATGCCTGTGACGATGTTGACGCGGGCGCTGAGCATATCCACCTGATGCTGCACCCAGGTTTGAATTTCATGTAATTGGCCGTTGCCAGATAACATCAGGGTCGCCAGCACGCTGATGATAAAAACACCACTCAACAGTGATAACCAATGCTTTTCACTGCGCAGTTTCAGCAATCGTAAACGAAAAATCAGCCCCACCGGACGCAGGCCTGAAAACTGCAAGCTGCCAGGAATGGCCTGGGTACGAATATTGGCAAATAATGAGGCAAGCAATTGCTCGCTTTTTTGATGGTGCCAGGCATTAAACCACACGGTAGAAAACCCTTTGTCATGCAAATCCTGATGCAACAGATTCATTAACGAGCTTTTGCCACTGCCCCATTCGCCGGTGACAGCAATGGTCAGAGGCGGTTCGGTACGTGGATTGCGAAGAAAACGCGATAAGCCCTGGGCAATATCATTAAATCCTAACGGGTCAGGATCTCCCGGCTGCAACGGACGGTCGGACGCCAGTAGATCGGTAATGGTTTCTTCTGTTTGCTGCTGGTGTTGTGGCGAACGGTAAGCACTCCAGCACAGCACAATCACAGCGATACAAAACAACGTGTACCAGCCCGCCGGATATTTTTTGTATTGCGGGGCATGCCAGGTTTTGCCGCCATCTGTTGTATGAATCAGGGTATATTGCTCGCCTACCGTGATGCCATGTTGACGATCCGCAAAACTTACTGAGTTGAGTGTTTTGTCGGTTTTAGGCGTTTGCACTTGCCAGTCAGAGCCTGCATTAGCCGTATGTAATACTGTTCTATCACTGCCGACCACCCAACCATATTGTTGATCAATAAAACTGACATCTGTATAAAGACCTCTTTTTTGAATGTCTTGTGCCTGCCAACTGTTTCCGCCATCAGTTGTTTTAATCAGCCTGTTTCCGTCCCCTGTTGCCCAGCCTGACTGGCTATCAATCATTTCAATTGAACGAAGCATGGTTGCAGAGCCTTTTACACCCGTTTCCCAGTTTACCCCGCCATCCAGTGTGCGAAACACACGGCCATTAGAATCAACTGTCCAGCCGTTGTCAGCCGTTATAAAATCCACCGCTGTTAATAATGCCGTTGATATTGTCTTGCCAGGCTTTTTTTGTCTCTGCCAATTGATACCGCCATTTGAGGTTTTTATCACGACACCCTGCATGCCAACTGCCCAGCCCTCGCGCGCATTAATAAAACTGATATCAAATAACGTTTCCTTGATTCCACTTTCTTGTTGTTGCCAGTCCTGCCCGCCATTTGTTGTATGTAAGACCGTCCCTTTGCCGCCCACTGCCCAGCCCTGTTGAGAATCAACAAACTGTATTGCACGAATGGATTCATTTACACCGCTGGCCTGCACCTCCCAACGTGTTCCACCATCGCGGGAATGCAGAATAGTGCCACGCGTTCCAGCAACCCAGGCGAGTTGCTTATTTATAAAATGTGCCGAGTACAACCATTGGTCATGCCCATGACTGAGTGATGTCCAGTTGAGCCCACCATCGTTTGTGTACAATATTGTCCCCGCATCCCCCACTATCCAGCCACGTTTGGCATCGTTGAAATGGATCGACTGTATACGAATATTAAAATTGGCTAGCGGACGTGCTTGCCAACTTTTACCACCATTTGTGGTTTTTAGGAGCGTATCGCCATTTGATGTTGCCCAGCCATATTGAGCATTAATAAAGATGATGGAATTTATCCAACGGTCTGTTCCACTATATTGTCGTTGCCAGCTTGCTCCACCATCAACGGTATGAAAAATGCCTCCTGGGCCAGCAGCCCAGCCTTGTTTTTTGTTGATAAAATCGACTGAATTAAACCCCCCATCTTTAGTACTGTATTGATCTTTCCAGCTTTCTCCGCCATTGCTAGTGTGTGATATTGTCCCATTAAAGCTCGTCACCCAGCCTTGCTGATGGTCGACGAAATCAACTGAGGACAATACTTCATTTTTCGAAAGGTTCTGCTTCTGCCAGGTTTTTCCACTGTCTTTTGTGCTCAGAATCGTCCCACGGCCTCCCACCACCCAGCCTTGTAGGTGATTTATAAATTTGACTGAGCGTAAGGGGGCATCTGCTGGGCTGTTTTGCCGCTGCCAATTAGCCCCACCATCGCTAGTATGTAAAATTGTTCCACGATCACCGACTGCCCAGCCATGCAGTGTGTCGACAAAATATATGTCATATAAAACAAGAGCGGCCAAAAACTTATTTTGCTTAGGCTCCTCGGCCTGCTGCTGTAAAGTGGTTTGAACAGACGCCTTTTGTTTCAGTTGAGTATTTTCTTGTTTACTCGAATCATTTTTTTTATCGAGCAGGTCCAGTTCGCTTGAGGGTATTTGGCGAATGGCTTTCTTATCGGCAGCAAGCCCCGGTTTAATCAACCAGTCAAGCGTACTTTGCGAATACTTGATGACTTCTGATTCGGCAGACAGTTTTGGGTATTGCTGTTGCCAACTGTATCCACCATCTTTACTGTGATAAATAAAGCCATCAAAACTCGTGACCCAAAGCAAATCACTGTTGGGTAAAACAAACACATCGCTTAAATTAGAGGATATTCTTGGTAAGCGCTGAAATGCATTTTGTTCAACCGGATAGACAAATGTATCAGTCAATGTTGAGGGGGTAAACACATCCAGTCTGGGCTTTTGGGTAAAAGCAAACCATGAACCGATGGAGAGCAACAGCAATGCCAGTAATAATAAAAAAGCCGAAGAATTGAAAACTGAAAGACCTTGTTGTTGCGGTAATTTAATTTTTTTTGTTGTTTTTTCCATCACATGCTCTCTATTGACGGACAGCCTCTTATGGATTATCAACTCGCTGATAAGGGGGCATCGCAAAAACTGTTAAATAACTTAAGGAACCTCTGATCAAGTCCAATTATTTTTAGCTTGCTAAAACTGTCGCTATTTTCCACGAAGATCGGCGCAATAGAATGACTATTACTGCTCTCTTCGCGAAAAATAGCGAAAGTTTTTTCTGCGCTAAATTCTAACCAACTTAATCAGAGGTTCCTTAAGGGAACTTAGCTGCCTTTTAGCACGGTTTTATCACTTATAAACAGCAAAACATATTAATTTTGCACGTTTTTTTGTTATCCTTGCGCTTTTATAATAAGAATGATTTTGGAGGACTCACGCAATGCTGGGCTTTTTAACAAGTGGCTTTACTTTAAATGCAGGCATCAAACTGGTTAACGAGGCCAGAGCTGCCGATGCCGGTGCGGCCGATGCACTGTATCAACAAGCGTACGATAAATTCGCATCCATCGCAGCAACCAACGGGAAATATGCGCAAGCGATTTATCACTGGGGATTTGGGCTACTGCACCAGGCAAACAATAAATCCGGTGATGACGCGGTCAGAATTCTGAACGAGGCGATTGATAAATTCACCGTCTGTCAGAATGTAAAACCTGATTACATGGGCGCCGCGGTAGACGGAGGCGTGGCTTATCTGAATATTGCGCGCATCAAAGTGCTTCCTCTGGATCACGAAGTGTATGCCAAAGCCAAAGAATCGTTTGAAAAAGCGGAAACCATTCAGGAAGGCTGTGCCAGCTATAACCTGGCCTGTATGTATGCAATGAATAACGAAGGCGATGCCGCTTTGCGGGCATTGGAAAAGGCACGCGATCTGGGCCTGATTCCTGATAAAAACATGGTACTGGCCGATGATGATTTAACCAATATTCGTAGCCAACCGTGGTTTGACCGTTTTATCGAGTCTTTAGATGTTGAGGAAGAAGAAGCGGCCAAGCCAGAACCCGCGCCTGCCAGAGAGACTACTGAAGCGCCAACTGAAGAGACAGTTGCTGAAACTGAAGAAGTGCCCGCTGCTGAAACCGCAGAGGCATCAGAAACAGCGGAAGCTGACTCAACTGACGAAGAAGAAAAGAAAGCCGAATAACCCATCCCCTTTGTTTACAGGGGTGAGCGTCTCTTACCCCTGATCCAGCTGTTGTGCCAACAGCGTAACCCAATGCATCACCGGCGTCGGGTTATCTTCTGCCAACTGCATCAAACAACCAATATTAGACGTCACGATCACATCGGGAATCGCGGCCTGAAGTTGGGCCTGTTTGCGTTGTTGCAGCTGTCTGGATAGCTCTGACTGCAATACACTGTATGTGCCTGCGGACCCGCAGCATAAATGGCTTTCCTTAACAATCACCCGGCTAAACCCCAGAGATTCTATCAGTGCTTCAACCCGCCCCTGCTGTTTTTGTCCGTGTTGTAAGGTACAGGGTTCATGTACTGCAACCTTAAGCGTAGGCGGTGGAATGTCAGGCAGGGTTTGTTGCGACAAAAACGTGGCAATATCTACGCATTTTTCTGCAATACGCCTGGCTTTGTCTGCATATTTTGCATCGTCTGCCAGATACCCCGGGTATTCCTGCACCATCAGACCGCAGGCGCTGGCATTGCTAATGATGGCCTCTGCACCGTTTTCCAGCAACGGCCACCAGGCATCAATATTCTGCTTCATGCGTTTTAACGCGGCCTGTTCTGCGGTTAAATGCTGCTCCACGGCACCACAACAGGTTTCCCCGGTTGCGACAACCACCTGCACACCCATTTCATCCAGCACGAACGCTGTATCCGCATAAATGCGGGCGTCCAAAGTATTTTGCACACAACCCTGCAATAAAATCACGTTTCGTGTGTGACTTGCTTGAGGCGTTGATCTGGCTGAATATACCGGTGTGATTTTGTTTCGATAAGGCTTGGGGACAGCCATTCTCAACTGGCGCAAAAAGGCGTAAGCCAAGGCAAAGCGCTTTCTATCAGGTAACAACCACAATAAACCCCGTCGCATCAAACGATCAAATAATGGCCGTTTAACCTGCTTTTCCACCCTGCGACGCCCTTCTTCCAATAATGCCGAATAATCGACGCCAGAAGGACAGGTCGTCTCACAATTGCGGCACGTCAAACAACGATCCAGATGCAGCAAAGTTTCATCCGTCGCCTGCTGTCCATCCAACACTTGCTTTATCTGATAAATCCGCCCACGCGGGCCATCCAGCTCATTGCCGAGAACCTGGTAGGTCGGGCAGGTTGCATTGCAAAAACCACAGTGAACGCAACGCCTGCTCAGTTGATTTAATTGTTGGGCATTGATTTCAGACTTTTTTAACTCGGGCTTTTCACTGCGACGCTTTAGTTGAGATAATAAACTTATATATTTCAATTGTTTAATTATATTTTACATGCATTTTATAAAAATCCTCGCGTCAAACCTTGGACACAATCGCTCAAGCCAAAGCCAGAAGGCGGTCTGAAAACAGGCTGATCTGCTGCGAGCAAATCTGATCGGCCAGATTCTCCGATCCTTATTGTTAAATAGCTCGGGTGGCGACGACTGCTATCATTTTTTATGGCTATTACCACATCACAGGTAAGGATTGATTGAAGTGGTTTCAATCTCATTATGCTTTTTTATGCAGAATACTTAAAGTTTACCCGTATAAACTCGCCCTGGGTTTAAAATGCCCTTGGGGTCAAATGCCTGCTTGATATTTTTTTGCAGCGTAACCATGCCCGGTTCTAGCGGTTGAAAGCAGTCGGTTTGGGCTTCTCCATGATTAAAACGCGTGGCATGCCCTTGGTGTTGTTGAGCATAACGGCGGATAGACTCGGCGGGTTCAACTGTTTTCAGCCAGCGCAAAGCACCATTCCATTCCATCAATAACGCATGTGGAAATTCAGCCAATGGTGTATTTTGAGGCAGGCTGATCCGCCATAAGTCACCGGGGTGCTGGTAAAACTCATGCGTGTGGTTTTTTAATTTCCCCCAGAAATCGCTTGTGATACTGACTGAACAATCATTCAACAAGGCGATCGCCTGATTTACCGACGTTTCAGGGCCGCCTGTTCTTAACAACAGCTTGCCATCTACCCAGGCGCTGGCAGTCAACTGTATTGGCAATCGAATTATCTGGCGTAATTGTGGTAATGCTTCTGCTGCTGTACAAGGCATTTCCAGCGTTTGTTCATTAACCAGCAGTGGACGGGTTTTGACCGACACTTCCAGTATGACCCCCAAGGTGCCCAGACTGCCCGCCATCAAACGCGATACATCAAACCCGGCAACATTCTTCATGACCTGCCCGCCAAAGCTCAGAACTTCCCCCTTCCCATTGATGATTTTCACGCCCAGCACAGCATCACGCAACGCGCCAGAGTAAATCCGCGCGGGACCGGATAATCCCGCAGCAACCACGCCACCTAAGGTCGCATGACCATTATAACCGGGGGGTTCAAAAGGCAATTGCTGATGATGCTCAGCCAATAGTGATTCAATGTCATGCAGCGATGTTCCGGCTCTGGCGGTCAGCACCAGCTCACTGGGGTCATAGCTAATAACCCCCTGATGCCCTGCCACGTTTAGTATTTCATTCGCCTCAACAGGACAACCATAAAATGCCTTGCTGTTACCGCCGATAATACGTAAGGCTTTTCCATCCGCATAGGCGGCTTCAATCTGTTGCTGGATATCCTGTTGTTTGTTATTCGAATTCATTGCAAAAGAGGTTGTAGCTTTATTCTTTGACGGTGGGTAATTTTGTATTGCCTTTCGTTCATTTTGGTCTCAAACATCCTATGTTGGCATCTCCAAACAGTCGTTTAAATGAGCATAGTAATGCATATACTCAGGTCATTTGCTAACAATTAATAATATCCAATTCAACTAACTAGGTGTATAGTAAAGCAAATTGATGGTCGGGCTGGCTTACAAAGAGCAGCTGAAATAGCGCACAGCTCGTAAAGACGATATCCAGACATTTTCTTTACCCCTCCCTTCATTGAATTTTTGTCGTTTGATACGCTTTTTTTGTAACCGACGACGTCCTCCCAATTGATTAGGCTTGTTGTGCAATGAGCTTGGTATACACAGGTTACAAACAGGAATTACGCATGAATAAACAGCTATTATCAAATAATTATTTATTCTGGCTGTGGTTTCTTTTGATACTTTCAAGCTGTATTGCCAATACAAGCTTTGCCGATATAAACCAGGACAAATTGCCTGATAACGCTCGCAAAAAAAGCTATGGGAGAGGATGGGTGTGTAACCCTGGATACCAACAAGTGGGCAAGACGTGTGAGGCTATTCGCGTACCTGAAAACGCATACTTAACACATTCATCTTATGGCGTTGGCTGGAAATGTCACTGGGGATACCGGCAGTTTGGTAATCGTTGTCGAGAGATTGTGATTCCTGCAAATGCTTATTTGGATATTAATGGCTATGACTGGAAATGTGACCGGGGTTATAAAGCGCACAATGACGGCTGTATGGCCATACAGATCCCGAAGAATGGTTATTTAGTTAACACCACCTATGGCAAAGGTTGGAAATGCGAACGCGGTTATGTAGAAAAAAAGAATGCCTGTGCCCCTTTAGCAGTTCCCTCTAACGCCCACATAAATTATTCCGGAGACGCTTGGGACTGTAACCCGCCTTATACCAGGCGCCAGGGAGAATGCATGCTTACGCCTAAATAGTGAAAAACTAATGTTCTGTAGCGCTTTCATTTGCAGGCATTCAAAAATTAATACGTCTAATGTAACCCTGGCAAAAATGGAGACGATGCACATGCAAAAAAATGCATCAGTACTTATATATCGAATAAATTGAGAACATGACTATGCCTACTTCAGATAAAACATTGATCGTCTTTCCCATGCTTGAGAGCTGGAACAGCACCACTAAAATGGCAACCATTGCTGCATCAGTCGACAAAAAACGTGTGCTGTGCCGTATCTCTCTGGATATCTTAATGGATAACTTCGGTGCCACAGAGGAAGTACCCATGCGTTCAGTGGCTGAATACAGGCACAATATACAAGACGTTGCCAAGCAACTGATTGAGAGTGAACGTTATGAAGAGGACGGGTCTATTCTTATTCGCGCATGCGACCTGTAACAGCCTGTCAGAGGCAACTTCAAATGACGACCAAACACAATAGTCTGAATTTTTTCCTGCCCGCTGAGTCATAACTTTGCCAACAACAGGTTGGCAGATAAGCCTGTTTTCCTCATATTCCCTACGCTCTCATCACAACAAACGTAAAAAATGACCTCAAAAATCAGACCAGAATTAATTCAGTTCACCGCCAAGCCATGGTGGTATGACATGCGTGGTAAAGCAATGCTGCTGATGGGTGTAGTCATTGCGTTATTTAGCCTTATCGCGCCTGATGTCAGTATGTTAGGCGGTAATGTCTCATGGATTCCTGTCATTAGTCTCTTTGTTCTATTGGTGGGTGTTTTACGTTGTATCGACGGGGTGGTGTCAGATTCAGAACAAGGTCTGCTTTTTAATCTCCAAGGCGGCATACTGGATATAGTCGTCGGTTTTCTGGTTGTGTTGAGCCCCACGAGTGAAGTCAACTATTTAAACCTGTTGATTGTCGGCTATCTGATTACCCAAGGTATTTACCGAAATGTTTTATTATCTGTTGCCAAAGTGCCTAATCCACTGCCCAGCAGAATAACCGGGCTGATCTCCATTATCCTTGGGTTAATGATATGGATAGATTGGCCAGCATCATTATGGTTTATTTCATTTTCAATGAGCGTCGATATCAGTTTTCGGGGCTGGGCAATGATAGTCATGGCATCAAAACTCAAGCAAGAAACCGTCACGCATTCAGGTTAAAGTTAAAGGCGCAAATAAATGAACGAGCAAACCAGAACACATAATATGGCGTTATATTGTGATTTTGAAAATGTCGCCCTGGGTGTTCGTGATGCCAAATATGAGGCATTTGATATCAACAAGGTTCTTGAACGCTTGTTGCTTAAAGGGAATATTGTTGCCAAAAAAGCGTATTGTGACTGGGATCGATATAAGGAATTTAAAACCACCATGCACGAGGCGGCCTTCGAACTGGTCGAAATACCGCATGTGCGTCAAGCGGGCAAGAATTCAGCAGACATCCGCATGGTTGTGGATGCGCTCGATCTCTGTTATACCAAATCCCATGTAAACACCTTTGTGATTATTAGCGGCGACTCTGATTTTTCTGCGTTGGTCAGCAAACTACGGGAAAACAACAAGGTGGTGATTGGCGTCGGCGTCAAGAATTCTACCTCCGATTTGTTAATTGCCAATTGCGATGAATTTATTTTTTATGATGATCTGGTAAAGAAGAAGAAAAAGCCCCGCAAAACGTCATCCGAGAAAGACGTAAAGAAAGCCTCCCGTTCTTCTGAAGAAGAGGAAAAAAAACAGCAAGCGTTAGATTGGGTGATTGAAACGGTTGAAGATTTATCTAAAGAGCGGGGTGAAGAAGAGAAAGTCTGGGGCTCGATGGTCAAACAGGCGTTAAAAAGACGAAAGCCGGGGTTTAACGAAACGTATCATGGTTTCCGTACTTTTGGTAAATTACTTGAGGAAGCGCAGCAGCGAAATTTATTAGCGCTCGAATTAGATGAGAAGTCTGGAGGATATATCATAAAAAGTATCATCCAGGACGAATGATGACCACCCTGCGACGGATACATCATTAAATTGTTGCATTAGGTCTCTGTATTTAACTCAACACCAACCTATTTCAAGGGGAGCAAAATCATGTGGCTCAAGGCAACGTGTAAACTCAGTTTTCAGATGGAAACCCCGACGCCGTTGATATTGATGCTGCGTCCTCGTAGCGGCGCCCAGCAATGGGTAGCCCTTGAATCCTATGCACTTGTGCCCTATGTGCCTGTGGTGGAATATACTGATAGCTATGGCAACCTCTGCCAACGTTTAGTCGCACCCTTAGGAGAATTCTCCATTCAAACCTCGGCAGAGGTGATGACCTCCACCACTATAGACACTGCGCCGGGCGATTTCTTTATTGAAATTCAGAATTTGCCGGAATCAGTGCTTGCCTATATACTGCCAAGCCGTTACTGCGAATCCGACCGGCTGGGTGACCTCGCCAGGGACATCGTAACGGGTCAGCAACTCGGCTATGATCAGGTCGCCAGTATCAATCAATGGATTCAGCAATTTATTCAATACGTGCCGGGGTCTAGTCATTTTCCGACCTCTGCAATTGAAGTTCAGGAACTTGGACAAGGCGTCTGCCGCGACCTGGCACACCTGGGCATCGCATTCTGCCGCAGTATCAGCATCCCCGCACGATTGGTTGTAGGCTACCTCTACGGCTTATACCCGATGGATTTACACGCCTGGTTCGAGGCTTTTGTCGGAGGACGCTGGTACACATTTGATCCAACCCAGAGCGCACTTTGCGGCGGGCGCATTGCAATTGCCTATGGCCGGGATGCCGCTGATGTATCCATCTTTCATCAGTTTGGCGCGGGAAATATTTTAACTTGCATGGACGTTAAAGTTGAGTTGCTAGAGAATGCGTCCATTTAAGGAACCTCTGATTAAGTTGCCGGCTTCGATACCCCGGACGCGTTGTACTTCAACACGCTCCATGTTCAGAAACTATCAAAACCGCTCAATCTCAGGGTGTGGCATTTCACCATGATGCACATGCATGGCGCCGAATTCTGCGCAGCGGTGCAAGGTGGGAATGGCTTTGCCAGGGTTGAGCAGGCCTTTAGCGTCAAACGCTGATTTCAGGGCGTGAAATTGTTGCAGCTCTAAGTTTTGAAATTGAATGCACATCTGGTTGATTTTCTCGATGCCTACGCCGTGCTCGCCGGTGATGGTACCGCCGTGTTGCACGCACAGCTCCAGAATGTTGCCGCCGAACGCTTCCGCTTTTTGTTTATCGCCCGGCTGTTCGCTGTCAAATAAAATCAGCGGGTGCAAGTTGCCGTCACCGGCATGGAAGACATTGGCGACGGCGAGTCCGTAGTGCTCAGACAAGCGGCGGATGCCCTGCAAGACTGCAGCAAGATGTTTACGAGGAATGGTGCCATCCATGCAGTAATAATCTGGCGACAACCGCCCGACTGCCGGAAAAGCGGACTTGCGACCGGCCCAGAATAATTGCCTTTCTGCTGCATTGCCTGCGGTACGTACTGTGGTCGCTCCGGATGCGGTCAGCACTTGAGTGACGGCCTTTGCCTCCGCCTCCACTTCACTATCACTGCCGTCCAGTTCGCAAATCAATATGGCTTCCGCATCCAGCGGATAACCGGCATGCGCAAAGGCTTCCGCCGCCTGAATCGCCGGTTTGTCCATCATTTCCAGTCCGGCCGGAATAATGCCTTCGGCAATAATGTTGGCGACCGCCTGCCCGGCTTTGCCGACATCATCAAAGGCTGCCAGCAAGACCTGGATGGCCTGCGGTTTGGGTGTCAGTTTAACCAGCACTTCCACCACCACGCCCAGCAGCCCTTCCGAGCCGTGCATCAACGCCAGCAAGTCATAGCCTGGGGCATCCGGCGCGGCACTGCCGATCTCCAGCACCTCACCCTGTATAGTCACCACCTTTAAGGCGACCACATTATTCACCGTCAACCCGTACTTCAAGCAATGCACGCCGCCGGAATTTTCTGCGACATTACCGCCAACTGAACAGGCAATCTGCGACGAGGGATCAGGCGCATAAAACACATTCAAATCCGCGACCGCCTCAGACACCGCCAGATTGCGCACACCCGGCTGCACCCGTGCCAGCAGGTTTTCTTCATCAATCTCCAGAATACGATTAAATCGGCTCAGTACCAATAACACCGCATCTTCACGCGGCGTCGCACCGCCTGACAACCCCGTCCCCGCACCCCGCGCAATAACCGGAATGTCCAGTTCGTGAGCATCTTTTAAAATCTGCTGTACCTGAGCAACCGTGTCTGGCAATAGCACCAGCCCGGGCTTTTGTTTAAATAACGTCAGGCCATCACACTCGTACGGAACGCGCTGTTCATCACGGAGCAAAATGTGTTCTTCGGGCAAATATTTTTTTAACCGTAATATCAACGGGACAAAATCAACCACGGGCAACTCCCAAAATCTGGCACACCTAGACTATCTTTTAAACGGCAGATGTTCAATAATTTCTCAAAGATCATCAATTGAATTAATCGATAAGGACAGTACTCATCGCTGGACAAACAATGATTTTTTTATAACCTTATCTCATCTGCCCATTAAATTATCCAAATCGCCATGTCTGCCGCCCTCGATTTCACCTATCAATACGCTTTTCCTTCCGGCTTGCAAAACAAGCCTAAAGGGAAACCCACATTCTCGCTGGCCACCAGCAATCCTGAGCAGGCCAGCCCTTATTTCTTTGACGGCCAGGTAAAGTCACCTAGAATCATGGGCGATATGCTGCTGACATTAAGCGATGTGGTCAGAACGCATTTTTTTCTTCCCCGCCCGGTGTTGCTGGATCCGGTATTAACCAGCAATGAAAACCTGTTGCGCCTGGAAGGCTTTAGCGGTTGTTGTGGCGTTTATGCACGGGTTGACCTGCCTGCCGAAGCATTTGACGGTGAATGTCATCAGCGCGGCACCACCAATGTCGATTTCAATACGCCCATGCGGAATGCACTACTGCGCCTGCGGGATAATGAAGATGTGCAGTTTTCCGTTGGCAAGGATGCGGTTGTGCTCAGCCGAGAGGGCGAAAAAACTATAGAGAAAAAAGTTAAACTCCCATTGCGCTGGATTAAAGGGTTTAGCGAGGTGCAATCGTATCAAACCGGGCTGGATCTTAATATGGAATGCAGCGCAACTGATGCCCTTCGTTTTGTTCGCAGCCTGCCCAATACCGCCCAGCCCAAAATGCCCAGTTTTGTAGTCAGTGCCGGGCGCAGCCTCAGGCTTAGTCAACGTGCGCAAAAAGGCGCGGTGCAAATATGGGGTACGCATCGGGTTAAAGTGATCGAAGCCTTGTTGCCTCGCGCCAAGAGTTTGCGCGTATGGGCCCATCAGGACAACGGTATCAGCGCCTGGGAAGTGTGTTTTGCCAGTGGTTCATTTTTCCTGATGATCAGTCCGGAAGTGTATCGCGGCTTTTCCGGCGAAGGTCAACTATTATCCGATCTGGCCACACCGCCTTCTGAAAGCCTGATCAGCAAGGTGAAGACGCAGTTAAAATGGCAGTCGGAAATTAATATTGACTACATCTCAGATCAGTTAGATTTAAACCATTCTCAGGTCTCTGCAGTACTGGCTGTGCTTAGTAGCCGCGGGCTGGTGGGCTTTGATGCCGCACAACAACACTATTTCCATCGTGAACTGCCGTTTGATTTAAGCACCGTTGAAGACATGCAGCCACGCTTGAAAAACGCCCGCAAACTATTACAGAACAAGATTATTAAGCGGGTATCCGCAGTGGGAGTGAACCCGGCTGTCTATCAAATTCCGGGGACCGATATTGAGCATCGAGTAGAGCTGTCCGAACTCGGCGACCGCTGTACCTGTCCCTGGTACAGTAAATATCTTGGCAAACGTGGGCCGTGTAAACATATCCTGGCTGCACAACTTTTTCATGACGCATCCACTGAACATTCATGACACCTGAAGAACTCGAAAAGCGGGTACTGACTGCAAAAAATGCGACTGAAATTGTACAGGCATTCAAAGGAATGTCTCATACCGAGCGCAAATCACTGTCCACCACGGCAAGCAAACTTAAACCGCAAATTTATCGTGGAACACCCAGCAAAACAGCGTCGCCACTGCTAAAAAAGTATTTGCAAAAGCACAAAAACGATTGGAACAGTTCTCGCTTTAGTCCTGCGGCCCTGGTTATGTATGCCGTTTGCCCGATATCACAATTAAAAAAGACTGACCTGATATTAAGCGGTTCATACCGTGAAGCTCTTGAAGACATCATGCTGGATCGCCGACCAGAATGGCTGGATGACTGGATTAACTACGATTTGGAAACAGAGTTCCCTACCCTCTCTTTTGACATGCTGCGAAGCTGGATAAAGCAGGGCATCTGCCAAAAACCACAAAGCGAAGGTTATGCCCGCATGCTGGCCTGGCAGTTGATGTCCTTTCATTTTGGCAGTCAACGATACAGCTATCTGCCCATCAGTGAACGTCTGACCCGTGAACCTGATTTACTTGACGATGTCTGGTTGTTGTTTACATCGGAAAACCAGGCCTTTAATACCGAAAGCTGGTTTACCAACAACGCGCCGGAAAATTATGAAACCTGGCCGGAGGCATTAATCAAACTGTGTAAACAAGGCAAGCTGGACAGAAACCGCTTGCTGGACGCCTCACTGGAAGGCTTGATGCTTGATATCAAACAAAATCAGTTATCCGGTTTTCATAAATTCCATGACCGCCTGACGCCCTCCATTGAGGAACGGGCGTCACGCCAGGCACTTTACCGTGATTTACTGTGTCACAAAACCGCACACGTTGCCAAATTTGCCCTGACCGCACTGGGTAAACTTGAGAAGGCTGGCAAGCTGGAGATAGCGCCATTTATCCATGAAGTGTCATCGATATTTTATTTGCCGGTAAAAGGGAATGCCATTGCTGCACTCAAATTTATTAAACGTATCATCAAGGCGCATCCGCACTATAGCGAGCAAGGGCTAAATATCAGCCTGGAAGGTTTGCGTCATGAAAACCCGGATGTTCAGGCACAAACCCTGGATTTATTGGAACATCATGCACAGCATCTTACCCCGGAAATCAAACAGACCCTGGCAGATGCGGCGGGCTATCTGCCCGCATCCTTGCAACACCGTCTGCCGCCCTTGACCGACAATGCACAAGACTCAGCTACCGAACAGCGCGAACAGACGCCTGACGTTGCAGGACTCAAGTCCCGACTGCAACAGCTTTCCACAACACAGCGACAAGCCCTGGGACTGTCTGAATCGTTCCTGGACGATGACTTTGTTTACCCGTCATTATCAGACAATATCCTTGATCATCAATTGCTCCCTGTTATTACCCCCATGACGCCCATTGCCAGCCGTGACGAATTGATTCAGGCGGTGTCACACGCGGTGGAGCATGTTGATTCAGCCGATGAGATTGAGCGTATCCTTGATGGGCTCAGTCGCTTCTGTAATGACCGGGGCGATGATTTTAATGAAAAAACCGCACCGTTACTGCACCGCCTGGATAAAGGCGATGACCTGCAACGGCAAGAAGGCATTACCAATGGCTATGGAGGACTGCGATTGGCAATAGCAGACTTATTACTCAGCTGGCTGAAAAACACATATTATCATTCCCCGGACGGCCAGTTTTTTTCTGCAGTCAACGCATTAAAACCCGCCATCTCCAGAATCAACCAACTTACTATTCGGGTTGTTGACCGCAAACCTCTTCCTCTATTAGCCATGCCGACACACAGTGGTGGTTGGATTGATCCTGTCGTGTGGCTGTCTCGTCTGCAATCCTACGAAGATCATCAGTGGACGTTTGATCGTGCTGACTTTGTACTGTCCCTGCTACGCCTGACCCCTGATCATCGCCCGCAGGCTTTGCAATTAAGCAAACAACTTAACAGTCCAATTCAAAATGTTGTGAATTTTGCGCTGGGTGGCAATGCCCTCCCGCGTTTTAGGGACAGGAAAAACTATGACTTCTGGGTTGCCGCCGCCCGCTGCCGGGATCCTTATGCCGACTGGCATGCTGTCTTCAAACCATTAAAACTAAATGATCCGTGGCCAGATAGCAGTCAACCGGGCAAGTGCCAGTGGCGCGCCTATCAGAAAGAACACACGAGGGCATACGGTAAAGGCAAAAACAAGCATGTTGAACACTGGAAAACACCACAACTGGAGATTGATATTTCCACTCGGGATCAACCTGACCATTTAGGTACAAACAAGGCTTTTATCCACCATGTCGGCGAGAAGCTTTCACAAGCCTTCAGCACCGATTGGAAGCGCCTGCCCTGTGCTGCGCTCAACCAAACCAACAAGATTACCTATTTCTGGTCCAGCGATATCAACACCAGCTGGTCAGCCGCGTGGCTGGCCTATCAGTGGCCGCTTTACCCCAATGGCGCATACATTTTAGGCTGCAAACAACTGGATGGCCGCATTGATATGAACGCGAGCAGCGAAGAACCCGGACACGGCTATTTACACGCCTTGTTCCAGCCCAGACGACCCTGGCGAGAAGCCGGGCATTTACTGGTTTGTGTTGGACTGGCCAGCAAGGATGCCGATGTCAGGGGACTGGCGCTGGATGCGCTGATTGATGGCATAGAGCAAGGCTCAATTGATTTGCCCTTGTTAAAACAAACCTTCTGTAAATTATCAGAAGATGGCTGGCTTAAGTTAAACAGGCTGGAAGATAACCTATTGCAAATTTCCCGTATTTCCCTTTTGCATGCCTGGGTGATTAATCAACTACTGCAACACTGGATCACTCAGGTTGACCCGAAACTACATAATATTGCCAAAATGCTGAATGTCCTGCTGGAAACCCAGGCGACAATCAAACAAACACTGACCAAATCTACTGCGGCAGCATTACAGCAATTTACCGGAAAAAATAAAGCCGGCAAACTGGCCAGTCAAATTCTGGCATTGACGCAAAACAGCCCTGACAACATGCATCAAATTAAATTGCTGGCTGTAGAGTACCGGCTAAACGCAGCATTGATGTCATGACCTGACTTACTCAGCACATTTACGTTCCTTATTCTTTCAGCCATCAGCTTAGAGCAGAAGTCCAGGCTTAAACAGTTCAATGGCCCTCTTCTCTTCTATTGATGGTGTAGCCGTCCACGGCACGCTATAGCTTCCTGACGGCTATGATGCTGCGGCAGACAACATTCCTTTAGTTCTTCCTGATTACCCACAACCCTCAGCAACATAGCGACTCCCAGATTAAAACAATTCAATTTTAATTCCAGCAGTCAAAACCGAAGCTGGATTGGGCAATGAGGTGAAAGTAAGCTATTATTTTTTTTCTTTGAAAACACGCTTACCGATCCCATATACATCTCAGCACAACAATTATCAAAATTGCTAAATCATGACTGCATTCTGAATACAGACAACTATTATTGAAAAATATTTTTATGGTTCTTAATCCTATAGGCTGAATATAACACCTGATATCTTATTGCTTAAACTCAGATAGATTTGATTAATTGGTTATATTCATTTTGCCAAAAACCAAGTATCCATCTTCCTGAATAACGGCTGGGCAAATGAATTTTCAATATTAGTAAAGTACAAACGACCTGCATTGGTGACTACGAAAACTGAACTAATGTGGTGAAGAAAAGCGGCAAAAATTGGATTAAGAAAACCGAATGTCGCCAGTGCCAAACCAACTATGTTGAACACAATGGCCCAGGCATAATTTTGCTGGATAATGCCGCCCATTTTTTGACTGAGCTGCAATACTTTGATTAAATCTTTTGCATCATGACCGAGTATCACAATATCTGATGACGTTATCGCAAGATTAACATTTTTATGTCCGCCAATAGCAATACCTACATTGGCTGCTGCCAGCGCGGGTGCATCATTGACACCATCGCCTACCATGGCGACTTTTCCAGAGGCCTGATATTGTTTAACCAGTGCTGTTTTGTCTTTCGGTGTGTTATTAAAATAATATTCGTCGGCATTAATATATTCAGCAACACGTTTAACTTCCTGCTCTTCATTATCACCTGTGGCAATTATCACTTTTTCTATGCCAAAGGAATGAATGGTAGCTGTTAAATTTTTCATTTCAGCCAGCATGATGTCACGGATAACAATAATTCCTTTAACATCACCATCAACTGCAACCCAGATTGCCCGACCCGTATAATCAACATCAGGCAATTCGATTTCCTGATTAAGCAACGTTTCGGCACTACCGATCAGAAGATGCTTATTTTCGATGATTGCTTTGATACCACGTCCGGGAAGATCTTCTGCCTGTTCAACAGGGCGAAAATGAATGACACCCTGTGTTTTAGCATAATTAATAATTGAACGTGAAATAGGGTGATCAAAACGGGATTCTACAGATGCAGTCAGCTCAAGCAGTTCCTGCTGAGGCATATTAATCTCAATTACCTGACTGACTTCAGGTTCTGCCAGCGTAACTGTTCCCGTTTTATCCAGAATTAAGGTTTTAATATCCTGCACATTTTCTAGCGGCTCTCCACCACGGGCTAAAATATTATCACCCGCCAGCCGACCGATATTGGCAGCAAACGCAGTGGGTGTAGCTAACGCCCAAGCGCATGGGCACATAACGGCTAATGCGGTTGCCATTAAATGCAGGCTACCTGTTACAAATAATAGCAGGAAGGCATAGGCAGTGACTGATAACAGCAGAATTTGTACCGTGGTATCAGCACGCCTTTGCAGGTCAGATTTTTTTGATAAGCTGGCTTCAATTTCCTGTGCGATGACGGCCATAAATGAGTCATCCCCGTTTTTTTCAGCAGTGACTTGTAGCGGCGCCGTCAGGTTTAAGGTTCCGGATGTCACAAAACTCCCCGTTTCTTTATAGACTGGAAAAGGTTCGCCAGTAACGAATGACTCATCAATAGATGATGCGCCTTCTGATATTTTGCCATCGATGGCGATCATCGCCCCTTTGGGCACAATAATAAGATCATTTTTTTGTATTTCGCAAATCGGTATTTCCTTGATCTTGTCACCCGCTAGTACTTGGGCTGTTTTTTTACCTTCCTGAATCAGGCTTTCTATTTTTTCCCGGTTTTTTCTGATAATCCTGAATGAAATATACAAGCCCAGCCCGATAAACCATGCCACCATCGCTCCACTTAATGGTTCACCGTCTATCAATGTTACGGTCATTACCAGTACAATTAACAGTTCAGCAGAGACTTTTTTCATTAACAGCAAAGCCTTTAAAAAACCTTCCAGGTATATCCCCAGACAAACTAGATAAAAAGGCATTCCAAGCCAATACAGAACAGGCACGACATAAAGTGCATCCAAAGCAAAGCAGACGACCGGAATGATCGAGGCAATAACACGCAACAGCATGATGTCTTTATGTGGGCTGATTTTTAGAAGCTCAGCATCCATTTTGTCGAAATATAATTTATAGTCTGATTTCTGCATAGGTTCGCCTCTCGTTTTTTGCTGAGACTTATTGATTCATTGACCGTTTTTCTAGTGTGCTATTTCGATCACGATTACCCCAATAACGAAATCCCAATATAACTGATAAAAAGATAACCGCAGTAGCCATTACCCAGCTTATCGTTGCACCTGGATGCTGGCTAAAAGTCGCTACTTGATAGAACAGCGTTGCAGTCAAGTAAGCGATGCCTGTTGCCCAGATTGACATAAAGGTAGTCCAGCCAAAACTGGATTCTTTATAGGCTGTAGAGGTAGTGGCAATGCAAGGAAAATATAGCAACACAAATAATAGATAGGCATAAGCGCCTATTTGCCCATGAAAATTATTATGCAAGGCGGTAAAGAAAGGACTTTTGGATTGATCCTGTTTTGCTGAACCATTGATGCCCAGCATCTCGTTAATCCCCATCGGGATGGTCATAAAGGACTGTTTGATTGCTTTCCAAAATTCGAAGCTTTTTTCTGTTTGTAGTCCTGTATGATTTGTTTCTGCATAGATGGTTTTTAAGCTGCTGATAACCACTACTTTGTGTAGAACACCCGTAAAAACAGCCACGGTTGCAGGCCAGTTTTCCTGGTCTATTCCCATCGGTTTTAATAAGGGTGTCACCCTGCGTCCGGCTGCGCTTAGTACTGAGTTTTCAATATTGTGTTCTCTAAACGAGCCATCTGTCCCCAGGCTGCTGAGTATATGCAGAATCAAAACCATGGTAATAATGATTTTTCCTACCCTGACAATAAAAGATTTAACCCGGGTCCAGGTATTGAGCCATACATTTTTCAGTTTTGGAACATGGTAGCTGGGGATTTCCATGACGACGAGCGAGAACTCTTCTTTAAGAAAGGTGTGCTTTAAAAGCATTGCAGTTAAAAATGCAGCACCTACTCCAATCATATAAAGGCTAAAAACAACCAATCCGCCATGTTCTGGAAAGAAAGCGGCGGCAAATAAGGTAAAAACGGCTAATCGAGCGCCACAGGCCATAAACGGATTTAGCAGAATATTTAATAGACGGTCACGCGGTCTTTCCAAGGTGCGTGTTGCCATCATCGCAGGTACATTACAACCAAAGCCAAGGATTAAGGGCACAAAGGCTTTTCCAGGTAAACCCAAAACTCGCATAAAGCGATCCATGGCAAAAGTTGCACGAGCCATATAGCCTGATTCTTCTAAAATTGAAATAAATAGATATAAAAAACCCAGGATAGGAACAAAGGCCAGCACTTCACGGATGCCATTGCCGACTCCACCTGAAAGGAGGGTAATCAGCCACTGCGGACTGTCCATTAGGCTTAACAGATAGTCTGAGCCATCGACAAAAATGGCCTGTGCAAAGTCTTTAACGAAAGGTTTAAATGCCCGGCCTAATTTGATGGTAAAGGTGAACATCAAATACATGACACCGAAGAAAATGGGAATGCTTAAAAAGCGGTTCAAGATAACCTTATCTATGCTATCTGATAACTGCTTCCCTACATTTGATTGCTGTGTCAAGGTATCGCGAGTCAGTGTATTAATAAAACTATAGCGACTGTCGACGATTAAAATATCGGCTTCTTCCCCCGTTTTAGCTTCGATAGCCTGATAACAGTCATGGGCTGTAGTTTGCAGGGCTTCATCTGCCAGGCTCATGGCAAAACCATCTTTTTCCAGCAGTTTGACCGCCATCCATTGCGGGTTGATAGATTTATCATTTGATTGCTGCTCAATTAAAGGTGTTAATTGATTAATTGCAGATTCAATTTCTTTTGGGTATTTAACAGGCGTAGATGACAGTTGTTTTGTTTCTACCAGCTGATTAATTGTTGATTTCAGCGCATTCAGGTCTTTTGTTTGCGTTGCTACTAAAGACACTAATGGACACATGAGCCGACGGGCGATTTCATCACTGTCAATTTTAATATCACGACCCGTTGCATCATCCATATTGTTAAGCACAACAACTAAGGGAATACGCATTTCCAACAACTGCAAGGTAAGGTACAGATTATGCTCAAGGTGTGTAGTATCAATAATATTGATAATCAAGTCAGCCTTTTGCGAGAGTATAAAGTCTCTGGCTACTTTTTCATCCAGTGACGTTGAATGGGCATTGACATCAAGGCTGTAGATGCCAGGTAAATCAACGACTTTAATCACTTTATTATCGTAGCGATATAGACCTGTTTTCTGCTCTACCGTAACGCCTGCCCAATTGCCAACATGCTGCTTGGAACCAGTTAAGCCGTTAAATAATGTGGTTTTACCGCAATTGGGATTGCCGATTACTGCAACTCTCACTCCCTCTTTAAATGATTCAATTTGTTGCGTTTTAGGTTGATGTTCCAATCGTTCTATTTGTATCGCAGAAACTTCGTTTTGGCGCAGACTAAGGTCAGTTCCTCGTACTCTAATTTCAATCGGATCACCTAAAGGGGCAATGCGGATAACCGTAAATTCAGTCCCTGGTGTCAGCCCCATTGCCAGCATCTTTTGACGATAGGAAAGAAAACTTTTGTCAAACCCCAGAACTCGTCCAGTGTCTCCTACATTCAACTCTTTTAATCTAATCTTCAAATGAAACCTCCAGCGCCGTGGCTTTTTGTGATTACTATCTGTTTGCCTTGTCAGTTATAAGATAAATTGGAAATTCTTACTTCAACATCAATTTAAGGAACCTCTGATTAAGTTGGTTAGAATTTAGCGCAGAAAAAACTGTCGCTATTTTTCGCTAAGTGAGCAGTAATAGTCATTCTATTGCGCCGATCTTCGTGGAAAATAGCGACAGTTTTAGCAAGCTAAAAATAATTGGAATTGATCAGAGGTTCCTTAATTGGCATGTTTATGACTATGTTCATGAGGTTCAGCTGGAAGAGTAACTAAATTTCCTTTTAGAAAATCTTCAATTGCTTTATCAGGATCAGTTTCTGATGTGATTAGTCCTTTACCCCCTATCATTTCAAGTCGACGCAGTAAACCGCTCCCCATGCCAGCGGCTATTAAAATCTTGATGTCATCGAACGGGGAAAGATCATGAGGTGAGCTGTCGTGAAAGGATTGTTCTTTGCTTAACTCTAATAATTCTTTGTTTACAACACCACCATTTTCTACTTTATAAATCCAGAATTTCCTGCAGCGTCCTGTGTGACCTGTAATTTCCCTTCTATTTTGACTTGCTACTGCAATTTTCATAGTGAGCTCCTTTATTTAGCCACCTCTCTAAAACAATTCGGGGAGTCGCTATTTTTTGCGAAAGCTTGTTTTGGGCATCCCAGCCCAAGCAAGCGGCAAAAGCTTAATGCGACCGATTAGTCTGTAACTCATCCCCGTATTTATTTGTAATTTTGATATGGGTCAACTTCCCATAACTTCACGCTCCGCCTCAAACCAGTCATTTAAGGAATCTCTGATTAAGTTGGTTAGAATTTAGCGCAGAAAAAACTGTCGCTATTTTTCGCGAAGTGAGTAGTAATAGTCATTCTATTGCGCCGATCTTCGTGGAAAATAGCGACAGTTTTAGCACGCTAAAAATAATTGGACTTGATCAGAAGTTCCTTAAGTCTTGTCCAGGGTCAAATCCTCTATTTTCAGCTTTATAATATGCGGCTATAGCTATTGTTTGGTGTTGCTCATTGAGTAAATTTTTCTGTGTTGTAGCTATATTTTTATTCTTAGCTTCTTCATGGTTGTTTTTTAAATCCATTTTTAGATCCTTATTGGAAAGTTTCTCGGTCAATATAGGCTATTGCAAATCAAGAACTTTTCAATTGACTATTATCAAGAATCACCATTTATTAAGCGCGTCAGATTGTCGCAGATTTTTCGCTTAGTAAAGCTACTCAAATTTCTCTGCAAAAAAACACTATATAGACATTAATTTTTATGCTGAAAAATATCAGATGTCAGATCTACAGAATCACAGAGTTTTTCAATATCTGGAAAATACACTTTATGATTCTTTTCAAGTAATAAACTTTCTTTTTTAAACTTTCGGAATAAACGAGAGAGGGTTTCTGGCTGCATACCTAATTGGGAGGCTAATACCGATTTAGTATCTGTTAATGCGATAAACAATTCGGAGTTTTTTTGAGTTTGATAAAGCTCCGCAAAATGTATAACTAAGCGTTGCCCTGCATCTGGATGGGATAATTTATCTATCGTATTTATTAGATGTAGCATATGCCCCCCAATGCAACCGAGTAGACGTTCTGCCAATTGAGGAGAATGGGTAGTCAAATCAATCAGTATCTCTTTATTGATTTTGATAAGCTCACAATCTTGTTCTGCCTGAGCAGTCATCGGATATCTGCTGTTTGGAATAAACATCAGCATAACCCCCATTGAATCGCCTTTTTCATGGATTCCAAAAACTTTTTCTCTTCCTGCAGAAGATATTCGGAATAGCTTTATCTTACCGGATTTAATTAAATAAAACGCAGTAGCTGAATCACCATAGTGGAACAATATTTGTCTTTTGGAGAGCTGAATGTTTCGACCAATATCTAACATTTTTTTTTGTTCTCTATCAGTCATCAACTGCAGTATATTATTATCTAAGGTATTGTGATTCATTTTTTTAACGATTTAATGTTGAAAGAGCAGTCAGAATATAAGAGCCTCATGGAATAAGCGGGTGTTATTTGTGTAGCATATGTAATGAAAATTCAAAATCATTAAGACAACCAAAACTACTTTTATCTTCAAGTCTTATAAAGTTAACAATTATCAATGAAAATAATTACATATAATGATTGAATAATTTACAACATACTGACGGAAAAAATTTATTATTTCTTTTCCGTTAAGCAAAGAGAAATTTTGGTTTTGCTATGGCCTCATGAATTAGGGAAAACAGCTTTGTTCAGAGCACTACAAAATTTACTACGTTATCAAGTGCGGGGAGTCGCTACTTATGCGAAATCTTGTTTTGGACCTCCCAGTCCAAGTAAGCGACAAAAATTTAACGCGACCACTAATGGCACTGACTCACGAGGACAAAACATTGCGCCATGGTCACTATCACGGACTAAACGCCTTCTTTTCGCTAACGCTCCGTTTCCAAGATTTTCAGCGACGGAATTGGCAACAGGAAAACCCGGGATTCCTTTTCTTTCACATGCTGAGAAGAAACTGGCAGAAATGCCGAATGCACTAAAAAATGCCTAAACCTATATGACTCAAAATATTTATATCGCAGGGGTGGAACAAGGAAGCGGCAAGTCTGCAATAGTGCTTACACTCATGGAATTATTATCAGGAGAAACCTCTAAATTAGGTTTTTTTCGACCTCTGGTTCATGGCAATGTAGAAGAGGATCAGCTTATTAAACTTGTTGTAGACCGGTATCATCTTAAAACGCCCTATGAAGCAATGTATGGCTGCACAACTGAAAAAGCAAGGGAACTGCTTGCGTCGAATCAGTATGATGAATTACTCAAAATAATTCTGAGAACATATAAAAACTTAGAGAATCAATGTGACCGGGTTTTATGTGCAGGGTCACGTTTCAATGAAGAGCAATTATCAATAGAGACAGATTTTAATGCCGATGTTGCCAATAATTTAGGCTGTTTATTAATACCCATATTACGTGGATACGGTCGTGGTGCTGATGAAATCATTGATTCGGCAGCTAGTTTTAGGCAGTCATTAAAGGATCATGACTGTGATATTTTAGCCACTTTTATTAATGGTGTAGACGAGCAAAATATAAATAAACTGACCCATTATTTTCAACAACAAGACAGCGAATATCCCGTCTATTTAGTCCCTACAGTTGTCGCTCTGGAAAAACCAACGATAAGTGACATTGTAAACAAATTAAATGCCAAGGTTCTTAGTGGAGAAAATGAATGCCTAATGCGTGATGTGCTGAATTATAAGGTCGCAGCGATGCAAGTGCCTCATTTTCTGGATCATCTTGAAGAAGGAGATTTGATCATTACCCCGGGTGATCGTTCGGATATTATCCTTGCCAGTTTGATGGCACATAATTCGTCAAACTACCCACAAATTTCTGGTTTACTGCTCAGTGGTAAACAGGAACCTGATACTCAAATAAGCAGATTAATTTCAGGTATCAGTAAACCCCCTTTTACTGTGATGGGGGTTGAAAGCGATACCTTTACCACAGCAATCAATGTGACGGGAGTACAAGCCACATTAGATTCAGCTAATAAACGAAAAATTGCAGCCGCACTGGGTGCGGTAGAAAAAAGTATTGATATCCCCGTGCTTAAACAAAAAATGGCATCTACGTATAGCACCCGTGTCACGCCCATCATGTTTGAATATGAATTGATTCGAAGAGCCAAAGCAACCCAGCAACATATAGTTTTACCCGAAGGTAAAGAAGAACGAATCTTGCGAGCGGCGGAAATTTTGGTCTTGCGAGGCGTTGCAAAGTTAACTTTACTAGGTGATGAAGACACTATACGACAAAAAATACAGTCATTAGGTCTGCATCTTGATGAAATCAATATTATTAATCCACTACAATCTCCACTGCGTAAGCAATATGCTGATTGTTATTTTAAGTTGCGACAACACAAAAGCGTTACTTATGAAATGGCCTTTGATACCTTAGCCGATAGCAGTTATTTTGGTACCATGATGGTTCATTTAGAAGACGCTGATGGCATGGTTTCTGGTGCTATTCACACCACGCAACACACCATACGTCCAGCCTTTCAGATTATAAAAACCAAGCCAGGAACATCCATTGTTTCTAGTGTGTTTTTTATGTGTCTGGAAGATAGAGTATTAGTCTACGGCGATTGTGCAATAAACCCGGAACCCACCGCACAACAGTTAGCAGATATAGCAGCCAGTTCTGCCGAAACGGCTACTTTGTTTCATATCACTCCTCGCATTGCAATGTTGTCATATTCCACTGGAGAATCAGGCCAGGGACAAGCAGTGAACAAGGTTCGGGAGGCTGTACGACTATCTAAAGAACAGCGACCTGATCTAAAGCTAGAAGGGCCTATTCAATACGATGCAGCCATTGATGCAGGCGTTGCTAAAACTAAATTACCTGATAGCGAAGTGGCTGGACTGGCAAATGTGTTCATTTTTCCTGACTTAAATACGGGTAACAATACCTATAAAGCTGTTCAGCGAACATCGGGTACAGTGGCAATTGGTCCGGTGTTACAAGGGTTGAACAAACCAGTAAATGATCTTAGCCGAGGCTGCAGTGTCACCGATATTGTTAATACGGTTGCAATTACCGCCGTACAAGCTCAAATGAATAGCGTTGATGAATGAAAATTCTAGTTCTTAATTCTGGTAGTTCCTCTATAAAATATTCAGTTTTTGAGATGGATGAATTGCTAATACTTGCCTCGGGTATTATTGAGAAAATTGGTGAAACACAAAGCATCCATCAATATTGTTTAGCAGATACTGATGGTAAAACTCAAGAGTCAACAATAGCCCAACTTGTCCCCGACCATCAGCAAGGTCTAGCAAAGATCATTCAGTTTCTACAAAAGTCAGCTGTTATTCAGCAAGCATCAGACCTTGCAGCGATTGGTCACCGCGTCGTACATGGAGGAGAAAAGTTTCATCAGCCAACCCTGATTGATAAAACAATATTGATGGAACTCAGAAAAATGATTCCATTGGCACCATTGCATAATCCAGCAAATTTAACAGGCATTCAGGAAGCCATGAAATTTGCTAAAAACATACCGCAAGTTGCTGTATTTGACACTGCGTTCCATCAATCCATACCTGCCCATGCGTTTCTTTATGCAATCCCCAAAGAACTCTATGAGCAAGCAGGTATAAGGCGATATGGCTTTCATGGCACATCACATCATTATGTCGCTAAACAAGCTGCCAAATTTTTAGGTAAACCGTTGCGTTCACTTAACCTGATCACTTTACACTTAGGTAATGGTGGGAGTGTGACAGCGATTAAACAAGGTAAAAGTGTTGATACCTCAATGGGAATGACACCTTTAGAAGGCTTGATTATGGGGACTCGTAGCGGCGATATTGACCCGGCAATCCCTTTTTACTTAAACAAAAACCCTGGTATGTCCTGTGATGAAATTAATACATTGCTCAATCAGCAAAGTGGTTTAAAAGGCATTTGTGGTGAAAATGATATGCGTACAATTCATGCAATGGCTGATACGGGTGATAAAAGTGCACAGCTGGCAATTGATATGTATTGCTACCGAATTAAAAAATACATCGGTGCATATTGTGCAGTTTTAGGCAAAGTAGATGCCTTGGTATTTACGGGAGGGATTGGCGAGAATGATGAGCAGATTAGAGAAACAATCTGCGCTGGCTTGAGTTTTTTCGGCATATCAATTGATCCGCACAAAAATGCTATGACCAGTACAAAAATAATTGATATCAAAGATAAAAAATCTACGCTTAGCGTATTTGTTATTCCAACTGACGAAGAACTGGAAATTGCAATGCAAACGATGATGTGTATAGAAAATAGTAGTTTTTCTCAATAACATGAATCTGTATCAGCAGGAACTGCAAGCATCCCAGGAACTGATGAAAACTGGCAGTCTTTTTTACTCAATGAATTGGTTTGTATTTCTCAAGGCAGGATTATAGATAAAAGAAATTAATGAACTTAACCTCGATTTACTTTTCATAGCTATATTACTATTTAATAAAATAATGATATATTTGTTTCACTTAATCCTACATTCGCCTAACTGAAAGCTGCTACAACTTTTTAAGAGCTAAAACAGGAGACCGTTTAGCTGGCCATACACCAGATTTGACAATAGCTGATGATTTCTTGCTGAAGCCGAGTTAAAAGTTCGTAAAAACATAAATGAAACACTAACTCCAAAGCTAAGAGAGCTAAAAAAACAAATTGCCAGATGTAGAAAAAATGAAAGAGTAAGTTGAAATGCATCGAATTCAACTCATATCTAAGGAACCTCTGATTAAGTTGGTTAGAATTTAGCACAGAAAAAACTGTCGCTATTTTTCGCGAAGTGAGTAGTAATAGTCATTCTATTGCGCCGATCTTCGTGGAAAATAGCGACAGTTTTAGCAAGCTAAAAATAATTGGACTTGATCAGAGGTTCCCTAATAAGTGGTTATATATGAATACTCAGGTTTCTATTAATAGAAAATATGCAATGAATAATGACATCAATTTACACCGCCGAACTTTATTGAAATATGCTGGAATAACAGCTGCAGCTGCAAGTATTCATCCTGATCTTTTATTCGCGATGAATTCAAGCAAAAGGAGTCGTGCTTCAGCTGATTTTCACCCGGATGTAGAAATTGAATTAAAACAGCAAACGGCTCAAGTCTCGATTATGCCGGGTGCGAAAACCAGAATATGGAAAATTACTGGAAAAGTATTAAAAGGTCCGCAAACAACGGTAGAAAACCTGCGTGGAACTTACTTAGGACCCACACTGCATTTACATAAAGGGCAAAAAGTAAGAATCTTTCTGCGTAATCACTTATCCGCTCATTCTATTCTACATTGGCATGGTTTACATGTACCTTCTGATATGGATGGAAACCCGATGAATGCCATCGCTGCGGGTGAAACTTATGTGTATGAATTTGAAATTCTCAATCGTGCAGGCACCTACTGGTATCATGCGCATACTCATGGCTTAACTGCAAAACATGTTTACTCTGGGTTGGCTGGATTGTTTATCGTCAGTGATGATGAGGAACAGTCATTGGGTTTACCACAAGGAAAGTACGATGTGCCAATAGTTATTCAAGACCGCAGTTTCGATAATAACAATCAATTACGCTACACCGATCATATGATGCAGCGTATGCAAGGTTTTCTGGGTGATCATATTATGGTTAATGGTCAACCTGATTTTGTGTTACCTGTTGCCACTCGTGCATATAGACTTAGATTATTGAATGGCTCCAATTCGAGGATTTATAAACTGGCTTGGGATGACGGTACTCCACTTACCGTGATTGGTGTAGATGGTGGATTACTAGAGCGTCCGGAAAAACACGCTTATATCATGCTTGCCCCCGCAGAACGAAGAGAAATATGGGTAGATTTTAGTGGGCGAGCGCTAGGCTCCGATTTAACCATGCGCAGTGTTCCATTTACTTCATCTAGCCACGGCATGATGGGGGGTGGCAGAATGGGAAACCGTGGAGGAGGCATGATGGGCGGTATGATGTCAGGTAGTGCAGTGCCTCTTGGTGGAGATTATCCAGTTTTAAAAATACGGGTAGACAGAAAAGTCAGCGATAATGACAGCTTACCCAGTCGTTTAACACCGATAGCTCCACTAAGAATCAAAGATGCAGCAAACTCGGATAACATCAGAAAGATTACCTTATCTATGCGCCATATGTCAGCTTTATTAAATGGTCGTTCTTATAAAATGAATGACATCAAAGCCGATGAAATTATTCCAGTAAATTCTTTACAATTAATGCAATTCGATAACGGTTTTAATCAAGGGATGCATGGCATGATGGCAATGCC
>SPJL01019984.1_pt1 | contig 37683 bp, 49 predicted proteins | sample 3741751 | NCBI WGS metagenome assembly SPJL01 (sample SAMN10925998, study PRJNA522277) | cold seep metagenome | isolation source: Elba SIP-enriched marine methane seep metagenome, extraction at timepoint T3 | place: Italy: coast of Elba, Mediterranean Sea | reverse complement strand
GGGCGGGGGCGGGGGCGGGCGACTCAGGCGGCCGGCGCGTCTCCCTCGTTGATGGGATCGAGGGCCATGATCCGCTTCCGAATCGCGCGGACCCGCTCGACGCTGTTGGTGTGCCCCGCGGACTCGAGGGCCTTCTTCGCCTTGCGGAGCGCCGTCTCGGCGTCGCCCAGGTGCTTGTCGGCCTCGACCTCGAGGGCCGTTGCCTCGCGCTCGGGCTTGGGCTCGTTGTCCTCGGCGCGGCCCTTCGCCGCGGGGGGCAGGGGCTCGCCGTTCCAATGCGCGGTGAAGTCCAGCGTGATCGCGTGGCTCTGGGTCCCGGGCCAGGAGATCGTGGCCTCCGGCCACTTGCGCGCGGCGGCGCTGCAGATCGCGCGGCCGTTGCCCTCGGCGTTGGTGTCCTCGCCGACCAGCTCGTAGCCCAGGTTGAAGACCGAGCCGGTCGTGCGCTTGATGTTGGTGACGCCGAGGCGCTTGAGGGCGGCGGGGATTCGGGGCTTGGGCATGTTGGCGGTCATGGCGGTGGTCCTTTTTTTCGGGGCGGGTTCAGACGGGGAAGAGGCGGTCGGCGAGGGATTTGACCGGCTCGCCGTTGGCGGCGGCATCGGCCTTGAGCTGGGCGAGGTAGGCCCGCGCGCTGATCTCGTTGTCCTCGGTCTCGGCGGTCGCAAAGCGCTCGCCGATCAGTCGGCAGAGGGCGTTGAAGGCTTCGGCTTCGGTGGGCTGGATGGCGCTGGGCACGGTTTGAACATGCCCGAAGTTCGGGCGGGCGCAAACAAGAAAAGCCCGAAGTTCGGGCATCTTTACAAAGCGCGGTGTGCTCGAGGTTTGCAGCTGCGTCAGCTGGCGCGACCGAGTTTGCGCTGGGGGTGTCGTCAGAGGCGCCAGGCGAGATCGGCCTCGTACCACGGGATCGCCACGCGAATTCACCGACTCTCACGAGAAGCTCACGCAAACGCGCAGACCGCCCATGCGACCAGTTTTGCACTCCGCGCACTCTTCGCGTTCTCCACCGTTCCTGGTGGACTCTCGTGAATTCGCGTGGCGTTACCCTGGTACGCGCCTGGTCATCGCCAGCGAGGGACCGAGGCGCCGGCGCGGGCGTGCAGGCCGGAGCACACTCGTGCTTGCGCCGGTCGCGGCGGTGCGCTAGTCCGCGCGCCATGCAGGCCCCCGCCCCGCGCCGCCGATCCCAGGCGCTCGACCGATACGCCCGCGGGCGAGCGCAGGCCGTAGCTTCGATCCTGGGCGCGAGCGCGGCCGAGGTCGAGGCCGAGGTGCTCGCCGAGCTCGGAGCCGGCGTCGCGCCAGACGTCGCCCTGGATCGGATCGTGCTCGAGGCCGTCCGCTGATCAGCGCCCTCCCCGACCTCGCGCCGAGGCGCGCCGACACGTCCCGCACTGCATGCGCCGGACGGGGACCGACAGATCGGTCGGATCGTCGCTTGGCAGAATCGCACCGTCTTCAACACGCTCCCGACCGTCGATCTGGAGTCCGCACTCGCATCGGTATCGGTACCGGCTCATGCGGGCTCTCCCGCGGGGGTCTCGGCAAGCGGCTCGCTTGCCCCGCGGCGAACTTGGATCAGCCATGTCGGCTTCAAGAGCGTCGTGGTCGAAAAAAAACCCTCCTTGAGGAGCACCGCGTTCCGACCGCTTGATTCAAACGAGAGCCCCACCACCCGAAGCCCGAAGCCCGAGGGCGCCGCAGCTGCCTCCTGACTCCGGGCGCGACTGCGATCGCCGTGCTCAAAGCACAGACCGATGCGGTCGCCGAGTTGCAGCTGCGATACCAGGATGAGTTGCTCGGCCATCGCCTTGGCAACATCACCGACCGAGGAGCTGTTCCGCATCCTCGCTTGGCAGGCGGTCGCCGTACCGGGCGGCGCACCCGGAGCGCCCCTCGAGCGCGGCGATGGTGAAGGCGTCGAGCATGTCCGGGACGAGCTGCAGCACCTGGCCGCGATGGCGGATGCCGAGGGGCCGGAACACGTCGCGTCCCTCGACCGGCTCTCCGGCCGCCGTGAGAAGCTCGTCGAAGCCATCGCCGACACGAAAGGTCCGATTCGTGCCGGCGATGTCGACGAGCTTGATCCCTGGTGGGTAGGTCCTCACTCGGGCAGCACCCGTTTCCCGGCCTCGAGGATCGGGAGCCCGGCCTCGGTCGGCACGTAGACAACCTCGCTCGAGCCGTCGTGGAGGCCCTGGATCCACAGGTAGCGGAGGTAGGCTTCGTTCTCGCGCAGCGAGTCGCCGATGATCTTGTTGGCCTCGGCCACCCCGGCCGCGCGCACGACCTCGGCGTCGGCCAGGAGCTTCGCGGAGTCGAGCGCGGCCTTGGCCTCCTCGACCTTGGTCTGCTTCTCGTACTCGGCCATGCGCAGGATCGCCTCCCCATCGAGGGCGCGCTTCCAGACCTTGTACTTCGGCCAACCCCAGAGCGCGGCGACGATGATGGAGGAGGGTGACGACGAGGATGAGGACGAGGAGGGCGTGATTGGATTTGCGGGTCTTTGACATCTCCAACCGAACCCGACCGCGCCGCAGTCTATTTCACCGACGCCTCGGACGCCGCTTCGCGTAGGTCAGCCGCTCCGAGGCGCGCGTCGCCGCGGTGTACATCCATCGCGCGGGCGACCACGACGAGGCGATCTGCTCGAGCACGAGCACGCGAGGCCACTCGGAGCCCTGGCTCTTGTGGACCGTCAAGGCATAGCCCCAGTCCCAGAGCGCGATCTCGTATCGCGACTCCTTCGAGGTCCTGGTCGTCGGCGCGCCGAACTGCCTCGCGTCGCAGCGCATCGCAGGCGAGCGGTTTCCAAGGTCGTCCTCGACGACCATGTCCAGCCGGTGTCGGCCCGCGGGCTCAACGGTCACGACGGACGCCTGCATCCCGTTGAAGACGCCGTACTCGCGATGGTTCCGCAGGCAGATCACTCGCTCGCCCGGGAGCGGCAGGGGGCCTTCGAACCCGAGCTGCGCCCGCACGCGCCGGTTGATGTCGACGCGCGTCGCGTTGAAGCCGCAGAGGATGGCGTCGTACTCGAGGAGGGCGGCCCCCTGCGCCCCAACGACGACCTCGGCCTCGGGGCCGAAGCTCCGCGGAGGGTTGCCCTCGCGCACGTGGTGGGCGAACTGGATGATCGGCGATCCGCTCGCCTGCCGATGGATCTGCTCGAGGCGAACGTCGGGGTTGTGCATCAGGCCGGGGTCGTCCCCGACGGGCTCGAGCTGGCCGTGGTCGCCGACGTAGAGGACCTTGACCGGGAAGCTCTCCAGGTCCCGCATCAAGTTCTTGTCGACCATAGACGCCTCGTCGACGATGACGAGCTCGGTCGCCAGCTCGGGCACGAGCACGAACTGAACCTCGCCCCCCGACTGCACCGGCTTGTAGAGGAGCCGATGCATGGTCGACGCCGGCACCCCCTTTGAGCGAAGCACGAAGGCGGCCTTCCCCGTGAACGCGCAGACCGACGCCGAGTGTCGGTCGATCAGCATGCGGATCAGCGTGGTCTTTCCGGTGCCGGCGTAGCCGCCGAGGCGCAGCCGCTTCTTCGGGGACCCGATCCACCGCTCGACCTCCTCGAGCGCGCGCGCCTGATCTGGGGAGAGCGTGATCATCCGAGATCCTCCGGGGTGACGATGGGATCGCTGAGCGGATCGCGCATCATCGCCCCCGCCCCCTCGGGCGATGGTGACCTCGGGCGAGATGCCAGTCGACGGCGACCTGGATCAGCTCGAGCTCATCGACACGCAAGTGTGAGAGGTCGAGGGGAGGTCGGTCGAGGTCAGCGGTCCGCCGGGCATCCTCATCCCGGTAGATGCGTACAAGCCTGTCGAACGCCTCGATCCGACGCACTGAGCCAGGGTCACCGATCGCATAGCCACAACGGCGGTCCTCTAGCGCCAGGTGGTAGGCACAAGGCTCGCTGTGGTCGTCTGGCGGACCCGAGCCCTCGTAGCAGTCGCAGCGCTTCGCTACCGCAGCGAGGCCTGCGCCCTGGTAGGCCGCTCGCTTCGTGAGCACAGTGGCGCGCCCCTCGACTGCGAACGCGAACCGAAGAACCGGGCGCACATGCAGGTCATCGAGCCCGCTCACAAAAACACCTTGTCCTCGGCGGTGGGTCCGTAGGACCGACAAGTCGCGTCGACCAGCTCGGCGAGCGCATCCCCGGAGAGTTCGTCGCGCTCGAAGAGGACGGGGTTGAGCGCATCCAGCTGCTCCGCAAGCTCGCGCTGCGACTCGAAGGTCGGCGCGCCTTGAAGCGCTCGAGCGAGGAGCTGGTCGCCCGCGCCCCACGACGTGCAGACCGGCCATGTCTTCCTGCGGTCGAGATGGGTGATCGCCAGCTCGTCGACGCCGCCGACCACCTGCATCGCGTAGTTGAAGAGGGGCAGGTCGAAGGCGCCCGTCCTGAACGCCCCAGCGAATCCGCCGTGGTTGTGCTTCTCGGGCTCGGCGAGCATCCCCTCGGTCGGCAACGGGCCTGCCCCATGCCGGGTCGCGTAGGCGCGCACCACTCCGAAGCGGACGAACTCGACGTCGAGGTCCTCGACCATCGACCAGGCTTCGCCGAAGGTGGTGTCGGACCAGGTCGTATGCGGCTGGAAGCCGTGGTCCTGGTCGAGCAGAACTCCCTGCGCGCCCTCGAAGACGACGCTCGCCACGCCCTCGATCTCCTCCTCGAGCCAGCCGTGCTCGACGATCCCGAGCCTCGGCCCGATCGCCAGGAAGTCTCGCGCGACGTCGTCGACGCGAGCGAAGTTCGTGGGGAACGGTACGCCGAGGTCTCGCTGCAGCCGGTCCCGTGCCAGCTCGAGCTTCGCCCGCAAGGCATCGCGGTCGATCAGGTCTCGGGCCCGGAGCGTGTCCTCGGGCCACCGAAGCGAGTAGTCGCGGGTGCGGCCAATCCCCATCCCCGTGCTCCCATGGGCCGATGCGCCCCGGGACCGCTCGTCGACGAGGTTGGCGGCGCGATGGTAGGGCGTGATCACGGGGGCGTCGCCGTCGACGGAGAGCATGGCGAACGGGTCCCGGACACCGAGGTCCCGGAGGTGCATCGCCTCGGAGACCAGGGCGAGGGGTTCGATGAGCACGCTCGGGCCCAGGAGGGTCCGGGCTCCTCGGAGCGTGCCTGCGCCGAACTGGGAAAAGGTGTGGTGGCGCCCATCGGACATCACCACGTTGTGCTCGGCCTGCGCACCGCCGTTGTAGCGGACCACGAGGGGGGCTCCCGTTCGTTGAACGAGCGCGTCGACGAGGGTCCCCTTGCCTTCGTCTCCGAAGCCAAGACCTGCGACTACAACGACTTTGGTGCGCATGCCGATCCTCCTACAAGCGGCCGATGTTGCCGCCGCCGGACCCCTCGAAGGCGCCCGTCGTTGCGATGCCTGCCCGGTTGCCCGGGGCCACGGTGCTCACGGAGTCCTCGACCACGCGCACGAGCGCGGCCGAGGTACCGGCGTCGGTGAGGTCCTTGCGGATCCGGTCCATGTCCGCGGTCGACTCGCACATGCCGATCTGCGCGGCGATCAGTTCGGCCGCCGCGCTCGAGTCCGCGAGGGCGAGCACGCGCTCGGCACCCACGTACTCCTCCCACGCTCCCCGGTAGCGATCCCCATGCGAGGAGTCGGTCGGGAGAATGACGAAGACGTTGTACTGCTCCATCAACTCCCGGAAGATCGCCTTCGTGTCGATGTCGCTCGCCTCGTCCGCGGGTAGCCACTCGCGGATCGTCGACGCGCGGAGCATCGGATACGGGTGCTCGTCTCCGATGATGAAGCAGTACCCCAGCTTGCCGCGCTTCTCGACGCAGTCCACCGAGGTGTGCCGCGCGGCGAAGTAGGCGAACAGCTCGTAGGTCTCGTCGCCGCCTCCGCCGCCTCCGCCCTCGAGCCAGAACTTGCTGAGGTCGGTTTCCATCTCCGCCCCGCTCTCGAACTGGCCGACCTGCAAGGGAGCCTCGTCGCGCTTGTTGGCATCGCCGATCGCACAGAAGCAGATCTGCGGATGGGCGATGTAGTTCTTGCGCGTCAGGAGGCCCATGAGCTTCGGCAGCGAGCGATGGATCGCCTTGACGCAGCGGTGCATCGAACCGGTGACGTCGAGCCCGACGAGGATCGCGTTGCTCTCCGGGTGCGCGTCGGAGTCTCGCGACTCGCGGACGCCGTTCTTGAGCCGGCGCGGATCGAGATCCGCATGGACGGCCGCCGCCACTGCGCCGCTGGCCACCTTGCTGGTGTGGACAAATGCGGTGCCGACGGAGGCAACGCTGCTTCGTACTTGTGTCTTGTAGTGGTCTTCTGACCAACGGGAACCGCCCATGGGTGGCCTCGCTTTCTTCAGTTGGGATCGGGCAGGGTGAAGCGGACGTACTTCTTCGGGCCGTAGTTCTCCCGCATGAAGTCCCGGAACTCTCGACGGAGAGCGTGGGCGTCCGATGGTCGCGACGCGGGGCTGCCCAAGGTGCACCCGCGCAAGAAACTCTGTAGGTATCCGGGGACGCGACGCGGCATCTCGCCGGTCCCAGCGTCGCCGCCGAGCACGTGGACGATGCACTTCGCGGCCATGAAGATGTCCAGGCCCCGGCCGACTGCCCTGCGGGCGAAGACCTCCGGGGGGTAGAAGGCGCGGCGCGTCGGAACGAAGGCGGAGACCTTCCCCCCTCGCGCGACCGCGTATCCCCAGTCGATCAGCTTGAGCCCGTGGTCCCACTCGCTGTCCACGTCGGTCGACGAGAAGACCATGGCGTGCTCGGGGAGGATGGCGCCGTGCAGCTGGCCGAGCGAGTGGATGTGGCCGAGTACCTCGAGCATCCGGTTGAACATCCACACGCCGTGCTCGAGCGCGACGCCGCCGGTCTTTGCCCGCACGGCTGCGAGGGTGTGCCAGCCGTCGAGCCTGCGGAGGACGTTGACCTCGCGGCGCGCCGAGCCCCTCCCCTCGCGCGCGACGAACGACTCGTGCAGCTCGGGGAGATAGCGGAGGTAGCGGGGGTCCGCCGCCTTCGACAACCCCGTGAGGGTCGCGGCCTCCCGGACGAGCAGGTCGGCGTTGGCGGGGTCGCGGACCCCCTTGAGGAGAACCCGAACCCCGGCCTCGTCCTCGGCCTCGAGCAGGTCGGCGACGTCGCCCGAGGCAAAGACCGACCCGACCGTGTAGGTGTGCTTGGGCGCGCGGATCGTGACGGCGGTCGCGGTCCCGAAGCGATCGTACCGAGCTCGCTTGGCAGCGTCGCCGAGGACCTCGAAGGCTTCGGCGACTCGGCGGAAGCGCTCGGCCGCTTCGTCATCGCCCGGGTTGCGGTCTGGATGGAAGGCCAGCGAGAGCCTGCGGTACGCCGACTTGATCTCGGCCTCGGACGCCCCGGGGTCGACCTCGAGCACCTCGTAGTAGCTCATCGGATTATCTCCATCGCCTGGGCAACCCAGCCGCAGACTTTCGAGAAGGCCCACCACCACAGCAAACAGGCGACCAGGCCAAGCAGGACCAAGCCCAGGGCCTTGTCGACCGCCGTCGGTTCCCAGTCGATGTCGTCTTTGTGCCCGTTCATCGACCGGGTGACCCACCCCGTCGCGGGGCTATTCCGCGACCTCGACGACCGCGCCGGACCGCAGGTGGTAGATGCCGGGGCATCCACGCCGCACCTGTTCGCCGAGCGGGTCGTCCCGGAGCCAGGGCTGTCGATCCCAAAGCGCGTCGCGGAGGTGGGATGTGAGCGCGCAGATCAACGCCCAGCCGCACCTGTCCCCGCGCCCGTTGGCCGCAGCCGCGCGCGCGTCGAGTTCGCGGATGTCATCGACGTCGAAGTGCTCGCTCGGGACGACGCTCAAGGCTCGACCCACTCGCCCCGCGAGACCCACTCGCGCCGCGCCAGGGCCTGGGCTTGCGGGCTCCATCGGCGCGCGTCGCCTTGGCCATGGGCGTGGGCCTTCGTGTCGCGCACCCCGACGATGAGGATCGCGCGGGCGACCTCCTCCGCGGTCGCGCCCCAGACCTCGGCCATCTCGGCGATGGTCCTCCAGCCCTCGAGCAACCGAGCGTGCGCCGGGCAGTAGTCGAGTTCGGTCCCGGCCGGGCGGCTTGAGCACCGGTCGCAGAGCTTCGCCGAGCAGGTCTGGCCTGCCTTGCTGCCCCGCAGCTCGAAGTCGCAGAGCCGCGAGACGAAGCCGCTGCCGCACTTGCATCGCTCGCGCCGCGCCCCGCGGGAGCACGCGATCGCGGTGACGCCTCCGCCGAGGTTGATGTGCTTGCAGGTCATAGAACCTTCCCGGGGAAGATCCGAATCACGGCGCCCGTGCTCGGGAAGCGGATGGCGAAGACCTCGGCCGCGGCCACGATGAGCTGCGCGACCCCAAGGTCGAGGAGCCGCATCATCTCGCGGCGCGTCACGACTGCTCCTCCCCGACGCCCTGGAGGGCTCCGAGCTCGTATCGTCGGCAGCGCTCCTTCCACATATCGACGTCGGCCTGAAGGTCGGCGGTCCGCTGGTCGGCCTCGGCCGTCGCTGGGATCACCTCGACGAGCCGGGCGCCCGCCAAGAACAGCTGCTCGGCCTCCGCGTAGACCCGAGGCGTGCACCGGTCGCCCAGTGCCTCGCGCATCTCGGCAAGGCTCGTGTAGGTCGCCGCGGTCTCGACCGGGCCGAGGACCCTCGGGGTCTGCTCGATCGTCACCACCAGCTCGTCGCCGCGGTCCAGAACGCTCGGGCTGTCGATCAGCTCGCGGATGAGCTCCACCTTCGCCTCGCTGAGCGGGGCGGGATTGGCCAGGCGCACGAACAGCGGCTCCGTGCTCGAGCGCGCGACCTCGGTCCAATGCGCGGCAGCCCGGTCCGCACCCTTGGCCAGCTCGATCATCTCGGCACCGTAGATCGCCGCGGCGGCGAGGAAGCCTTCGTGCCACTGCCCGCTGTACTCCCGAGGCGCGTACTGACGAGCGGTCTCCTGGACGCGCTCCGGCTCGAGCTGCTTGGCCACGGCCATCTCCATCGCCCCCGACAGCATCCGGGCGACGAGGCCCTGGTCGGCATCGGCGAGCGCGCGGATGGGGTCGGCGTAGGTGCGCCACCGATCTCCGCCGAAGATCCCGTCGAGCGAGGCCTCGAACGCCCCCAGGCGGGCGACACGCGCCTCGGTCGTGCGGAGCGCCCAGGGGTTGAAAAACTCGTCGTCGGGCTTGGGGAGCCCCGCCACGGCCGCGTGGGCGATCTTGAGGAGGCCTGCGACCGCACGCAGCAGATCCGGCCAGAGATGGATCCCCTCGTCGTCGTCCATCCCCAGGGCCTCGACCAGCTCGCGGCGGCGCTCGTGGAACACCCTGGCGATGGCTTGGCGCTCCGGCGGCAACTCGACGACCGCGGGCTCGAGCAGCTCGGCGATGAGCCCCGCGATGCAGGTGAGCGCGACGCTGATCGAGTCCGGCTCGGCCTGACCTTCGGCGCGCGCGCGCCCCATCGTCGCCATGAAGAGGTCGACGGCGAGCCGATCTTCGGGCCGCTGCTTGTCGATGCCCACGGGGGTGAGCTGCATGATCGCTGCATGGAACTCGTCGAGGATCTCGGCGGCCGAGGCAGAGTCCCAGTCTATGCCCAAGCGGCGCGCCTCCTCGACGGCACCCTGGGTGGGCTTGGCGAGCTTGGCGAGATGCTCCTCCAGGCCGACGCGCGAGGTTGCCGAGTCGTCCGCGAAGAACTCGCGCAACAGAGCTAGGAGTTCCTCGGGAGTGCGATCGCTGTCGATTTTGATGATGGTGGAGCTGCCGAGCTCGGCAGGCGCCTGCCCGACCATCGCCTGGTGGAAGGCCCAGAGCGCATCGAAGTGCTCGTCGCCCGGGTGGAAGTACGCCCCGCACGCGCTGCCCTCCTTGCACTGCAGCCCGACCCCGGCCCCGACGAGGCCGCAGTCCCGCGCGCACCCGATGTCCGGGAAGCTCGGCGGCGCGACCACCACGACGTCCAGCTTCCGGCGCTTGGCCAGCTCGGCCGCGACCTCGCTCCGCCCCGGCTCCGGCCCGGCCACGGTCAGCTCGGGACCGCGAAGCGCCTCGATCAACTCCGGCGCGACCGACCACCCGACGAACGACTCGGGCTCGGACCCCGCTTGCCACGCTTCAACGCGCTCGCCGATGGTCACCTCTCGCAGCCCATCGTCGGCCAGCCTTTCGATGATCGAGTCGAGGTAGACGCCCTCCCACCCGTAGCGCTCGAGCGCCCCGGCGCGATCGACGACCGCGCCCGTCGGCAAGTCGAGGCGGAGGGCCTCGGCGTCCTTGCGCAGCTGTTCGGTGAATTCTGCCATGCCCCGCGAACCAGCGTCGGCAACGCGGTGTTCCGGCTCGCTGGGATGGCGCGACCGAGTTTGCGCTGCGGCGCAGCGGCAAGGTCGTGACGATGGCCAGGGGAGATCGGCCTCGCATCAGGGGATCGTCACGCGAATTCACCGACTCTCACGCGACTCTCACCGAAACGCGCAAAGCGCTCATGCGACCAGTTTTGCACTCCGCGCACTGTCCGCGATTCTCTGCGAGCGTCACGAACTCCGTGGCACTCTTTCGAATTCGTGTGGCTATGCCCTGGTACGCGCCTGGCCATCGTCACGTCCGTGGCGAGGCCGACGCGGGGAGCGTGCAGGCTTCCTCGCGCCCCATCTCGCGCCGCACCTCGGCGAGCCACCCCCCGATCGCCTTCTCCGTCTCGGCGAGGTCCGTCCGCGCATCCGCGAGCTGCCGCTCAAGATCAGCGATGCGGCGGCGCTCGGTCTCGCGCTCGGCCTGCAGCTGTTCGATGTGCTCGTCGCTGACCTCGGCGAGGAGGTCGGCGTCGCTCATGCCGCGCCCGCGACGCTCGGCTCAACGGGGCAGTCCCCGCTCTCCAGGATGGTCTCGAGCGCGCGATCGAGGCGGGCCTCGTCCCAGGCCGGGAGAGCAGCGAGGGCTTGGGCGCGGTCCATCGCGGCGCCAGAGTCGAGCGCGGTGCGGAGCATGTCGGCGTCTTCAGCGAGGCCCATGCCCCACCAACCGGGAGCGCGGACATTTGCTTCCGACCGTTTTGTCCCCCGCGAGAGCATCGTTTCCCGGGTGCTGGGATGGAGCGCGCGAGGTATTGTCCGTTTCGCCCCGCCTTCCGTCCTCCTTTCGTCCGCGTGGTAGCCTGTGCGGGTGGCCAAGATCGGACGCCCCAGCCCTCTCGAAGATCCGGTCGCGCGCCGGCTCGTGCTGCAGCTGATTTGCTTGGGCGAGTCGCAGGACGTCGCGGGCAAGGAGGCCGGCTCGAGCGGCAAGGGAGTCCAGCGCTGGGCACGCAAGGACCCCGTGTTCAAGGAGCGACTCGTCCGAGCTCGGCAGCTCCGGGGCAGCAACGACCTGGACGCGATCGCCGAGCTGCTCGGGCCGACGCTGGTCGAGGTCCCGGAGGTCGACCCAGAGCCCCCGGTCGAGCTGGTGCCGGCGCGCGTCGTCGTGGAGGGCGAGGTCCTGGGTGCGCCGGCGCGAGGCTCGAGCGACGACGAGCTGCTCGTCGAGGGGGCGCCCGCCTTCAACCGCCGGAACCTGCTGGCCTTCTGCTGGCGCGCGATCCACAAGTCCGAGACTCCCGCGGGCGTCATCAGCACCTGCATCCGGGTGCTCGACGAGGACCACAGGGTGCGCGAGCGACGGCGCGCGTCGATCCGGCTGGATCATGCTCCCGAGCGAGCGAAGACAGCGGCGCGGGAGAAGGGGCTCTCGGCCGACGTCGTCTGGGGCGTGCGGCGAGCGCTGATCGGGCCCCCGCCTGGCGACGACGACCGGGCCGCCTGACTCAGCTGTAGCCGTGGCTCTTGCTGTGCCCGCGCGCTGCAGCTGCCATGCTATCGAGCGCGCGTGCCTCTTGCTCCGCCGCGTGCTCGTCGGCCTTGGGCGCTCCTCGGTACAGGTTGCGGAGGAAGCTCGCTCGCGAGTCGCAGCTGTCACCGAAGCCGTCGAAGTCGGGCTCGCCCGACAAGGCAGTCGAGACCATGTCCCGGCCGACCGCCAGGCCCTCGCGCTTGAGGGTGAGGTCGAGGCCGACGAGCTGGCCCAGGACGTACCGAGCCGCCCGAGCTTCGGGCAGGATCTCCGGCCGCTCCGCAAGCCACTGCTCGAGCGCGGCCTCGCCGGAGTTCCAGGGCTGCGGGAACACCACCGCGTGGCCTCCGGCCGCGGTGAACGCCTCGCATCCAGCATCGCGATCATCGATCGGCACCGAGGCGAGCGCACGAGGGCTTGTCCGGCCCGATCAGGAAGTCGCTGAAGTCGCGACCAAGCACGCGCTGCAGCCAGGTGATCTTGCCGGCAGCGGCGGCGGGGTGGAGCGACGGCGAGGTCAGGATCGTCGTCGGGGCCACCTCCTGGCACGCGCGGACGAGTTCGAGGGCCCAGGGGTAGGGCTCGAGGTTCGCCCAGAACGCCTCGCCCTGCGCGTGGATCGGCTTCCACATCGCGTTCGTGCTGATGCCGAGGACCTCGGCGAGCTCGAAGGTCCCGGTCGGCCAGCTGGCGAAGACCTCGTCGGGGCACAGCCCGTGGGCGTTGATCGCGGCGCGGCCCCAGTCGGCGAGCACGCCATCGAGATCGAGGAAGATCCTGTCGATGAACATGCAAGCGCAACCGACGCCAGCTCGGGGCTGTTCCCTAGCCGGTCATGCGCCTTCCCATGAAGCGATGGACGCCTTCATCGTCGCCTCGACCTCATCGCTCGAGCCGGAGTTGGCGAACGAAACCCGGTCCAGGACGCGCCGAGCCCACCGCGACTTCGGCCACGAAGCGAGGATCGCCATCGCCCACTCGATGTCGTCCGCGGTTGGCCTCTGCGTGAACTCGTCGCACTCCGTCGCCCAGAGCCGCGCGACCACAGCGATGTTTCGATATTGGAGGTCGCGCGGAACGATGATGCAATCCCTCGGGTGTGCTCGGTTGAAAACACAAGCGGCGCACCGCTCTTCGGTGTCGATGGGCGAGAGCATGCAAGCGCAACCGACGCTAGCGCGGGGCTGTTCCTCAGAGGCGAGGAGCGGATCGCCGCCGCGGTGCAACAGCCAGATCCCCGAGACCCGAGCGTCGTGGGCGATCAGCCGCGAGCACTCGTCGCAGCTCGGAGGGCCGCTCGGTTCGATCATCGTCTCGATCTCGTCGAGCCCCATCGAAGCTGTCGCCCCGCGAGCGCGCGCCAGCGCCTCGGGCTTGAGCTTCACATGCAGGAGGTCGACGGGCTCCCCGTCGATGGGCAGCCGGAGCATCGCCGCGGCTTCGACTGCGCTGCCGACCTGCTCGAGAACGACCGCGAGTCCAGGGACGATCCCGAGCGACCATCGACCGCCGAGGATCTCGCCGAGGTCATCGCCGTCAGCGTCTGGAAGCCGGGGCAACGGCTCAACGATCGAGACCCGCCGCGGGTGGTCGAGGCCCTCCTGCTGCATGCGCTGACGGGCGAGTCGATGTGGCGCGCCGCGGATCGATGCGAGGTGAGTTCCCAGAAGTGCTGGGTCATGCTCCGCGAGCCCTGGGTCCGGGATGTGCTCGCTCGCGTCTGGCACGACGTTCGGAGGGTGACTGGCCTCGGCGAGATCGCCGTCGAGCCCGTGCGGAGCCTCGAGCCCGCCCGGAGCCTCGAGCCCGCCCCCCAATTCATGCTCGGACCCCCAGCTACCGCTCGCCTGCATCGCCCCGACGATCGCGCGAGGCTGGCGGAGGTGGGGCGCCGAGGAGTTCCACCGCGAGACCATGGCGCAGCGGGGGATCTCGTGAGCATGCCCGGCGAGGAGTACTTGGGGCCGGCGCCTGGGGACGCGATCATGGTGTGTCCGCGATGCGGGCACAAGGCGTGGGCTGCTTGCGTGCGGTGCGGGTGGGAGCAGTGGATGCCACCCGACGACCCCGAGCAGGCCCGCAACGGAGACGCGGCCACGGAGTACACCTTGCTCTTCGAGGACCTGTATCGGCGAGCGGCATCACGGTGCCGGTGTTCGCGGTGCCGGGTGGAACGCTCCTGCGACGGCCCGGGTTCTGAAGCTGATGCTCTGGTTCGACGACGAGGTTGATGGGCTCTTGCGCCTCGGCATGGATGCACCGACGTCGGCAGAACTTCTTGCACCGGGCCGAGCCATCGCTGTCTCCGTGCGCGAAGAGCAAGCGGGGGGTGGTCGCGTTCACGCGGCTCGCTGGCTTCCTCTACGCGGCGTGCTTCAACGAGCCGGTGATCGGAGGATGCGACGCTGCACAAAGTGCTCGCGCAACGAGCTCGGCAGCGCTTGCGATCTCAAGCACCGAGACCCCCGATACTACCCAGCTCATCGCCGGCCCCGATTGTCTTGTACTTGCTTCATGGCTTCGCTCAGAATGGCAGGTCGTCGTCGTCGAGATCCGGGGTTGGCGTGAGCCGTCCTCGGAAGGGGGGATGCTCGTGCTCGTGCTTCTCGACGCACCCGGACGTCCCGAGCTTGCAGGGATCGAGGCCAGGCATCTTCACCCGGACGCGGCAAGACTCCGGCCGCCGAGGAGTCGCCAGCTCGAGGAGGGCCTCAGCGATGGCGTGGTCCTGCTCGCGCCTCGCCATCTCGCTCAGCTTCGCCAGGGCTTCGCCGAGGTGGTGCTCGGCTCGCTCGGCTCGGATCCGCTGCGCCTTCTCGCGCCGCGCGGGCTCGAGCCATGCCTCGCGGCGGTCCGCGGGCATTGAGTACGACCGCTCGCCCTCTCCCCGCCAGGCCCACTGCGCGCGCCGAAGCTGGTCCCCGATCTCGCCGAGCACGGGATGAAGCTCCGCCCACGACAGCGGGGGGTCGCAATCGCTGTGCAGGCCCAGCGCCCAGCCGAACGCGTGCCTGGCCGACTCATCGCCCCTCAGCTCCGAGCCCGGCGCGGGCTCCTGCCCCGGCGCGTAGACGACGACCGTGGTGCCGGTCCCCCAGTTCGACGCGATGATGGGGAACTCCGCGAGCACGTACTCGTTGCCCCCCTCGGTCCACCCGTGCACGGCCGTGCCCTCGTCGTCGGGCGGACCGACGACCACCATGCGCGCGAGCACGTGCGGGGTGTGGGGCCGCGCTGGCGCGGCGCACCGGGGGCACGGCCCCTCGCCGCCCTCGACCGCAGCGAGCTGCTCGCCGCCGCAGTCGGGGCAGTCGAGGTCGGTCAACCTCTCCTCGCACGCGCGGCAGGCTGCTTCGAACAGCGCCCGCGCGTGCTCCTGCTCGGGGTAGCGCTCGGCGAGCGCCGCCCCCTGCTCGACGTGCTTCCGCTCCATCGTCTCGGTCGTCATGCCGATCGCCCGGAGCGCGCGCCCCATGTTGTGCAGGTGCGTGAGCTTGGGGCAGGCCTTGTCGACGTATCGGACCCAGCGGGCCTCGGGCGTCGCCTGCTGCTCGTAGTCGCTGATCAAGCCCCAGATCCGCTCGAGCCCCATCTCCTTGATCTTGACCAGCGCTCGCGCCTCGCGAGCTTCCTTCGCCTCGGCCTCGGCCTTCGACAGTCCCCACGCCGTGCAGGTGTCGAGGGCGGCGAACTCGACCAGGTCGTGGACCATCGCGTTGATGACGATGGCGCCGGGGTCGAGACCAGGCGGGCCGAACTCGAGCCCGAGCAATCCGAGCATAATCGTGTGGGTCGCATCGCTCTCCGGCCGCCCGTCGGGGTGCTGCGTCGCGCGATCGACCTCGCCGAACTTGAGCGCGAGCTCGGCCACGCGCATGACCTTGTCGAAGTCGACCATCAGCTTCGCTCCCAGGGCTTCCGCTGTCCGGGAGCGGCTTTCACCAGCTCGAGCCAATCCGCGAGCGTGTGCGCTTCGGACTCGTGGACTCGCTGCGCGCGGCCCCAGTCCTCCTTGTGGTAGTCGGCGCGCTCCTTCGCCTGGCCCCACGCGGTGTGGAAGGAGATCTTGGGCGCGGCCGAGGGCACCGACTCCGCGGGGACCGGCCCCGTTCGCGTGGCGTCGCGGAGCACCTTCCGCAAGATGCGAGCCAGGGACTTGACGATCGGGTGCCCGGTGACGATGGCGATGGCGACGATCGTCGTGTCGTCGCCATCCCTCCGACGCACGGCGTTGACGGTGTGGTCGCCGACAACGATGCGCAGCGCGTCCTCGTCGGTGTGCTTGAAGAGTTCCTCCGCGGACTGGGCGATGCTCACCATACGCCCGTCCCCCGCCGCACCGAGGGTGCCTGGGGGGAGTTGATCCGCCGGGATGGAGGAGATGGTGCAGGCGGCAACAATGCCGTCCGCCATGATGGTGGATTCAGGTGACCGAGACATCTCCCCGAAGAAGCGGTCCCGACGCGAGGCTATTCCGACCGAGCCTTGGCGAGCGCCTGTGCGGTCCAGTCCCCCACCGCCAGCTCGATCCTGATCTTCCACCCTCGGTCGAAGAGAGCTGCGGCCACCACGACGGTCTCGCCGCAGCCGGACAGCGCCAGCCGGTCGCCCAGCCGCGGCGGGGACCCGTTGAAGCGCCCCAGCTCCATCGTCCATCCCGAGGCGAGGCCCGACGAAACCACGAGGCCTTCTCCGTCCTCGGCCGCCGACCAGCCATAGGCCCATCCCATCACCCTCATCGCTTCGCGGAAGATCTCGATGCTCATGGTTCGGCAACCGAGGAGGAGGAGGACCTATTCATCCAACGCCACGCAGCGATCACGGCCTCGGCGTGGCAGGGCCTCGGCCAGCACGAGCAGACGAGATGGTGCCCGGCGGTGATCGAACCCATCTCCTGCATCGCGGGCGGGTGCTGGTCGCGGAGCATGTGCCACAGCCGCTTCCGGTAGAGATCGAGCGCAGCGGGGCCGTGCTCGGCGAGGGTGAAGGGGTTGCCCAAGGGGGTCCCGCGGCCGATGTACAAGCTCGGCCGAGGCGCCAACCCGGCGTGCCGGTTCCACGGGCGCGGCTCGTCGACGTCGGGGATCCACTCAACGGGCAGCCAGCGCTCGCCGAGCGCGGCTTGGGTGCAGTCCCGCGTCCCGACGCCGCCGCGGAAGGCGAGGAGCACCGCGGCCTTGGGTCGAGTCAGCTCGCCGAGGTCTCGGCCCTCGCCGAAGAGCCCGCGCTGCGCCAGGCGCCGCGAGGGCGGCAGCTCGCCGTCGAGCATCCCTCGGTTGCGCTTGGGGCCCGCCGACGGGCCCGTGCCGAAGTCAGGCCACGCTGGCCAGTCCTCGACCTCAAGGTCGGTGCGAGCGCGGAGGTATCCAGCCACGGCCTTGTCCGTGCCGCGGCAGTCTCCGTGGCGGACGACCGTGATCCCGCGCGCGCGGAGGCGACGAACAGCGTCCTCGAGCTCGGCGATCGTCGGCGTCCGGTCGCGCCCTCCGGTGATCACCGCGACGGTCACGCGCGCTCAACCCTCGCCGACGGGCGCCTCTTCCCGGGGCACCACGACGAGCTCGCCGGGCCCGACCTCGAAGAACCCTCGGGCGTCCTCGAGCTGCTCGGCCGAGGCGCGGGGCACACGGGCCTTGAACTGCCGCAGCGACTTGCACCGGACCTCCTCCTGGACGGGGCCTGCGACGACGCGACGATGGGAGGGGGAAGGGGGGGATCCCCAGGAGCGAGCATCAACGGGCTTCATGCCGACTCCACCTGCCCCGGCCCGCGTGTATTCCGCTATCATCTGGCGGTGCCCAGCGAGTTCACCCTCGACATCGGCGGCCAGGTCACGCCCGAAAACAAGGGTGGCCCGCGCGTTGGTATCGGCGCGCGGATCTTCGCCAGCCGGGACTCGTTCGGCTCGATCGGCCTGCAGATCCTCCGGGGCGACGGGGGCGGACCCGAGACCTTTAACTTCATCGTTCGGACGAAGATATATGGTCCCCTTCCTGCCGGGGCCGAAGTCGAGCTCACGATTGCCCGGCTTGATGTCCCGATGCCCGACTTCACGCCCAGGACCTACAGGCTCCGAGTGTTCGCTGCTGGCGGAGCGAATCTCACGACGCGCGATGGATTCATCGCGACGTCTCCGTTCGCGCCTGCCGGCTCGAGCTAGGGGCCGAGTCTGCTCCTCGAGGACGCGAACGCAGGCCGCCTTCACCTCGTCCGAGGTCTCTGGGTCTTGCACCGCCGAGACCTCTTCCCTCATCCCCAGATCACCGCAGCCATGACCGCTGCCTGGAGGGCGAGCGCCAGCCAGACAGCGTTTCGGACGCGCGGGATCTTGACCGCCAGAAGCCTGCCGGCGTCGTCGGGCTCGAGCGCGATCGCCTGAACCGGGGCGACCAGCAGCATGATCGCGGGCGCCGCGAAGGCCCATGGTGGTGCGATGAAGCGCCAGAGGAGGGCAGAAGCGACGATGGAGATCGGCACGAGAACCAGCGTCGATGCGATGGCGGTGTCTTGGGGGGCGCGGGAGTCCGGCATGGCAAGGGAACACGACCTCGCCGAGACCTGTTCCCCGGCCATGAGCGAATCCAAGATCGAGTGGACCGGGCCGACGTGGAATTTCCTCGCCGGCTGCACGCCCCAGTCGCGAGGCTGCCTGCATTGCTACGCACCCAGCGAGTGCCACCGATTCCACCTGCACTACTCAGACAAGCCCGGCCTGGTCAGGCTCAACACGAACCCGAAAAAGCCCGGCCTGACCTTCCTCCCGGTCGACCCGACGACCGGCGAGAGCCTCGGCAAAGGAGCGAAGTGGACCGGCGAGATCCGATGCTTGCCGCACAAGCTTGTCGACCCGCTGGGCAAGGCGAAGGGGACGACGTGGTTCGCCAACTCGATCAGCGACATCTTCCACGAGGTGCTCGTCGACTGCGACTTCGGTCGTCGGTTCATCGCCGCCGCCTTCGGGGTCATGATCGTCGCGCAGCACCACACCTTCCAGCTCCTCACCAAGCAGCCCCACAAGGGGGTCGAGTGGATGGCATGGGCACACGCGGAGGCGAAGGCCGAGCGCATCTCGGTCGTCGAGTTCTGCGTGAGGGCAGCAATGAAGCAGCTCCGCGCCGCCGCCGACCGATGCGGGGACGAGCACGAGGACGGAGCGAGCGACCTCCGCGCCGCCGCCGAGGACATCGACATTCGCTGGACCACCGCCAAGGCGATCAAGGCCGACGCGCTCGGCAACTGGAAGGCCTCCGCATCCGCCCGCCTGGTTCGTCGCGCCCTCCGCCACCACGCCGAGGGCATCGATACGGAGGCGTGGCCGCGGCCAAACATCCACGTTGGGACCTCGGTCGAGGACGCGGAGAACAAGACGCGGATCGCCGAGCTGCGGCGCATCGACGCATCCCTTCGCTTCGTCAGCTTCGAACCCCTGCTCGAGGACCTCGGCGAGCTCGACCTCCGGGGGGTCACCTGGGCGATCGGCGGAGGCGAGAGCGGCGCGAAGGCGCGGGCCTGCTACATCGCGTGGCTGAGGACACTCAAGGCTGCGTGCAAGCGCTGGGGGACCGCCCTCTTCGTCAAGCAGCTCGGCGCTGTGCCCATGACAGACGAGTACGAGAGCTGGCCCCCGGGCACGATGCTCGGCGCCGGTCGGGCCGACCTCAAGAGCGTCAAGGGCGGGAACATGGCCGAGTGGCCTACCGACCTCCGCGTCAGGATGATGCCGGGCGACTCCTGGGACACCCTGCGCTGGGACGATGAGCTCGCGGCGTGGACCTGCGATGCGCCGACGTAGCCGCAAGCGCGAGCAGGCCCTGCGGGATCGACCCGCGATCTCGAGCATCCCTGCGCCCAGCGAGCGGCACGCTCGAGCGGGCGCGGAGGACCTGGGCCTCCAGGAGTTCGTCCGGCGGCTGCCCTGCGTGGTCTGCCGGCGCCCGACCCTCGGCGGCGATCCCTGCCACCGACTTGCGCGGCGGCGCTTCGGCGACTGGACCGAGGACACCGAGCTCGGTGTGATCGGCAACATCTACCCGGGCTGCCGCGAGCATCATCGCGAGCAGCACGACAGCGGGCGCGGGTCATTCGAGGACGCGCATCGCATCGACCTGCGGGAGATCTGCCGGCGCATCGGCGAGGCCTACCTCCGAGGGTGGAGCGCGCCTGGGCTCGGTGCGCGCGCCCTCTCCGTCGGATACATGCGCGTCGATCCATCCGACGTCGTTGATGGCGACGTGCCCTTCTAGAGCGGGACGTGCCAGCGCTGCTCGGCGGCCTTGTAGATGGCCATCGTTGGCTCGCGTCCGATACTGACGTCGGCTTCGGAGGCCGTCATCACCATCGTCACCCCATCGTCGACGCCGTTCTTCTCGTGCGCCAGCGTGGCGCCAGCGGCCGTCTCGCAGGCAAGGAAGACCACGCATCCGCCCGAGGCTCCCGTGATGTCGCTCCCGTCAAAGTCGACGCAGCACAGCCCCGCGAGCTCGAGCCCAGGCGCCAAGTAGACGATCACCCCAGGCTGGTCCGGCGGGAGCAGGAGCACGCCCCCATCGAGGTCCTCAGCGGCGACGTGCCGAACCCCGAGGCGAACCCCCGCAAGCAGGAGCATCGGACCGAGGGAGCCGCTCACGGGACTATCTGCCTCGTCTCCAAGCTTCGCTCGATCACCTTGATGTCGCCGGTGAAGCCGACCTGGATCTGCATCTCCACGTCCGTGCCGCTGGGCAGGAGCCGGATGCTGCCGCCCACGAGATTGCCCGTCGGGAAGGCGAACCCGCTGACCGTGACCACGCCGCCGTCGTTGCGGGCCTGGGACTTGTCCCCGAGGAACATGAGCGTCCCGTTGCGCGGCGTCCCGGCGTCGTCGTACGCGACCAAGTACGATCCCGAGATCTCGATCGCGTCGCCATCGTTCGGCAGCGAGAACGTCCGAACCGTCTCCCAGACCGCCGATGTCACCGAGAGGGTCACCTCGGGCTCGACCTTCGGGACAGCCTTCGAGAACTCTGCCTGGCTCACCGCCGCGCCGCCGTCGATCGCGGTGACTGCACCCGCGGCCCTCATAGCGGTCGCGCTCCCGAGACGATCCTGACGTGGATGGCCGCGAGGCCGCCGACGCTGGTCAGGTTGAGGTTGAGACGACCGGTGCCCCCGACCTGCGTGTCGGAAGCGAGGAGCCGCACCCGGCCCGGCAGCGGCGAGTTCATTGCCTCAACGACGCTCAGACCCCGGCGGATCACGTGGCCCAGCGAGGGGTCCGATGGGTCGCGGAGCCCGGCCTCGTATCCGACCCAGGCGTCGACCTCGAGCCCGCCGACATCTTGCTCGGCGGCCTGGGCGTCGGTGCCCACGCGACCCTCGATCTCGAAGACGATCTTCTTGCTCGTGACCTTGAATCGCCGCGCGTTGTCGGGCGCCGGGTTGGCGGGATTCGTCCAATCGGTGTCCGCGTAGTCGCCGGAGAGCTTGAGCTGGCGAAGGAGCACGCGCCCAGCCTACCACTCGCGCGGGCGTTCTGCCCGGTCAGCTTCTTCGAGTTCGGCAAGCTGTTTCCAACGTCTTGCCGATCTCGGCACAACGCGAGTCGCGCGGTCGCCCGCGTTTCTTCGTCCGTCAGCTGCGTCAGTCTGCCGGCGACTCTTTCGCAGATCGGCAAGCTGTCTCCAACGTCTTGCCGATATCGGCATAACGCGCGCCGCGCACACGCTCGCGTTTCTTCGCCCGTCAGCTGCGTCGCTGCGCCCGTCAGCTGCGTCAGCTGGCGCGACCGAGTTTGCGCTGAAGGGCTCCACGACCGACCAGGCGAATTCGGCCTCGCATCACGGGATCGTCACGCGATCTCACCGAGTCTCACGAGAACGCGCAAAGCGCTCACGCGACCAAGTTTGCGCTCCGCGCACTGTTCGCGCTTCGCCAGCGTCCCTGTGGCACTCTCGTGAATTCGCGTGGCTATCCCCTGGTACGAGCCTGGTCATCGCCAGCGAGCGACGGAAGTCGCCAGCACGAGCGTGCACGCAGTCTCGCGCTACGTGAATTCGTAGAAGGCGAACCATCCCGCGAGGAGCTGCCCGTTGATGAGCGCCTCGAGCTGCGCGTCGCGGGCGGCCCCTTGGCTGGTGGCAGTCACCTTGAAGGCCAGCTTCCACTCCTCGGACAGGAGGAAGTCGTCGCAGAGGCTCACGGTCGTGAAGGGATCGGCGGCGTCCTCGGCGACCGCATCCGGGTAGCCGAAGTCGAACGCGACCGCCTCGTAGTAGGCGTTGGTGACCCCGCCCTGGTTTCGGACCTTGGCCAGCAGCGCGTCGCGGCGATCGTCGTCGGTGAGGCCCGCGTCTGGATCGAGGCCGTAGGTCTCCTCCCACTCGTCGAGCAGCTCGTCGGCAAGCCGCGGGTCCATGTTCTTCTCGAAGGCTTCTTTGCGCCGGCGCAGGCGGGAGAAGAACCTGGCCTTCGCTCGCGCGAGCGCGGGCAGCCATCCGTTGGTCCGGTTGAAGTACTCGCCATGCGGGTACTCCCGCATGACGTCCGGGGCCAGAGCGGTATCGACAACCTGCAGCGGCGCCGCGGGCTGCTCGAGCACCAGGACCTGCTCACCGTAGACATCGATGATCGCCATGAGCTACATCGCCTTGCAGCGCAGCGTCCCGATGTTGAAGCGCGCCTCGTCGCCCCCGCCGCTAAAGTTGATCGGCGTCGGCTGGTTGAGGTCGTCAAGGAGCTGACCGCCTCGCCAGAGGTTGCCGCCCGCGGGCGCGTCAAAGATCGCCCAGTGGTCGGCGGTCCCCGCCTGCGTGACGGTGGGAAAGACGATCGCGCTGGCCGGAGTCCTCGACGAGTCGACGGGATTCGAGCTCGTCGACCAGTCTTGGAACGCGACCCGGGCGTACCCAGTGAGGGTGATCTCCGTGCCTCCGTCCGCTGGGTCGCCGAGAAAGAGGGCGATGTATCGGTCGGTGGTCGCCGGCAGGATCGCCGCCAGCGCAGCTTCGCGTGCAATTTCGTAGGCCATCAGGGAGGTGCGTTCCAGGTGATGGTACCTGGGATGATCAGGTTGTTGCTACCCACGAGGGTGTTGTTGGGCCCCTCGTCACCCGGGCCGCCACCAATCAAGGGGACCCACATCCGATGATGCTCCTCGCCGGCCGCGCGGTTCACCGCGTCGACGAGGTCGTCGTAGTAGGCCGTGCCGTCGGGCTCGACCGACGCCAACGCCAACGCCAGCGATCGCGTCACGGCGTTTCGGATGTCCGGCGTGTCTGGTTCGAGCTCGATGAAGGGGTCGAGGTCCTGCAGCACCGGGGGCTGGATCGCCACGAGGTGAAGCCCGGCCGGCTTGCGCTCGCCGATGTAGTCCTCGACCTCGGTGATGAGACTGACCGACGGGATCGGGCTGTCCGCCGGGTTCGTCGGGTCCCACTCCTTGGCGACGATCAGGAGCACGGTGCCGATCCCGGCGAAGCTCCCGCGAGCGTAGGAGGAACCGACGCCGTTGACCTCGAGCGCCCAGTTCTCGTAGTCGTCCTCGCTTCCGCCCAGGTTCTGCGCCCTGATCTTCGCCAGCGTGCGCGCCTGAACGCTCGCGGTCGACTCAGCCTCGAAGCCGTCGACGATCCCATCGTTGACGGTGAGCGCCTCCGTCTCGATCCCCGCGGGCGGGGCAACGAAGTTCAGCGCCACGCCCATCGCCGTGTTTCCGACTTCGCCGACCCAGTCGTCCAACGCGGTGACCGTGACTTCCAGCTCCTCAATGCCAGGGATCACCCCTGGATCGTTGACCTCGAACTGCGCCCCGTCGTCGCGCTGAAGCACCTCTCCCCCAACGAGCACGGAACCCGCGGTGCCCTTGACGAGCACGCTCCCCTCCGCTGCCGTCGCCGGGCGCGGGGTGATGCCGAACACCGAAGCCCAAAGAAGGGCGAAGCTCTTGTCCGCAGTGTCCGGGAAAAACTGCCGAGACAGGTAGACCAGCGACTTCAAGAACAGGTAGCCGAAGCCCGCGAGCGCGAACGCGATCGCGCTTCGAAGTCGCGAGCCCAGGGCTCCGTTGATCTCGACCTCGACGTCCTGCTCCGCCTGGAGCCGCAAGATCCGAAGGGTTGGGATTTTAAGCACTCGAGCCTCCTTGGATGGTCGTGGCCACGATCACTGCGCCGTCGAAGAGCACCTCCACGTTGACCTCGTCGAAGGACACCTGCTTGGCGATCACCTCAACGCGCCGAGCGTAGTCGGGGATGAACACGGCCAGCGCCGCCTCCCCGCGCGCCTTCAGGTCGCCCGGCGTGTCGTCGGTGATCGGCTCGCCCCAGCTAATCCAGATCCTCGACGTCTGGCCCCGAGGGTCGCGTGCCCACCACTGCCAATGGCGGCGGCTGTCCTTGGGACGCACCGACGTGCGCTCCGGCCGATCGCTAAACAGGGTGGCCAGGACCTCTTCGACGAACGCGTCGCCTTGCTGGCCTGCGAGTTTGTAGATGGGATCAGGCATCACGCGACGAGGGGATCGAGGAAGAGAAGGGTGGTCTCAGCTGGGACCGCCCATGGCTTGGGGACGCTGTTGAGATTGGCGAGGGAGTCGACGGCCAGCTGGACCTCGTCCTCGCTGGCGAGGCTCTCGTAGAGTTCCGGGAGCACCGACAGCAGGCTCTCCGTCTGAACCGTGGTGTAGCTTCGAAGCCGCGGAAGGCCCACGGCCTGCTCGGAGAGGTACTGGCGCGTGCTTGCCCTGAGTGCGCGCGCCTCGGAGTAGACCGCGTAGCTGATCGAGGGGATGGCGAACAGCTCCTCGAACGGCACCTCGAGCGCATCGGACAAGTTGAGGATGCTGTTCACCGTGGCGAACTTGGTCGACGTGACCGCGAGGCACACCGCGGCGGTCACGGCGGTCAGGGCAAGCGACCTTGCCGACTCCACCTCGTCGAGCTCGGTGCGGTCCTCGTCGCTGGCCAGGTCCTCGCCGAGGACCTCTCCTTGGGTCGGAGGCACATCGTCGTCGAAGGCCGCGCCGGTGAGCAGCGCTTCGATGAAGGTCACGGACGGCTTGTCGTTGCCCGAGTCCTGGACGGCCGCCGACCCCAAGCGCGGGTCTCCCTGGCGCGACAGCGAGGGGACCAGCGAGAGCAGACCGCCCGCGGTGCTCATCACTCGCGAGGCGAAGTTTTGAGGCGTGAGCAGCAGCGTCTGGAGCTGCGAACGGAGGATCTGGATGCTCGCCGAGAAGTTGTTGACCGGCTCGAAGGCCGAAGAGATCAAGCCCTGCGTGTCCGAGAGCCACTGCCCAAAGGCATCGAGCACATCGATGGCGCCGTCGAAGAACCCCGCCGCGGGCGCTCGGTCTCCGAAGTCCAGCACCGCCGCTTCCGACAGCCTGGCGATCGCATTCTCGACTGCCGCGGCGGCGTCCTCGGCGAGGATCAGCTGGGACCGACCTTCGATGAGCCCCACGGAGCCTTCGCTGACCGTCCGGCGCGACTCGTCAAAGAACTTGAGGGTGACCGGTTCCTCCATCCACAGGTCGGTGATCTCGCCGAGGACCGGGATCGAGACCGTGAACGGACCCCCACCGAGGAACATCGACCGGAGGTCGAGCGACGCGGTCTCATAGTCGCTGGTGATCCACTCGCCGTCGTTGATCAGCATGAACTCGAGCCGATACCTGGAGGGCATCTGCCCCTGGGGCTCGACGATCGCGCCGTCGACGTCGGGCGCTTCCTTGACCACCAACCGCTCCTGGTTGGTGAGCTCGCTGAGCCGGACCCAGACCGGCAGGCCGTTGATCGCGCCGCGCTCCATCAGGTGCCCTTCGCCTTCGAGGTCGCCGCGTTCTGAACCAAGCTCTGCCCCGGGACCGCGGGGGGCACGCCGAGGATGTAGGCCGCGAAGCTCGACATGGCTTTGACACCCCCGTCCATGGCGATGAAGTTACCAGGGAGCGTGGCGAAGGTCGCGGCGCCCGCGATGTGGGTCTGGCTGGCGAGGGCCTTGAGCAGCGTAACGGCCCCCACGTCTCCGATCTTCACGTCGGGGCCGCCGTTGTCGACGTTGACGGTGATGCTCGCCCCCGTCCCCGCGTTGATCGTGATCGCGCCGCTGACGGCGAAGACCACGCTGGACCCGTCCTTCGCGGTGATCGTGAGCTCGCCGTCGTCGTCGAGCACGATCTGATGCCCGGCGGCGCTCCAGACCGAAGTGTCGCCCGCGTCGGTGACCGGGCGCCCCGCCACCGACGAGACCCCGATCGCCACTCGTCCTTGCGTCTCGCCCCCGGGTGCGAAGGCCAGGGCGGTCGCGGTCCCCGGCGGACGAGACGCGACTCCGTATTGCTCGAGCACCTGGACGTCGTCGTCGTCGTCGGTCTCGGCCGTTGGGACCTTGCCGGCGCCGGCGCTCATGCTCGAGATCGTCGTCCACTCAACGAGGCCATGGACCGCTGCCCAAAGATCCCTCGTGCCTCGGCGGATCGCTCGCATCAGTGGTCGGTCGCCCTGGGTACGATCAGGCATCGGGGTCCTCCGGCTCAAAGTAGAGGTCGAGATTCGCCTCGTCGAAGTCCGCCACGTCCGACGCGTCGGCGATCGACGCCACGAGTTCGGCGTTTTGAGCGAGGTACTCCTTGTTCGCGCGGTATCCCTCGCGGGACCCCTTCTCGATCTTTCGCTGCTCGAGGATCGCGTAGGCGTCGGGGGGCAGGAACTCCAGCCGGGCAACGGCCCCGTCGCCCGTGTTCTCACCGAGCTCGGAGGAGACCAGCACCAGGTACTCGTCAAAGCCCTCCTCGGTGTCGACGACCCGAAAGACCGTGTTCGGCCACCAAAGCGCTGGCCCGTTGTTCGGCGACCATCCGTCGTAGTTGACGGTGACTCGCTGCCCCTCCGCGGCGCGCTTCCGCATCTCCCACTCGGCCTGCCGATTCAACGACGCCTGATCTCGGCCGCCTGCCTCCGCCTGAATTATCTTCGGCGAGTAGAGCACGCGCTCGTCAACGGCCCTGCCGTCGAGGCCCTTGAGCGTCCCGTCGTCGGGGTCGCGTTGCCCTCGGCCCTTCCGGTTCACGAAGATCTCGCTGTGGACGTCGCGGACGTCGTTCTCGTACTCGATCGACAGGACCCGGGGCGATGGGTAGACGATGGTGATGGGCGACCTGCGAACTGCAACCCGCGTGATCCGCACCGAGCTTTTCGCCTCCCGATCGTCGGTGACGCTCGCAGCTCCGCTGACGATGATGCACCCCTGCCGCTTGGCCACGCCGCTGATGAACGCCCACGCGGTCTGCCCCGGACCGACCCGCGCTCGATCGACAACCTCTTCGGCGATCTCGACGGCCGACTCGCTGACGTCGACGACCAAGTCGAAGGGGGCGACGATCTCCTCGACGATCGCCCGCAGCGACTTCCCCTTGAAAGTCCTCTTCTCAACGACCGCGTCCGACTTCACGAGCCGCTGCGCCGCCGAGTAACCCCTGACCGTCAGGTCCCGGACACCGGGCTGCTTCATGAGCCGGTCGACCTGAAGCTCGCCGACAAGGCGGGTGACCCCCTCGACCGAAACAACGGCGCGCGCCCCTGACTCGAGCCGCACCTTGTCGTTGATCGTCGCAGAGAAGCTGTCGGCGATCTCCCGCATGCTGAACCGCAGGCTCAGGCTGCCGAGTTCTTGGACCGTGTAGTCGCCGACCCGCAGCTGGTATCGCGGCACGCGACCCACTCAGACCTCGCCCGCTTCCATGCTCCCGCCCTCCCACCACTGGCGGCCCGAGGTGTTCTCGGCGATCCGCTCGTTGGCCTCGGCGTTGCGGCGCATCATGTCGATCATGCCCCCCTCTTCAAACACCCCAGCCTCGCGCTGGAACGTCTGGTCTTCGGTGAGGCCGATCTGCTGGGAGAACTGCTCGTCGAAGCGAGCCAGGTCGCGCTCCGCCTGGTCTCGCTGAACCGAGAGATCGGCTTGAACACCGGACACCTGGTTCAGCAAGCCGGAGTAACCCCCGATGCTCTTGCGGAAGAGGTTAGCGTCGTCGTCGACTCCGCCAGTCCTCGCCTCGGCCTCGGCCGCCCGAGATGCGTTGACGACCTGGATCAGTCGGTTCCGACGCTCGAGCAACAGCTCCGCCTCGGACTTGTCCTCGCCCTCCGCGTCCTGGAAGCTGATCTTCTTCTGCTGCTCCTCGACTGCCTTGATCGCGTTCTCGTAGTCCTCGAGCGGCTTGCGGGCCTGGTCGAGGATCGTGTTGAACGCGAGGATGGCGACCTGCGCACCAACGAAGACTGCCGGCAGCGCGCCCATCGTCTTCTGCAGCCCGCCCGCGAGCTTCCCGGTGCTGGCTGCGCTCGCGCCGACCTTGTCGACCGACCCGCTGAGCCCTCCGAGCTTGGTCATGGAGATGCCGGCGAGCGCGTTCCACATCGACAGGGCCGACGAGACCATGCCGGCGCCTCGGGCAAAGACAGCCGCGCCGATCGCCAGCTTGGCCAGCTGCGAAACCACCCGCGGGTTCTCCTTGACGAACTCGGTGATCCCGCTGAGGAAGGGGCCCAGCTCCTCGGCGATGCTCTGGAGCGCGGGGACCAGCGCCTCGCCTGCCTGGATCTTGAGCAGCTCCCACTGCGCCTCGAGCTGCTTGGCCTTCTGCGCGGAGGTCTCGCTCATCTTCTGAAACGCCGTGTCGGTTGCTCCCTGCTTGTTCTCCATGTCGGCGAGGACGCTTCGGTAGTCCTCCATGCCGTTGATGAGACCACCGACGGCCGCGCGGGCCTCGGTGCTGTCGAAGAGCTTGGCGAGGGTGTTCTCGTCGAACTTCTCCGCCGCCCGGAGCTTGAGGAGGAACTCCTCGATCCCCCCAGCTGCCTCGATCCCCGCCGTCGAGAAGTCGATCCCCAGACGCTTGGCCTCCTCGCGTGCGCCCTTGGTCGGCTTGGCGATGTTGGCCAAGGCCTGCCGCATCGCAGTCGCGCCCTCCTTCGCGCTGGCGAAGCGAGTCGAGAGGACGGCGATCGCCGCGTTGGTCTCGTCGAGCGAGAGCCCCGAATCGCTCGCGGCCTGAGCGACAGCGGGCAGGGCCCGAGCCATCTCCGCGACCGTCGTCTGGCCACGCTTGACCGCGGTGAACAGGCTGTCCGCAGCCTGGGCGCTGTCCACTCCCTGGTCCTTGAAGTTGGCGACGGACTTCGAGATCGCCAGGACCGCCTCCTCCTGCTCCGCCACGCCGCCGATCGCCAGCTTGTTCGCGAAGGCAAGCTGCTCCTGGGCCTCGGCCGACGTCGTCGCCCCGGCGCTCACGATCGAATAGAAGGCCTTGACCTGGTCCGTCGGCAGCCCGCCGAACTCCGCGGTCGCTCCCTTCGTGATCTTCGTGATCTCGTCGATCGGGATGTCGTCGGTGAGGGTGGAGACCTCGGCGACCGACTTCTCGTAGCTCGAGAACGCGTCGAACGAGCCGCGCAAGCCCTCCTCGATCTGCGCGCCCGCCTGCTCGAATTCACCGCTGACGACCGAGAGGTTCTCGGCGAACTCGAGCCGGGACCCGCCCCGCTTCAGTGTCGGGTCCCGACCGAGGCTCTCCTTGGCCGAGGCCTTCGCGGCCCGGCGGCGGCGGCGATTGATCTCCTTCTGGGTTTCGATCTCGACGAGCTGCGCGTCGGACAGGTTCTCGATGTTGCGCGCCGCCTTGCGCGCCATTTTCTCCTGCCGGTCCATGGCGCGCGCCTGCGCGCGCGCCTCCTTGACCGAGGCCGTGAGCGCGCGATCGAAGTCCTTTTCCAGCCGAGCTCGGCGGGCGTCGCCCCGAGGCTCCCGCTGGCGGCGACGTGGCCGATCCTCCCGGCCGCGGGCCCGCGCTGCGCCGCCGCGGCCCCGGCCGCCCCTGTCGCGCCCAGCGGGCAACGTCGGCACCGACGGGAGGTCCCCCATCTTCCGGCTCGCCGCCGCGGCCCGGTCGAGGCTCTCCGTGTATCCGTCGGCGAGCTTGGTCAGGTCGCGCAGGTACTTGCGCGTGCCGCGGTCCTTGGCCTTGGCCTCGAGGATGATGTTGAGCTTGGCCATCTATCGTCCTCGTCGTCGTCGTCGTCGCCGTCGCCCGCCGCCGAGCACCTTGGCGAGTTGGGTTGCGGTCGCTATGGCATCTCGCTCGCGCTGGTGCTCCGCGCGCGCGGCCTCTATGTTGAGCTGTCCGAGGGTGAGTCCGTCGACGTCTTCCCATCGCCACCCGTAGACGGCGAAGAGCGTTGCGCAGCGTAGAGCAACAGAGCCCTCTCGTTCGCTTTTTTTTTCAGCTCCTGGACGCAAGACCACAGGCGAACAGCGTCCTCGACGCGCCCGCTCCGCAACACCTCGACGTCGGTCTTCGTGGCGATGGCCGTGGCTTCCAGACGCCCATCCCACTCAGTCTCTTCCTCCGCGACGTCTTCGTAGACGCGCGTGTGCCCGACTCGCAGCGGCCCGACCTTGACGGTCCCGAGTCCTTCGCTCCGGCAGCGGAGTAGGAAGTAGCCCTCCTGCTCGTCGCGGAACAGCTCGAGCGCAGCGGCTTGCCATCCGATGAGCTCGGCACCCATCGGCAGCAGGGGCTCGCCCCCCTCTTCGATGAACCGGGACCGCATGAGCGACCACGCGTCGTTCGTCGTGGCGTCGTTGAGCAGGTAGAACGCAGCGGCCGCGTCGGCCGCGTCGATCCGCCACTCGAGCATCTTCGTGTCGATGCCGTGGATCTTCGCCCGCATCGCGTGGTTGAAGGCCGCGGTCCCCATCCCATGCTCGGGTACGCAAAGGTCCCCCGCGACGATCGGCCTGATCCGCAGCGTCTCCGGCAACGTCTCCGGCAGGACTTCGTTCGTCGCCGGGGCCTTCCCGTCGGCGTCGACGAACTCGTCCGCGATCCGACGAGGGGGGACCGGGACGCTGAGCTCGTAGTCGAAGGGCTCGCGCGTCTTTGGCGTAGCGACGAACTCCTCGATCGCATTGCAGACGGCGAACCACGGCCTTCCCTTGTCGGGCAGGTCCGTCCACTTGGGCAGCGTCGCTATGGCGTCGGCGAGCGGACCCGTCGCTTCGTCGCTGTTCTGGATCGCGGATCGGTAGGCCGAGTAGACCCGCGCCGCGATTACTTGGTCTCCAGCCACGGGTCCCCCTCGTAGTTGACCGTGATCCGCCCTTCGGGCGCGGCACCCTCGAGGGGGGAGGCGAGGTCGGCACCCGTCAGCAGCCACTCGTTCCCGCGGTCCCAAACCACGCGGAGCTTGGCGTCCTCGACGTCGAGGGTCGCGCGCAACTTGAAGTCACGGTTGTAGGCGATGTCGAAGCCACAGCTGCCCGGCATGTTCTGATTGGTCGAACCAAGGCGCCGCCCTGCTCCCATGACCGAGGTCCGCTCCTTGCCCCCGAAGTTCGAGGTGAAGGTCCCGTCCACGATGGGGAGCGGGATCTCGTTGAGGAAGATCGCTTTGACTTCGCTGTTGATCTGCGCCATTGCTCCGCGCTCCTAACTCAGTTGGTGAACTCGATCGAGCCGGTGAGGTCGTAGAGGATCCCGTTGACGCGGGGGACCTGGGTGACTCCGCCGGACGTCGAGGTCAGGAAGGCGACCACGAGATCGGTCTCGTAGCCATCGGGGTCGTTCACCCAGCCGCGCGGAAGAAACTCCTTGCGGTACTGGGTGATGAGGATCTGCCTGATCCCCTCGGGGTCGATGATGTCGACGTCGAAGTCGTACTCCGTCGTGCTCGCATCGGGGGTCCAGATGAACCCGAGCACCGGATCCAGGACCCGCTTGTTCTCTTGACGGATCTCGGAGACCGTCAACTTGGTCTCGACGTCGAAGTAGGCGTCGGAGGGCTGGCCCAGGGTGTTGGTCTTCTGCAGCGTGACGAAGCGGTCGACGTGGGGCTTGCCCTGGACGTAGTAGTAAACGCTGATGCCGGACTCGAGCAGGGTGTCGCGGTCGTCGGCGTCCAGGTAGGACGTCGTGGGCGGCGCCAGGATCTGGTCGAGCACCGCCTTGCGGATCGACATCTTGGGGTTGTCCTCGACCGCCCGCGCGGCGCAGATGACCGCGGCCTGGGCCCAAGGGTTCGTCGGCACGTTCGGGTCGCCGAAGATCGAGATCTGGTTGGTGTCGCGGCCGAGCCCGAGCGTCGCCAGGTTGCCGACCGTGTCGCGCTTGCCTGCAATCCCGTGCCCGTCGATCGCATTCTTCCCCTTGAAGCGGTCGTCGAGGAAGGTCTCGACGTCGTCGAGGTTCGTCGAGTCGGTGTCTGGAAGCCCGATGTAGTTGTAGCGCTCGCCCCCGAGGTTCGCGAGCGCACCCGAAACATCGGGCGCACCCGTCCCGCCGCTCATGGCGACGGGCGTCACCGTGATCCCCGGCGGAAGCTCGAGCACCTTGAAGGAGACCTCGTTGCCGTGGATGCCGTTGCTCCGCGCGGTGAAGGTGAGGACCGCCGCCGCCGCTCCTGCGGTGACGTGGAGGCTGTCGTACTCGTCGCCCGCGAGCACGGCCTCGGCCGCGGCGGCGACGTCGGTCGGATCGTCGCCGATCTGAAGGGGAACGCGCACCGTCCTGTCCTCGACCTGCAGCAGCATCTCGTTCGCGGTCGTGGCTGCCCCCGCGAACGTCAGCGTGCCGGTTGCCGCGGCGCCTGCCGGAGCATCCATCGCCACGATCGTCAGGTTGACCCGCGGCTCGAAGTTCCGAAGGTAGCGGACCATCTGCACGAGCTGGCTCCCCTCCCCAGCGAAGGCAACGGCCTGCGAGGTCGAGAAGATCTGCGTCGGCGTGTCGATCGCCCCCGCGCCTGCCGGCAGCTTGATGCCGGCGAGGAGGACCTTGATGTTGTCGGTGCTGGGCGAGCTGACGCGCTCGTCCGAGATCTCAAACACGATTTGTGGGACAGCCATCGATCAGCCCTCCTTGCCCGGCTTGGGTTTTTTGGGCGAGGTCTTGCCCTTGCCCTTGTCCTTGTCCGCGGCCTCGATGGCAGCCTTTGTCGCCGCCCTGGCCGCCGCCGCCTTCTCCTTGGCCTTGTTGGGATTCGACCGAGGAACGAGCTCGAGCCCAGGCTTTTTGGCGCCGTCTTCGAGCTTCGGTGGATCCGCTTCCTTGGCCGAGCCTTCCGCGATGCGCCGTGCCCAGAACATCCCCTCCGCGCCCGACGTCGGGACGAAGGCTCCCTTCACCGGCAGTTCGTAGAACGCCCCGCCCCGCTTGTACCGAAGGCGGCAGGGTTGCTCTTTGCCGCCGACACTCGTCGTCTCCGGCTTGATGAATTTGGTCTTCATGAGGTCATAGCTCCGAGTGCGTTTCGAAGGAGTCGTCGTTGGGTTCTCCATCGATGGTCCCGACACCATCGACTTGTTGCAGGGGCTCGCGTGGGGTCGTCGTCGACGGCCGGCGCGCGGTCGTGAGGTCGATGGCCTGGCGCCATTGGATGGCCCAGACCGAAAGTCCGTTCGCCTCGTCCTTGTCCTCGTAGAGCGCCTTGAACTCGATGCTCTCCGCGACCGGCGTCATCGAGAAGGCCGAGTCGGGCACATCCATCCACGGAGGGTCCGTGACGAAGCGGACCGCCTCGCCGGTGAGCAGAAGGCCGAGCTTGGTTCGATCCCCGATCCGGCCTCGGCAGACGATGAACCAGATGAAGGTCGACGTGAAGGTCACGTTCTTGCCACCACCGATCCGCGCGTTGCGACCGGAGATAATCGTGATTATCGACTTGGGCGACATCCGCGACTGCTCGCGAAGGTACTGCCAGGTCACCTTGCCGGCGTGGCCGATGGTCTTTCCCTTGCGAAAGTTGACGGTCCACTCTTCGACGCACTCGACCACCTGGTCGCGCGCGACCAGCAGCGCCGACTCGGCGTCCGCGGGGAGAGGTTCGATGCCAAGTGACATGGCGCTCAGGCCCGGAACCCGGACCACCTCCTGTCGAAGTCCGACGCGTAGATGTCATTGATCGCGACCTCGAGCTCGCGGCTGATGCCGACGTATGGCCGAGCCTCGAGCGTGCCGTCGCGAGACCCCTCCTGGTGGACCAGGGCATAGTCGAGGTCGCTGCCGGTCACGTAGAGGGTGCCGCCGCCGCGCCGCTCGAAGGTCAAGCTGTCGGCGAGGTCGCCCTCGTCGTAGAGCAGCTTGTCGTCGGGCCCACGGGTGCGCGCGTAGAGTTCAGACCACTCGGCCCAGGGCGTTCCGTCGGGGGCGTTGGTGTCGTCCTCGAGGCGAAGGCGCGCGTCCTCGACCACCGCCTCCGAGAAAAGGCGCAGCGGAAGGTCCGGCCACCAAATCCCCCAGTAGTCGGCGAGCTGCTCGACTTGCTCGACGCCCCGCACGCGGATCTCGATCGTCAACAGCCGCACCCCCGTCGGCGACGTCGTCGCCGTGCTCGAGCTGCAGGACCGCCGCCGCCGACCCCCCGCACCACCATCGCGGCCGGGGCTCGATGACGCGGGCGCGGGGCCTCGATCCCGAGGTCGAGCTTCCCCGCGGCGAGGTCCTTCATGTACTGGTGCGTCTCCTTGTGGAGCGAATCGATGTAGTCGGTTCGAACGCCGTCGGTCGTCAGCGTGTGATACGCAGCGAGCTGGGCGGTGGCGAGCCGGACATGCGCCGGCACTGGGTCCGGCCGCGCCTTGTAGGCCTGGAGGATGTAGCCGTCGATGCGGGAGTCGGCGTTCTCGAGCTGGACCCCGATCCGAGCCAGCACCGTGTCCGGCATCAAGAAGTCGTTGGTGTCGACCGTGACGAGCGTCGTCGGGTAGGTGCCGTCCCAGAGCTGGATATCGAAGTGCGTCTGCACGCCATCGAGGGTCCCCCCGAGAACGCGCAGCACATCTTCGACCTCTGCATACAGGGGCACGTCAGCTCCGGCTGGTGATCGCCTTGGTCAGGAGATCGATGGCCCCCGACCGGGGTTCGGCTCGGCCGAGCTCGGCCTGAAGGGTGGCCGCGAGGTCCGTCCGCGTCACGCCCTCGGCGTCGATCGCGGTCGCCAGGTCCTTGAGCGTCAGATCGCTCGGATCCACGGCCAGCTCGACGGGCGTAGTCGCCTCGTCGAGTTCCTCGGCAGCCTCGGCAGCCTCGGCCCTGGCTGCCTGGGCCTCCCCGCGCAAGCGCTCGGTCTCCGTCCGAAGCTCTGCTGCTTCGGCGGCCTCGCCCCGCAGCTGATCGAGCTCGCGCTCGCGCTCGCGCAGCTCGGCGCGAACCTGCTCGAGCGCTTCGTCGGGCTGCGTGGGCGCCTCGGCCGGCACCTCCCCGCCTTCGATCTGCGCCTGCAGGCGCAGCACCATGTTGCGGAGGTCGTTGATCTCGTTGCGCTCGGCCGCGCGACGCTTCGACCTCCGACTCTGCGTGACGCCGACGCGAGGAAGGGGCTCGTGGAACTCCTCGTCCGGCATCGGCTCGCGACCGGGGCCGAGCATGGGGGGCTTGGCGTTCCAGTACGCGGCGGCGGTCCCACCTCGCGCGCGGCCCTCGGAGTCGATACCTCCGGTGATCGCGTCGAGGACACGCTGCGTGAGCTTGTTGAACCCGGGATGGAGCTCGACCTCTTTGCCGGGTGGATATGGGAACGCGTGGCGGCCTGTGCCCCTCCAGCGAACCCAGATGATGGTGGTGTCGGTCATGATTGGTTCTGGTCCTGGCGATGGTTTGATCAGACGAACTTCTGCCAGCCCGCGGGGGTGCCCTCGACGACGAGGATGGTGTCCTCATCGATGACCTGGACACCGGCGATCCGCGAGCGGACGTGGATCTGGATGGTCTCGGCGTCGTGGTCGTGCGGGGGAAGCATGCGCATGTAGTAGGGCATGTGCACGACGACGAGGTCGGGGTCGTTGGTGTAGTAGAGCGCCGCCGGTCCATTGAGGCTGTCGGCCGCGCGCATGCCCGGGTCGACGAGGATCTCGTGGTCGGGCGTGTTGGCCTCGATGTAGGTCATCAAGGTCGAGTCGCTCGCGTCGGAGAACTGCTCGGTCATCACGTGGTGATGCTGGATCTGCGGAAGCAGGCAGATCCCCGGCATGTCTTCCTCGGTCTCGGCGGTGAAGATGTTGCGCAGCGCAGCGCGGTAGTCATCCCAGATCACGTCGGCCGACGCCGAGCCCCAGTCCACGGTCGCGGAGCGATGCTTGACGTTGAGGCTGTTCACGATCCCGGTGACCTTGAACTTCTTGTTGCCGCGCCTGATGATGTTGTTGATGTTCTGCGCGTGCATCTGACGCAGCAGACGACCCTTGCGCTCGATCGCGTCGAAGCCACGCTTGTTGGCCTCCTCGATCTCCTGCATCGTCACCTCGATGAAGTCCTTGACCGGGACGAACTTCTGCGTGGTCAGGTCTTCGGCGACGCCGACCGCTCGCTCGGGGGGCGAGCTCGGTGAGGTGATCCCGTCGTCCACGGGATCGTAGCGAGCGCCCGCGGTCGCGTACTCGATGAAGCGGTCGCCGGGGTGCACTTCGCGATCGGTGAGCGTGATCAGCTCGCCGGACGCCCACAGCGTCTTGCGCGGCTTCTTCAGGTAGAAGCCACGCATCAAGTGCGTGAGCGCGCACTTTGAGACCTGACCGATCTGCGCGTCGTTGTGGAAGCCATCGGCGTGGCTCCACTTCTTGGCGGCCAGCGCACCGAACTGTTCGGCGACGCCGTCCCAGTTCTGCTTGATGTTTCCGGGGAGCCGGAAGTCGAGGTGCAGCTTCTTGTTGTCTGCGACTCGCTGGTAGTGGTCTTGGATCTGGGTGTGGAGAGTAGACATCTGCGGCTCCGAAAAGGCGTTGGGTCTCTAGGGGTTGGGAGGGCTCGAGGATCAGCGGTGGGGGACGAGGACGTCGGCGGTGAGGCGCCCCTGCTTGTCCAAGTAGCTGGGGGTCGCCCACCGCCACCCGGTGAGCTGGAAGCCGTCGCCGCCGAGGGTGACCGCCGAGAAGGCGCCGACCTGCTGAGTGCCGGGAGCGTTCTTGCGGACGAAGACGGGGAGGTTGACGTTGGTGAAGGCGGCCTCGACCTGGACCGGGATCAAGCCACCCGTGAGGATGTCGGGGGCGGACCCCTCCTCGTAGACGTCGTCGGCCTTGGGGTCGCCGTCGTTGAGCTTGATGTCGGACCCCTCGTCGTGCCCGACGACCCCGAGCACCGACTGGATGGTGTCGGCGTTGGTCAGCTCGCGGATCGAGTTGAAGTCGTCGTCGATGGGCGCGATCGCGATCCCGAGGGGCAGGTCGCCGGTCGGGTTCGTGATGTCGAGCGGAGTCAGCGAGGCGCCACCAGGCGCCGCCGCGCCGGAGATGTCGAAGCCGAAACCGGGGATGCGTTCCTCGACCGTCACGACCGCGCCCGAGCTCGAGGCAAACGCCTTCTTGAGCGCCTCGTTGCTGGCGAAGAACTTGGCCACGAGCCCGGCCGCGACCGCGGCCTCGTCGTCGGGCGGGACCGTCGCGGTGTACTTGATCTCGACGTTGTCGATGAAGAACACGAAGTCCCCCGTCTCGGCGGCGGCGACGGTGAGAGTCCACTTCGTGGTCTTGGCGGGGTAGGTGCGCGGGCGAACGACCGACCGGCTCCGGTCGAGGATCTGCCCGCGGGTGCGAGGCTGCTGTTGGGGCTGGACCATGATGATGCTGCTCGTAGTGGGGGTTGGCGGTGTGCTCGCTCAGGTGCGGTGGATCAGGTGCTCGCGCCGACGCCGTACGCGTCGCGGGCGATCTGGACCGAGAGGGATTGGGTGTCGATGACGTGGTGGGCGGGGACCGGGGCCCCGGTGTCGCGCGAGGTCTTGCGGGACTTCGCCGCCGCGAGGGAGGTCCGAAAGAGGCTGCCCACGAAGCTGTCGAAGAGCGCGGGGGTCTTCTCGTGCTCCGTCCGTGCCCGGTCGATCTCGACCTTGCAGC
>SPJL01005953.1_pt1 | contig 38038 bp, 35 predicted proteins | sample 3741751 | NCBI WGS metagenome assembly SPJL01 (sample SAMN10925998, study PRJNA522277) | cold seep metagenome | isolation source: Elba SIP-enriched marine methane seep metagenome, extraction at timepoint T3 | place: Italy: coast of Elba, Mediterranean Sea | reverse complement strand
CGCTGCTGCCGAATTGGGTCCAGCTATTGGCGGCAATCCTGATGCTTGCCGCGATCTGGCGACTGGAAACGGATCGTTAAGTGCCCGCGATGGTTCGGTCTAGATAGTTTATTCACTCTCATTTGCGCCGTAGTGCTTGACGGTCTGCCGAAATCCCCGAAAGATTTCCTCTTCTCACTCCCGCTGCGTCAAATGTCGGGAGAAGGTCGTCGTCATTCGATTTCTCAAAGGGTTCATTCGCATATGACTTCAGATGAAGGCGCCACCGCTAATCCGCGGTTCGGGCAGGCCATCAGGGATCAGTTTTTTCTCGATCCGGATTGCATCTATCTTAATCACGGTGCGTTCGGCGCCTTGTCACGTCCCGTCGCGGCGGCAGCAGATCGCTGGCGGATGCGGATTGAGGAACAACCCTCCCGCTTCATGCGGCAGGACCTGCCGGACCTGTTACGGGACACCGCCCAAACGCTAGGTGCCTATGTCGGTGCGAAGGGCGAAGACATCGTCTTCACCGACAATGCGACGACCGGCGTGAATGCGGTATTGCGGTCCCTCGTCCTGATGCCGGGGGATGAGGTGGTCACTACCTCCCATGCCTATGGTGCGGTACTGCGGACGTTGGAATTTGTTTGCGACCGTGGCGATGCCAGGCTGATCGTGGCGGAACTGCCCTTTCCCGCCCCCTCAAAGGAAACGCTGCTGGAGGCCTTCACGGACCGGTTGACCCGACGAACGCGCCTCGCAGTCTTCGATCACATCACTTCAAAGACCGCATTGATCCTGCCGATAGAAGAGATGATTGCGGAATGTAAGGACCGGGGAATCAAAGTCCTGATCGATGGCGCCCATGCACCGGGCATGATCCCGAATTTGAACATAGAAGCCCTGGGCTGCGACTGGTATGCGGGTAATTGCCATAAATGGCTGGGGGCACCGCGTGGCTCCGCCTTTCTATGGACCGCGCCGGAGCATCAGGCCGGGCTGCGCCCCACAACCATCAGCCATGGTATCGGGGATGGCTATACCGCCGCCTTCGATTGGCCGGGCACCAAGGACTTCACCCCCTACCTCACCATCCCGGACGCGCTGGCCTTTCGCGAAAGCCTGGGCGGGGATCAGTTGATCTGGGACTATTGCCACCCGCTTGCCTGCCAAATGGGCGATGAGCTTGCCACAACCCTAGGCACCGAACGCGGCGGCCCTAATGAAATGACGGGGTTTATGGTGGCGGTGAGTGTGCGCTACCAAGAAAATTCAAGCCCGCAGTCGAATCTATCGAACAAAATGGGACTTACGTTGAGGGAAAAGCTGTCTATTGAGGTAAATTTTCACCTGTTTAGCGCGTATCCTTGGTTAAGGTTATGCGCATTTATTTACTCGACACCAAATGATGTTGATGAGTTAAAGATTTCATCAATTATCTAGAGCATTTGCCGCCGTAACCGGATCGCCCGGCGCGCTCTATAATTCTGTTTTAAAATAGTATTTGGTGCCTATGTCTGATTTAGACAACTCAGGATACTCTTTAGTCGAGGGTTATATTCTGTGTATCGGAGGCTCCACCTGCCGTAATGTCAGCCTTTAACCCCACGGATCCTGCACTAACCGATCCAATTGTAGCCGACACGTCGCAAGATCCACATCCACCGCTCCGTGTGAATAAACTATTGTCGAAGATTGCTTGGCCAGATAACGATGAATAGTCTTGGTTACTCATCTGCATCGATTCAGATGTAATACCGGCTGAAGAGTTGGTAATATTTGTAAACAACACGGTCATTTGTCGATCACCGAAGCTTAGAAACGCATCTAATGTGTATGAAAGGTTTCCATTTGAGAAATTCGTCGCCGGAAAACTGACTGAGCCGCTTTGAATATCCAACAAATCTGAGAAATTCACCACACCGCTTGCCGCTTCGCTTCCACCTTCCGCGATTTCTGTTCCTTCACGTGCCGAGCCTAGTGTCGTTCCAAGTGTATTCGCTGCTACAAGTGACTGTCCGGCGCCTTGGCCGGAAGAATCCGACGCGGCTTGGAAACTGTTTCCACCACCACCGTTACTTCCATCTGAACTTCCTTCAGCCTGCTGGTTCCCGCCATCTTCAGAACTTGCCTGCTGATCGTTTGAACCATCCCCTTCGGATTGACCGTCGGCTTGCTGAGAGCCATCCCCATCGGACTGATTCTCGCCCTGCTGTTGGCCATCGCCATCAGAATCGCCATCATCGCCACCGCTCTGGCCGTTCAAGCCGGCGCTGACATCCTGGATCGTGCCAGGGGGCGCGATGAAGAAGACGGGAGGGACGCCGGGTGTCGCGAGTGTTGCGGCATTGGGACGGCTGAGATCGACAGATCCATCCGGTGTGGTGAAATTGAACGACCCGACATTGGCGCCGGCATTGTTATTGGCGCCGGGGCCGACGAGGGCGGCGAAGACAACTGGTGCTCCGGCTTGCCCGCCACCATTTCCGAAGAGTTCACCTGTTTGCTCCGGGAACTTCGCCTGTGCTTCTTCCGGCGTCAGAACTTCAATCAGTCCCACCGTGCCGCGAATACCAATCGTGCCGACCGGCAGTTTGATCTTCATATTCTCAGGCTTGCCGGCGGCAATCTTGCCGGTCACGAAACGCATCGTGCCTTTTGCGAAATTGGCAACAATACTGCCCGTGCCCTCACCTGGATCATAGACGAATTCGTCGATTTCCAGATCGCTATCCGGTCCGATGGTGAAGACACTTTCATCCATCAGGATGATCTGCATCCCCGACCGCGAGCCGGAGGTGATGCCATCATCAAGGAAAATCGGTTCCGCGCTGGCGATTTGTCGCCCAACGGCACCGGCGCGGGCAAGCTGAACGGTCCCACGCACCGCTGCAGAAACACCAGCTTGTTGCTGTTGCGCTTGGGCCGGCACGGCAAGAGCCATACTGAGTGCCACGGCAGCGCCCGCTGCTGCTTTCGAGAATCCGTTTTTCATCAAGATTGGCATGTCATCGCCTTCCCGCGCCAATTGCTGCGCCTAAATCGAGAACTTCGATACTAGAATTCAAATCGCCGCGTCAAAAGTGCCTGTCCGCGCATATTCTTGTATTGGAAGTTGTTCAGGTTTGAGTTCTGCCAAAGATATTCACCGGTAAGAGACAGTTGCGATCCCGACAGGAAATCTCGAACCGCATTTGTGACAGACCAACGCGGGTTCAACCAATGAAGGTTCGTCAGCTCCGTCATTGGCAGGCCATAGGTGGTCCGGAATTTGTAAGGATGCTCATGGCGTGCCCGACCACCATCGACCAAGGCGTCTGGTGCTCTATACCCACGGGACTTTGCAGAAATGTCAGATGCCAGGAACTTCCCACCACCGAGTGCCCAAGTGTGGTTCAACGACATGCCCCATTGTTGATAGGCGAAGACTTCGGTGTTGCTATTTCCAGTATCTCGCGCTGACCCTTTCCATTCATAACCAACGCCCCAACCGACCCGATGCTCTGGCGTAATGTTGAAGGCACCAGTTAGGTCAGCGTTCCCCTTGTTCCCAGTTCGCAGGGTAAGGGTCTGAAGGTCGAATGTGTTAGAGAATTTCTCATGCACATAGCGCAGACGGAAATTCATATCCATCGCGCCCAACGCCATGTCGCCCAGAAGACTGTTTAGACCGACGCCGTTATAAACGGTGTTTGCAAAATCATTCCGCCAACCAACGTCAACCGAAGCCCCATAGCCGGTGAAAAACTTCTCTCGGCTAAGCTCCAGAAGCGAATAATGCAGGCGCGGTGTTACGGTCAGCCCCGGGTAGCGCAGACGAACACCCGGCTCCAGCGTGAAAGCATGGAGGTCCAGATCGTCCCGGTTCTGCTGATCATCGACAACATAGGACATATCGGCGATCAGTTCATGCGGATTTTCAAACCCGGGATCATGGGTAATCCCATAGCTGACAATACCAAGCAGACCAAAATCTTCTTCCGGTCGATCACCCTCATTCGCAATCTCTGTTAAGGTACCGAGTGCAAATTGACGCTCAGACATCGGGGCCGAATTTCGGTTGGTATCGTAATGAGTGCCAAAACCAATCGTCACCACATGGCGGGTCAGTTTACGGCGATCTTCGATCTCACCCAGATAGTCATCAACCTGCGTGGCGATCTCTCCCGGCAGGTCTGCTGTTTCCTTGACCCGGTTAAACTCGCGCTCCGCTTCATCAACACTGTCCAACCGGAACAGGACAATCGCATAGAGCAGCCGAACATCGGCGCGATTTGGCGCGATCAGAAGAATACGTTCTAAAGTCGCCGCCGAACCGCGGACATTGCCTTCTTCAATCTGTTGGCGCGCATAGCATGTGTTCAGCAGGATATCATCCGGGCTGCTCAAAACATCCGCGAAGGTGAAATCCGGACACTCAAGTTCAAGCAGCGGGCGCCCGCCCTGAGCCTGTCCGCGCAGGTCTTGCAACGAGGCCGTAAGCCCCGCAGCCCTGTTCGTTTCAGCTTCCGGCGATTGCAATTGGGCGGAGGCCGTTCCCGCAAAGCCCGCCACCGAGAATCCGGTGACAAGCGCGATGGAACAAGCGGCACCGCCCTGCTTCGCAAGACACTGTACAGACTTATTCAGTTTCGAAATTAACGAAAAAGACACCGTTCGCTCCACGATCTCAACCGCCACAACCGCGTGACAAAATCTTTACCCCATCCATCCACGGATGTCCTAGCAATATTCGCTTCACCTTCAAAGTTAAATTACCAATACGCGCACAATACCCCAATACCAGAAGCGAGATGTTGCATTTTCGCATCACCTTAACAAAAGACCGTACGGACACACCAAGGTCCTAAAGCAGGTTCACCCGCATATTTTCGCGTGCGATGATAGCGCCGGACCAAGCTTCCCGCGCCTGCAGTTCCAACTTCCCCATAAACTCATCATCATGAGCAGGATCATGATGGAAGATCGCAAGCATTTTGGCGCCCGCCATTTTGCAGAGCTTCACACCTTCTTCCCAGGTCGAATGTCCCCAGCCGACCTTGTCGGGGAATTCCTCTTCGGTATAGGTGCAGTCATAAATCACCATGTCCGAGCCCTCGATAAGCTCCAAGACATTCTCATCCGGCTCACCGGGAACATGTTCTGTATCGGTGACGTAACATACGGATTTCCCTCGATGCTCCACCCGATAGCCAGTCGCACCATTGGGATGGTTCAACGGCTTGGTTCGAATGGTGACATTCTCACCAATATTAAAACTGTCACCAGCGTTGAAATCTTCGAAGGTGAGGCCGGCCCGCATGGCTTCCAGCGGGACAGGGAAGAAAGGCTGCGCCATCTGGCCGCCCAAAACCTTCCGAATTCCGCCCTGATCATCGGGAACATGCCCCGCCATGATATGGAAGTTGTTCCCGGGAATGAAGGCCGGCACAAAGAAGGGGAAGCCGTTAATGTGGTCCCAATGGGTGTGCGACAGCATGATATGGGCGTGATTAACACCCTTGCGCAGCATCCATGTCCCAAGATTTCGGATTCCAGTCCCGGCATCAAAGACGATATGCGTACCGCCCGCCGAAACCTCGATACAACTGGTATTACCGCCGAACCCGATATGGCGCGGCGACGGGCAGGCTATAGAGCCGCGCACCCCCCAAAACTTCACTTTGAAGGCCATCAGCCTAACCCCTCCGTCGCTTCCTTGCCGCCTTCCTTCGAAGGCAACCCCCAGCTTTACGCCCACCACTTCACAAGCCGGGTCAAGAAAGCCACACTACCAACCACTGGCAGTTCAACATCCTTGTTTACCAAGAGAATCTATCAACTCCTGTGACGACCGTCACACATAAACTGTATCTATTTGAAGTTCTTTCCTATTCCGGATAGAGACGCACCGAAACGCGCCGGTTCTTCTTCTGGTTTTCAAGGATAGGTTCATCCAACAAATCCCGGTGCGGCACCTTTGGTCGCGTATCCGCATAACCAGAGGCCTGAAGGTATTTGGGGTCCAAACCCAGGGCGGCAAACTCACGCACCACACGCGCAGCACGCGCCGTCGACAGCTCCCAGTTCGTGGGAAAGATTGGTGAGTTCTTTATCGGGACGTCATCCGTATGTCCCTGCACATCCACATGGTAGAGGTCATAGGGCGGCAGCTCCAATTCGCGCTTGATTTTGCCAAGCACAAATGTTGCCGCTTCGGTCAACTCTGCAGAGCCGGGCTTGAAGAATGACCCGCTCGCAAAATCAACAACGACGCCTTCATCATCGAAACCGACATCAATCTGATCGGGCGGAATCTTCGTCTGATCCTGGACGATATTATTGATCTTGGAATTCAGGGAAAAAATCGGTTTGTCACTATCGACCTCCCCGCCCAGCTTTTCTTTAATCCCGGCCTGGACAGCCTCGAAAAGCGGCAGCTCGACCTTTGAGAAGGACACAAGCATCACAAAGAACGCCATCAACAACGTGATCGCATCCGCATAGGTCGCGATCCAGTCCTCCTCATCCGAAGGGGGTTCGGCTTTCTTTCGCGCCATGAGCCGGTAACGGCGCGGCGTTAGCCGCCCGCCTCCTTCATCTGCTTGTCGATATCAAAACGGATCGCCGGATCGAGATAACTGTTCATGCGATCCTGGATGTAGCGTGGGTTTTTCCGGTCCGCGAGCATCGAAAGGCCCTCCAGGATCAGTTCATGCCGGAACCGCATGATCTGCCAGCGCTGGGTCAGTTTATTGGCTGCCGGAATGAAAATCATCCGCGCCAGAATGACGCCGTAAAGCGTTGTGTTCAACGCAACAGCCAGACCGGGACCAAGTTGCTTGGGGTCAGAGCCCATATTGTCCAGCATGATGATCAGGCCAACCAGGGTCCCGATCATCCCGAAAGCCGGCGCCGTCGCGCCCATACCGCGCAGAATATTTGCGGGTACCATATTCCTCTCGAAAGCGGTATCCGCGACGCTTGTCAGATTGGCGCGGATTTCATCGCCTGCATAGCTGGTCAGCAGCATTTCCATGCCAAAGGAAAGGAAATCGTCCCCCTCAACCTTCTTGGCTTCGGCATCCAGGGCAATCAGGCCGCTTTTTTGCGCGACATATCCCCAGCGAATAATGCGGCCAACATCATTATTCAGAACGTTTCGACCCATCCTGTGAACACCGAAGATGGAAAGCATGCCCCGCAACGCCAACATGACATACCGCGCTTCCTGGCCAAGGAAGGTCGACGCAAGCGTCCCGCCAACGACCATGATCAGGCTGGAGACGCTGACAAAGATCGCATAATTGTCCGTACTGATGAAGATCGAGCCAAGAAACAGCCCGAATGCCACCAGAAATCCTAGAAAGGTGTTAATTGACATGGCGTTTTTGCGTCTTTCTCCCCAGCCGCGCAGGTGCCGAGAGGTCGGCAAACCGCGTCTGCATTGGAAAGGAATAAGCGGATTCGCGCAAAAAACAAAGCGGATAAACTCAACTAAGTCCAACGACGCCAATGGGTTTCGAAAGAAACCGGACTTGCCCAACCGAGTACGGAACAGGCATTAAGCCCCCCATGAACGATCAGAACACTGAAATCAGCGAAAAATCAGCGCCCCCATCATGGCCCGTCGACCGGATCGGCGCCCGCGGGGATGGTGTCGTTGATACCCCCGATGGCCCTGTTCATCTGCCCTTCACGGCGCCAGGTGATCTGGTGAGTCAACATCCCCCGCATCCGATTGTGTTGCGATCCCCAGACCGCATCGACCCCGCTTGTCCGCATTTCACCGCGTGCGGTGGATGCGCCCTGCAACACTTGCCGCCGGAAATCCTGGCAGTCGAGAAACAACGCTGGCTGATCGAAGCCCTATCGCGCCGTGGTTTTGAAAGCAGTCTGATCGGTCCGGTGCGTGCCGTCCCACCGCAAACCCGCCGTCGGGCCAGACTTGCCTATATCCGCACGATCAAAGGCATCATCCTGGGCTTCAATGCCCGTGGCGATAAGAAAGTCATCGATATCGGCAGCTGTCCGGTCCTCCGACCGGAGCTGAACCGACTGATCGCACCGCTGCGCCGACTGATCGCGGATGTTGGTGCGCTTGGCAAAGCCGGAGATGTCCAGATCACCCATTCCGACACCGGCGTGGAAGTCATGCTCTTCCCGCGCCGCGCTGCCGATCCGGACTATAATGATCGGGAGGAAATGGTCGGCTTCGCGCGCGATCACGACTTGGCCCGAATTGGCTGGGGGGATAGCAACGGGGCAGAGCCCATCGCCGCCCCGCGCATCGTTCGCGTTGCATTTGGCAGCACCGCGGTTGAAATCCCGCCAGCCTCCTTCCTGCAGCCATCGCGAGAGGGGGAAGCGCTTATCGTTGCCGAAGTTTTGCGAAATCTACCGACGGAACCCGAACGGCTGGCCATTGCCGATCTCTATGCCGGCTGCGGGGGTATCGGGCTGCCGCTTGCGGAGCATGGTCACAAAGTCCTGGCGGTTGAAGGCAATGCAGAAAGCATCGCGGCCCTAAGGAAGGCCAGCGGCGATGTGCCGATCCAAGCGGAAGTGCGGGACCTCGCCCGGAAACCGCTTTTGGCAAAGGAACTCGCCCGTTTCGATGTTGCGATCTTCGATCCGCCGCGCGCCGGTGCTGCAAAACAGGCTGCGGCCTTGGCGGAAAGTGACGTGCCGACCGTGATCGCGGTTTCCTGCAACCCGGCCACACTCGCCCGTGATCTGGGTATCCTGGCCGATGGCGGATACCAGCTCCAAAGCGCGATGCCGATCGACCAATTCCCCTGGGCAGCGCATCTGGAAGCGGTCTGTGTTATGCGCCGCTAGTTTTCTCCACGCCGACTGAACGCACCAGACGTGGATAGAAGACCGCAAGCGTCCCGCCCCTCAGCGCCATGAACACCGTCAACGCCAACCAAAGCCCGTGGTTTCCAAGTGCGTCTTCGACCGCATAGAGGACCACCAAATAGACGATGGTCGACATCACCATCGCATTTCGTAAATCTGCACCGCGCGTCGCCCCGATGAAAATCCCGTCAAAAACAAAGGCGGCGAAAGAAAACAGGGGGATTAATACGGCCCAAATTACATAAGTGTCCGCGGCGTCCAGGACTTCCGGGATATCGGTTAGCAAACCGACGATGCCATGACTTGAGACCAAAAACACAGCCGTGACGGCAACGGCTACGGCCGTGCCCCACAGGAAGACAGTCCGCACCGCAGCCTTGAAAGCCTCCCGATCCCCCCGTCCGACGGCACCGCCCACCATTGCTTCAGCCGCATGGGCGAAGGCGTCCAATCCGTGGGAGGCAAAGCTTAGGAAATTCAACAGCAGAGTATTCACGGCCAAGACCAACTCACCCTGTTCGGCACTCTTCACCGTAAACAGGGTCAATCCGCCCAAGAGGCAAAGCGTGCGAATGAAAATATCACGGTTGACCGCAAGCAGCGTCATCATTGCCTGCCGATCCAGGAGGCCACTGATCTTTGGAAGTGGCGCGCGGCGCATCCGCAGCATGGCGATTAAGCCGACCGCGAAACCTGCATATTCCGCAATGACCGTGGCTGCGGCGACACCTTCAACCCCCCAGCCAAACCCCATCACGAACCAGAGGTCGAGCCCGATATTAACCCCGTTCATTAAGATCTGGAGTATCAAGGGGGTTCGCGCATCCTGCTGCCCCAAGAACCAACCGAGCAGAACAAAAACCCCCAATGCAGCTGGCGCACTCCAAATCCGAATTGAAAAATAAGCCTCCGTCAATTGCTCAACCCGGGGGCTTGAATCAATGATCCACAACGACCCATGAATGATCGGAATCTGCAGGATCATGACTGCCGCCGCGATCGTTGAGGCAAGCAGCATCGCCCGAACAAGGATCGCCATGCTTTCACGATCATCATTGCGACCCCAGGCCTGAGCAACGAGGCCGGTCGTGCTCATCCTCAGAAACCCGAAGCCCCAATAAACAAAGGAAAAGATCGTCGCGCCCAGGCCAACCGCTCCCAGGGCTGCCGGATCGGGCAAATGGCCGACAACAGCGGTATCAACCGCGCCCAGCAAGGGGACGGAAAGATTGGATAGAATAATCGGTCCGGCCAAGGCCCAAACCTTGGCATGTTCCAACCGTTTCCCCGCCCCTACCATATTTTCCCCGCCCGACATATTTTCTCCGTCAGAGTAATTCGGCCACAGCCGTCAGATGCGCCGGCCCGAGCCCACAACAGGCACCAATCGCCTGAATGTCCCGTTCGAACCAACCTTTGCAACATGTCGCATAAGCGTCGGGCGCCAAAACCAGGGACGGATCATACATATGCGCGCCCTCCTGCTTGACCTGATCATGGGCATAGACGCCAATCGGACCAGACCACCCTTCGCGGGCAACGGCCAAAGCCGGATCGATATACTGAACGTCGCTATGCATGATGTTGATCAAGGGCACATCCTTGTCCAACGCTGCAATGGCGTCCGACAGAAGCTCGCCATTCCACAGCCGCACGTCACCGGCGTCATCGACCTTCACGCTAAACCCAACCCAGACCGGCAGACCCACCGTCCGCGCCGCTTCCAGCGTGGTTAACATCCGATCAATATCGACCATCATTTCAAGCATGAGCATTTCGGCACCCGCATCGCGCATGATCGCCGCCTGCTCCCGCGTCCCTTCCGCCAGGACATCCAAAGGCGGATGCCGATCCGCGAAGGACCAATAGGATATCCCCCCGGCGACAACGACTTTAACCGCCTTCAAGGCTTCTCTTGCTTCGACAACCAGTTCGACACCGCGCCGATTAAGAAATTCGAACTTTTCTTTGATACCAGCATCGGAAAGCGTGTGGCGGGCCGTCGCAAAGGTGTTGGAGATCACGATCTCCGCTCCAATACGGATATAGTCCTTGTGAATTTCCGAGATGATCTCGGGATGGGTCTCCGCACTGGCACCGGTCCAGGCATGTTTCACCTTGCCGGTCCCGCGCACTTCAAGCTCGCTTCCCGTGGCACCATCGAGCAGGATTCGCTCACCGGCCGCCATTCGCGCCATCATCACCTCATAACGGTTCATTGATTGCCCCCCTTCTTAAGGCAAGAGATACCGGGCCCGCGCCGGCAGTTCGGGATCAATTTCGGCCCATTCCGCATAGGCGATCAGGTCCGGTTCATGCCCCATCAAGTAATCCAGCACACCGCCTAGAAAGGCTGGGTCCCCAATCCGGTCGCGCAAGTCACCCGGTCCGCATCCGGACAACGCCAGAAACCGGTCAAGCCGATCCGGATCCTCTGCAACGAACGTCAAGGCACGCAGCGCCAACGTCTGTGCTTCATCCTCTGTCATTTTGGAAATCCTTAGGAGCCTTTACCCGTCTAATGGGAACTGGGTGGCCAGGACTGTCAAGCCAGATCACCGGGCAACATCATCACACGACATCACTGGGTTACATCACCGGAAAGCAACACTTCATTAACAGATCGCAAGAAGCCCGTCCTCAAACCGGCCCCATGGTTGCCCTTTCGGTGCGTGGCGGGCTATATGCCGCAACAATCCCGTGCCATCGGGCCTGGGACGTTTAGCCAAGTGAAGACCGACTATTGCAACGCCTGCGCAACCCCAAATTCCTGCCCTATCTGTCGATCGCCAGTGCCCTGGTTTCGAAAGGCGCGGAGTATGGCGTCCTGATCCTGGCCGCCCGGATGCTCGATCCCTACGGATTCGGCGCCTATACCTATCTGATGATGGTAGTGGGGCTGATCAACGCGGTCGTCTCCGGCGGCGGAGATATGTGGCTGAACCGGTTCACTTTCTCCGTTTCCACCGCGCAAGGCCGGGCGCCGCGCATCTGGCGGTATTACCTTGCAACCGCACTTACCATTTCCGCTGCAGTCTTGATCGCCGCCGCTCTGTTCTTGAGCCTCGTCCGCCATGACGTGATCGTATTCGGCGCGGTGAACCAGTTCTATTTCGCTTGCGCCGTTGCCTGCGTCATGGCTGTGACTGGCGGGCTGGCGGAAAGCTTCCTGGCAATTCTGCGCGCAGCCGGCCGGGTCAGGCTTTTCTTCTTCCTGCGCGATATCTTACGCCCCATAACCTTCATATCAGCGTTGTTGATCCTGCAGCCATCGAGCGCCGACGGGGTTTTCGCCATCCTGTTCGTAGTCTGGGCCGGCATGTTGCTGATTGCGATTACCGTCGCGGCCTCTCAACGCAATTCTTTGCTGCCCAAGGCACGGTTTCATCTGCGGCGTTGGATCAGACTGTGGCGGCACACCTTAGGCTTGATGTTCGGGAATTTGTCGAGCCGTCTGGCGGTCGTAATCGACGCCATGGTGCTGACAAAGATCATCGGCCTCGCCAATGGTGGGGAATACAGAACCGCTGCCCAGTTCGCCATCGGCTTCATGGTGGTGCAGCATTTCATTTTCCTGGGCCTGCCCTGGCAAATCCATCAAACCGGTGATGTCAAAGGCCTGAAGGCGATTGAGGATCGCCAGCGATTGCTGCTGATCCTCTCGCTGGTCGCTTTGATCATCCTCGGCTTCGGATCAGAGCTTATCCTGTCGCTTCTGGGACCGCGATTCATCGATATGGCTCCGGTCTTCGTGTTGTTCCTGGCCATCCGGTTTTCGGATCTGCTCTGGGGTCCCCAACACGAGATCCTGATTTCAAATGGCCGCGCCGTCCAGGACGCCGTTGCCAATCTAATCGGCCTTGTTGCCTGGATCGGTTTCTTCGGGCTTCTCTGGACACTGTTCGACCCGGTAGCCGCTGCCGTCGCCGCAGCAGCCCTGTCTGCAACGGCAGCACGGCTGTACCGAAACAAGGTCATCACCCAATCCCGGTTATTTGCTGTCTTCGGCCATCCCCTGGGGCCGGCACTGCCAATCACCGCCGCTATCGCGGTTTCCATTGCTGCTGTGGTCATCCTGGGATAGACGCTGCAGAACTACAGCATAGACATTCGTCCTCTCACCTCCTTTTTAGACCTCCGCGTTTCAACCTTTGCCGTTTCAAACCCTTGCCGTTTCGACTTCCATATCTAAGGTGACGCCATCATGAGCACGTCCCAATCGAAGATGCCCAAAGGTCCTGCAACCCCGTCCGAGCCGCGCGTCTATGGCGCGGTCAATTGGGTTGGCTTTCGCAGCCTTTATCTGAAAGAAGTCCGGCGCTTCCTGAATGTTGTGACACAGACCGTCTTTGCCCCAATGATCACGACGCTGTTGTTCCTGGCGATCTTCACACTCGCGCTGGGCCGGGCAGTGGAGGTGGTGAAAGGCGTGCCCTTCGCGCAGTTCCTGGCACCGGGGCTGATCGTGATGGCGATGGTGCAGAATGCCTTTGCGAACTCATCCAGCTCTATCGTCATTTCCAAGATTCAAGGCAATATCGTCGATGTCCTGATGCCGCCGATCAGCGCGAGCGAGTTCGTCTTCGCGTACGCATTGGCAGGGGCAACCCGTGGATTAATCGTTGGCTTGGCGACCGCCGTTGCAATGACATTATTCGTAGATTTGAAGCTCGACAATCTGGCGCTCGCGCTTCTCTTCGGGTTTCTGGCTTCGACCATGATGGCGACGATTGGCATGGTGGCCGGCATCTGGGCCGATAAGTTCGACCATATGTCGGCGATCACGAACTTTGTCATCACGCCTTTTACCTTCCTGTCCGGTACCTTCTATTCCATCGATCGGTTGCCGGAGCCATTCTATTCCATCGCTTTCTTCAACCCGTTCTTCTATATGATCGACGGGTTCAGATCCGGCTTTATCGGCAGCTCTGATGCGCCGACCTGGCTGGGTCTCACTGTCATGTTCGGGATGAACATCGCCCTGATGACGCTCGCCTGGCGGATGGTTTCGACCGGCTACAAACTGAAGAGCTAGAGAAGACCATGAGCGTCGCCCCCATGGATCAAGGCCCACCGACGGTCAGGCGTTTCGGCGCGGTGAATTGGCTCGGCATCAGAAGCTTGATCCGCCGGGAAATGCATCGTGAGATCCGCTTCTTCGGGATCGCCGTTTTCGGACCGGCACTGCAAGCGGCCTTGTTTGCCTCCGTCTTTGCCTTGGCGGCTGGTGACAGGGTTGTCAGCGCCAATGATCTGCCTTTCATGGAGTTCTTAGTCCCGGGGCTGATTTTTTCCGCCTTGATGCTTCGGGCCTTTGAATCCACCGCTCATTCGATCATGTATGACAAGCTGGAAGCCGATATCGGCGACATCCTGATGGCCCCGATGATGCCCGGCGAGTTGCTGACAGGCATGGTGACAGGGGCCGTCGCCGTCGCCCTGTCGGTCGCTCTGTCTGTGTGGATCGTGATGATGCCCTTCGCTGCTGTCATCCCGGCACATCCGATTGCAGCCCTTACCTACCTGTTCCTGGCGGCATTGTTTTTCGCCGGCTTGGGCGTGATCGCAAGTATTCTGTCGGAGAAATGGGATACCCTATCCGGCAAGGAAACCTTCCTGCTGATTCCGATTATCTTTTTAAGCGGCACGTTTTTCCCCATCTCGGCCGTACCGGAAGGGCCGTGGCAAGACGTCCTGTCGCACAACCCGATATTCTGGATGGTCGACGGCTTCCGATGGTCAATGTCCGGGGTTACCGAAACCGATCCCAGCGGCGGCATTATGATCGCGTTTTCCCTGACAGCAGGGACATTACTAGCGGCCCGCCAACTAATTAAGAGCGGTTACAAGCTCAAACCTTGATTATTCAGGTCAACAGCGTCAGTTTCCGCCTTTCCGCGTAACACCAAACCAATCCAATCCGCATAATATAAGGAAGAAGTGCGATGTCCGGCGACCAGAAATCCGCCCTAATGAACACCTACGCAAGGGCCGATATCGGGTTCGAGCGCGGTGAAGGCTGCTATCTCTGGGATACTGAGGGCCGACGTTATCTCGACTTCTTTGCAGGCATCGCTGTGAACAGCCTGGGCCATTCGCATCCGCATCTGGTGAAGACCGTGCAGGAACAGGCGGCAAAGCTGTGGCATGTCACCAATGTCTTCCAAATTCCGGAAGGCGAAAGACTGGCCCAGCGGCTGACCGCTGACAGCTTCGCCGATGTGGTTTTCTTCACCAATTCCGGTGTCGAAGCGATGGAAGGCATGATCAAGCTTGCCCGGCGCTATCATTTCGCCAAGGGCAATCCGGAGAAATGGCGGATCGTGACGGTTGAAGGGGCCTTCCATGGCCGGTCACTGGCGACCATTGCAGCGGCCAATAACCCAAAATATGTCGAAGGCTTCGGGCCTGCCGTGGATGGATTCGACAATGTCCCCTTCGGCAACATGAACGCGCTACGCGACGCCATCACGCCGGAGACGGCAGCCATCCTGATCGAGCCGATCCAGGGCGAAGGCGGCATCCGCCCGGCTGATACCGAGTATATGCGCGCCCTGCGTACCGCAGCGGACGAGTTCGGCTTGCTGCTGATCCTGGACGAGGTCCAGGCAGGCAATGGACGAACCGGCAAGATGTGGGCGCATGAATGGTCCGGCATAAAGCCGGATGCTATCGCGACGGCCAAGGGCCTGGGCGGCGGCTTCCCGATTGGGGCGATCCTGGCCACTGACGAGGCCGCAAGCGGCATGGCGCCCGGCCTGCACGGCACGACCTTCGGCGGCAACCCGATGGCCATGGCCGTCGGCAATGCGGTGTTGGATATCCTGTTAGCCGATGGGTTCATGGATCAGGTTCAGGCTATGGGGGCCCTGTTGAAGGACAAGCTGGAAGCCCTTGTTGCAGCACATCCGACCGTCTTTACCGAAGTTCGTGGGTCCGGCCTGATGATGGGCATCAAGTGCAATGCCGATGAAGGCGTCACCAATGTAGAGATGATGACACGCCTGCGCGATGCCGGGCTGTTGACCGTCGGGGCCGGTGCGAATGTACTCCGTTTGCTGCCGCCACTGATCATCGAGGAACATCATATCGACGAAGCAATTGCGATCCTTGAGAGCGTTGCCGCGAATTGGAAGGGTGAAGCCAATGGCGCCTAAGCATTTCCTCGATCTCGACAAGCTGGAAGCCAGCGAACTTCGTGACATGCTCGACCGGGGCGAGGCCTGGCGGAAGCCCGGTGATCGCGCCAAGCCGCTTGCCGGCAAAGCCCTTGCCCTCATCTTCGAAAAACCATCGACCCGAACCCGTGTCAGCTTTGATGTCGGCATGAAGCAGCTGGGCGGTGACGTCGTGGTCATGACACCGGCGGAAACCCAACTGGGCCGGGGGGAGACCATCGCCGACACAGCCCGGGTGCTCAGCCGTTACGTCGATGCGATCATGATCCGCACCACCCAGGAGGAAAAGCTCCTGGAACTGGCCGAGCATGCGACGGTGCCCGTGATCAACGGGCTGACCGACCGAACCCATCCCTGCCAGTTGATGGCGGATGTGATGACCTATGAGCAACATCGTGGGTCAATTGCCGGCAAGACCGTTGCCTGGGCCGGCGACGGCAACAATATGGCGACCAGCTGGATACATGCCGCCGCCCGCTTTGACTTCACCTTGAAGATCGCCTGTCCGAAAGAGCTGGGACCACCGGCCGATGTCGTCGACTGGGCGCGGGCGCAAGGCTGCAATATCGAAGTCCTGCATGAAGCCGAAGCGGCTGTTACCGGTGCGGATTGCATCGTAACCGATGTTTGGGTCTCCATGGGCGACAAGGATTCGGGTCCGCGACACAATCTGCTCAAGCCCTTCCAGGTTGACGATAAACTGATGGGCCGTGCCAAGGACGATGCGATCTTTATGCATTGCCTGCCGGCGCATCGGGGCGAAGAAGTCACCGCCGACGTCATCGACGGCCCGCAATCCGTTGTCTGGGACGAAGCCGAAAACCGCATGCATGCGCAGAAGGGTATTCTTCTGTGGTGCATGGACGCTGTGAAGTGAGGGGCTGATGGCGCGGCTGGACAGTTCGGAAAGCGTCGACATTTCACGGACCGACGATTGCGTCCAACCCTATCTGATCGATTCCAGCAGCCTGAATGGCAGGCTGGTCCGTCTGGGGCCCGTTGTCGATCAGGTCTTGGAACGACATGATTACCCGACACCGGTAAAAAACCTTCTGGCGGAAGTACTCGCGCTGACGGCGGGTTTGGCGACCGCGTTGAAATTCGAAGGGGTTTTTACGCTTCAGACCAAGGGGGACGGCCCGGTCCCGATGATGGTGGCTGATGTAACCTCCGACGGTGCGCTGCGGGGCTATGCCCAGGTTTCCGGCGAAATTCCCGATCTGGAAGACATCGATGGGGCCCCAATCCCCACCCTGATCGGATCAGGCCACATCGCCTTGACCGTCGATCAGGGTCCGAATACGGAACGCTATCAAGGGCTTGTAGAGATTTCCGGGGCCACTTTGGAAGAATGCGTCCATCATTACTTTCAGCAGTCGGAACAATTCTCTTCCGTGGTGCGGCTGGCCGCTGGCCCGACCCCGGCAGGCAACTGGCGGGCAGCCTGCCTGATGCTACAACGGCTTGCAGAAGAAGACCGTGCCGAAATCCGCGCCAGTGCAAAGGATGACGATGCCTGGCGCCGGGCCGTGATGCTGCTTTCTACCGCCAATGATGGCGAGTTGCTGGACGAGAAACTCGCGCCTGCGGATCTGCTCTTCCGGCTTTACCACGAAGATGGTGTTCGGGTGTTCGACAGCAAACCACTTCGGGATGAATGCCGGTGCTCACGCGATCGGATCGGTCGGGTGCTTTCAACCCTGGACCGGAATGAACTACAGGACATGCGGCATGATGATGGTCGCATTACGGTCACTTGCGAATTCTGCAATCGGCTGGAAGGGTTCACGGATGAAGATCTCGACGGGTTTTTCGACGCTGCCAATTTGTCCGAACCGTCGTAAACTCAGGCTGTCGTGATATTAGGGTATCGTGGTATCGGGTTGTTACCCAGCCGGTAACTGTATTCTTTGAGGAGCTTTGACGTGCAACGCCTCGCTTTCGCCATTCTCGCTGTCTTTGCGCTATTCCTTTCGGGTTGTGAAACACAAGTGGAAAGACCCCGATACGCCGCGATCACCTTCGCGCAGCATCAGCCCATCGCACTTGATGTCGCGACGCTGAAGATCATCCCGGCCTATAAAGAAACCGGCTTACCCCCGCATGTCGAACATGAGTTCCCGGCTAACCCTCTGGAAACATTGAAACGCTGGGGCCAGGACCGATTGAACCCGGTTGGGCAAAATGGCGAAATCATTCTGACAATCCTGGAGGCAAGCGTCGTTGAACAGGAACTTGAGAAGAAAACCGGCATCACCGGTGTCTTCACAGAGGATCAGTCAGAACGCTATGACGCTGTCGTAAAGGTGAAGATCGAAGCCTTTGATCCGACGCGCGGCCTCACCGCCTCCGCCTCCACGGAAACAAAGCGCAGCCGCACAGTGCCAGAGGGACTGACACTGAATGAGCGCGAAGCAATCTGGTATACGCTGACCGAAGACCTGATGAATGACGTGGACAAACAGCTCAGCGCAACAATCCACCAGCATTTAAAGGCATTCCTGGCCGAATAGACTGGGCGTTTTAAACCGCGTCAGATCACCTTCTTCGGGGCGCCTTCTACGGAACGCCTGTTTCAGAGCGCTAAAGCGGCTATTTAAAAGCACTAAGCAGCTATTTTGGATCTGCATCCGTTGTATGGATGGTCGGCTGTGGGGTGACGGTCATCAAGGTAACCCCCGTCGGCGCCTCGAACCGATGCCAGCAACCTTGCGGCACGACTGCCAGCTGACCAGCGCCCAACACCAATTCATGAGTCACCCCATCCGATGTTTTGACGAACAAGGACGTTTCGCCATCCAGGATATGGACGATCTCATCCCCTTGGTCATGACGCTCCCATGGGCTCTTACCCGTAAACCCACCCGCAAAGATCCCGCCATCTCGATAGTCGGACAAGGTCGCGAAGGCCGGTTCGATGTCATCCGACGGCGTGTCGGGCTGACGCCCTTCAAAATGCGTCAGGGTTGAAAGAACTTCCTTGATATCAACAGCCTTTACCATGGTGTCCTATCCTATTCCGGCAACAGGGACGCGGCCTCGCCCTTCCCTTCGATTTCCCCAAACTCCAGATCATCGATCTTGCTCGCCCGCTTGGTCACTTTCTCCGTCGATATCCGAATGTCGCGAATATCGTTCTCCGCCTGGCCAAAGTGACGCTGCAGCTTCGCGACGCGATCATCAAGCCGCCCGACATCCTCGCCCAGCAACACGATTTCCTTCTGCAGAACATGCGCCTGTTCCTGCATCTGCGCATCCTTCAGAACCGCCCTAACCGTATTCAACACCGCCATCAATGTCGTCGGCGAGACGATATAGACCCGGGCCTGATGCGATTGCGAGATCACGGCGGGCAATTCCGCATGCAACTCCGCATAGACCGCCTCTGAAGGCACAAACATCATCGCGCTATCGGCGGTCTCTCCCGGCAGGATATAACGTCCCGCAATGTCTGTGATATGCTTGTTCACATCGCGGGCAAAAATCTTGCGGGCCTGAGAGCGGGCTTCCTCCCCTTCCGCTGCCCGGATCGCGTGATATCCCTCCAGCGGGAACTTGGCATCGACCACGATCGGTCCCGGCGGGTTCGGGATGTCCAACAAACAATCCGCCCGCTTGCCATTGGAAAGCGAGGCCTGGAATTTATACGCATTGGGCGGCAGAGCAGAGCGGACGAGGTCTTCCAGCTGCACCTCGCCAAAAGCGCCGCGCGCCTGTTTATTGGTCAACACATCCTGCAGGCTCACCACCTGCTCACTCAGCCGTTGGATTTTATCCTGAGCAACCCCGATGGCACCGAGCCGTTCCTTCAGGTCGCCCATGGTCTTTTCCTGATCGGTGGTCTGCTTATGCAAGCTCTCTCCAAACCGTCGGGACAGATCGGCAAGGCTATCGGTCATCTGCTTGGTCAGCGCCCGTTCCTGTGCCTGGAAGCGCTCGCCCAGACGCTCTTGCGATGCCGCCATCGTCTCGGAAAGCTGCCCCAGCCGGGCCGCCAGTTCCGCCTGCCCCCGTGCGGCCTCGCCCTGAAGCTTCGCCAGCTCCGCCTGGGTACCAGACACCGCATCAATCGCGCCGGCTTGCCGCCGGGCATCCGCAGAAAGCCGGAACAGCCCCAGCGCCAGCAACACCAATGTCGCCGCCGCAGCGAGCATTACGATCATAAATGGGTCGGAAAGAGATATCGTCATGCCGCCACCCTAACGCGTGTGAATGGTCCTCGAAAAGCGCAGTGCCTTGACCCCAGGCTTTCAGCGCCTTACCTAATCCTCGATTCACCTATCCTGAACGGAAACCAACCATGGCGATTCTCCCCATTCTGGTGGCCCCACATCCCGTCCTGCGCAAGAAGTGTGTCCCTGTCGACAGTATCGGTGATACAGAACGCAAGCTGCTCGATGATATGCTGGAGACGATGTATGACGCGCCGGGCATCGGCCTTGCCGCCCCGCAAATCGGTGTCGCCAAGCGGATGCTGGTGATGGATATCGCCCGGGCCAATGACGCCCCCACGCCGCTCAAGATCATCAATCCGGAGATCACCGCCGCGTCCGAAGAGCTTTATTCTTATGAAGAAGGCTGCCTGTCCTATCCGGAACAATATGCCGATGTGAAACGCCCGGCCAAGGTGACCGTCACCTATCTGGACGAAACCGGCGCCGAGCAGGTCTTGGAGGCGGAAGGCCTGACCGCCGTCTGTATTCAGCATGAAATCGATCACCTGGATGGGATCAACTTCGTTGATCATATCTCCTCCCTGAAGCGCGGCATGATCATGCGGCGGCTGAAGAAGGAACAGGCACGGATGGGCAAAAACAACAAAGTCACCGCCGACTAAGCCCGGAAGCGAAAGAGGACGCGATTGCCATGTCAGCGCTTCGGCTTGTCTTCATGGGGACACCGGATTTCTCCGTCCCGGCGCTTCACGCGCTGATCGCAGCGGGGCATGAGATCGCCGCCGTCTACTCACAGCCGCCCCGCCCCGCCGGGCGCGGAAAGAAACTGACCCCGACACCGGTTCACCGTGCCGCCGATGCCGCCGGGCTGGAGGTTCGTACACCAACCTCCTTGAAATCCGCGGAAGAAGCGGATGCCTTTGCGGCCCTCAATGCCGACGCAGCCGTGGTGGTTGCCTATGGTTTGATTCTGCCGAAGGCGATCCTGGATGCAGCAAAGCTGGGGTGCCTCAATATTCATGCCTCCCTGCTGCCGCGTTGGCGCGGGGCCGCACCGATCCAGCGGGCACTCCTCGCCGGGGATGCGGAAACCGGGGTCTGTATCATGGCGATGGATGAAGGGCTCGACACCGGTTCCGTGCTGAGCCGCCATTCACTCCCCATCGGCCCGCGCGAAACCGCTGGTGACCTGCACGACCGATTAAGCACATCGGGCGCGGATGCGATCACTGAAACCCTCGCCGCCCTGGACGCCGGCACCACTGTCGCGACACCGCAGCCGGGGGAGGGCGTTACCTATGCCGCCAAGCTGGAAAAATCCGAAGGCCGGATCAATTGGGCGCTATCCGCAGAGCAATTGGACCGCCAAATCCGGGCCCTGACCCCCTGGCCGGGATGTTTCTTTGAACTGCCCGAACACTTGGGCGGCGCCCGCGCCAAAGTCTTGGAAGCTGTCCCTTTCACAGACAATATTGCCGCCGACAGTACCGCCACCGACAAGACCACCACCGACAAGACTGCCGCCAACAACGCTCCCGAGAACGCTTCTCCAGCGACGATCCTGGACAGCCGCACAGGAACCATCGCCTGCGGCAGCGGCGCCCTGACCATCACCCGCGCCCAACGCCCCGGCGGCAAGCCGGTAACCGGCCCGGAGTTTCTCGCCGCCCTGGGCCTAAAGAGCGGCGATAGCCTTACCTAAGCCCGCGACAAGCAACCGACGCCCAATCCTTGCCACCACCACCCTCGCGCGCCGAATATTAACTTTTGACGCTTCGTGTCCACTTTGTTACAAGCCCGTCCGTCCGAAAGACAGACCCGTGGGCGCATAGCTCAGTTGGCAGAGCAGCTGACTCTTAATCAGCGGGTCCGAGGTTCGAGCCCTCGTGCGCCCACCAACGGTTTCAATGAGTTATGGGATTTTTTCGTGAAAATATCAGACGGAATTTTCTCGGGTAAGCAATAGGTAAGCACTGTAACGAAAGTCGATTCCGAGTTCTTGCGGCTGGAGGAATCGTGCATGCTTGGCATTCCTTAGATCAAACCTCGGATACACATGCTCTCCATTAACCCAGAACACGCGAAAACTCTTTGGGACCGTGGCGTTCCTCTTTCCGATGCTCAATGGAAATTTGCCAATCCATCGATCACGCAACAAGCGGAGGCAAAGATACGTCAAATTGAGAATGAGCCAGAACGGGCGTTGGACGGCCTTCCAGCGCTAGTCAAAGAGGCTGATGATGATTCCGGATACGGGCTGCTAAGGGATATTGTTACAACATTGCGGCCTATCGGCTTTCACAACGACGCGCGGCGGAACTGCGAGCGTGATGTTTCCAGACAACTTCAGAAAGAAACCCTGTATGGCATAGGTTACTTACTTCCTAGGGCTCCTACCGATCCCCCATGTGCCATACCCGAGGACGTATGGACTGGAGAAATCGATTGGGAGAATTGTGCTGTAGAAGGCGGAGGAATGAAGTTTGTACAGGTTCGGATCGTTTCCAACTTTCCAGACCTTATAGAAACACAACGTAGTGGTAGGACAGAAACCCCTACTTTCCGAGGCCGTCCCGGTACCGCTACTTTAGTACATGATGCGTTTGAGGCACTTGTGGAAGAGAACTCAATAGATTTTCAGGCACCAATGACACATGCGTATCCCGTAATCAGGAATTGGCTCATAACGAAGTACCCTGCGGATGCGACTCGCTTGGGTAATCTTTCTGACGAACACATTCGCCAGACAATTTCACTGGAATTCAAGAAGTTAAAGAAATCCCAAAAACAATAAAATCGGTTCCAATTTATTGGACTATTTGTTGGTTCCGAACTCCCACATGTTTCGCTCGTCGACGTCACACGACGTCCCCAACTTTTGGAGCGAACCATGCAATTCGAACATCTCTCAGAAAACCTAGCGCGCGATCCAGACTATCTGGACCGGATGATCGACGAGAAGGAAGCCGCTGGCTTCATTGGTTACACCATCCGCACGTTACAGGGTTGGCGCGTTAAGGGTGGTGGACCCGAATTCATCAAAGTCTCGGAACGATCCATTCGTTACTGCCGCCGCGATTTGATCGCATGGGCGGATAGTCGCCGGGTCGCAAACACGTCCCAGCAGCCGAAAGCGGCCTGACGGTCCGTTACGAGTTGATCCGATGCGCCGTTCCTACATAACGAGTTTTACCCTAACGGGGTTGGTCGCGCCGTTAGGGATTTTGGGGGCGGAAACAGGAGCAGGCTACGGCTGGCAAGAGCCTCGGGCGACATCCCGCCTCTTGTCCCTGTTTTCTTTCCTAACGGGCGGGTTCCGTAACGGGGCCCGCCCGTTCCTATTTGTAACATTATGTAGGAGCGTCGCCGTATCATCTCATCGCGCTCCTACGTTACGTAACGTAACGGGAAGCATATGCCCGATGGGCAAAAGCGACTTCGTTACGTTACGTAACGGAATAGCCCCCTCCCCTACAGCCCTCCCTCTTAGGGGAACCCGTATCGTAACGAGACGCGTTACGTTAACGAGAGGCCTTAGCTATAGGGGGCGCTGCAGGTGTATGCGTTTAACGTTAAGGGAACCCGTTAACGTTAACGGAACCATATCCGTTAACGACACGGCACTCCCCTTAAGGGCGGGCACCGCCCCACTCCCTTCCCCGCCCCCAAAACCCAAAGCGACCTCGACGCGAAGCGTCGAAACACGCGTGCGCCAGCACGCGCCTTTCCGATTTCAATCAACATTGGAGAACCAAGAGGGGGGTCCTTGTAGCACCCCCCTCTAGAACCGCAGATACATAGGAGTATTACGTTATGGAGCTTAAACCTTTTTATTGGAACTTCGACGGTCTGGACGTTGCATTTCAAGGACGTATCCCAGAACCGCTTGTTAACGCACTGCACGACGCCAAAGAACAGGCACAAGAAACGCAGGGCCCAGCTTTGGTCGAGTGGCGAGGGGAACCAATGCACGTCGCCGAAAGCGGCGCGAAGGGCGGCTACGCCTACCGGTGCGACACGGGCCCGGTTGGGGCAACCTGGTTCTTCAGCAAGAACCAAAACCCCGAAAACTGGAACATCCGCGTATCCGCAAAATCGAGTGCGTTAGCGTCGATGGGCTTTGAGGGCTACCGTAATGAACTAACACGGTTCCTTGACGCCATCGGTGCGGACGTCCGGAATGAGTCAATCTCCCGCGTCGATTTCTGCATGGACTTCCTGGCGAGTGACATTGAGGCCGCAACGGGAGAACCCTTCATTCTTGATCCCACGGCATTTGTGATCCATTCCCACATGAGCCGCGCTGATCACGACGACGATGCCGGAATGCGGATGCATGGCGTCTCCGGTCGCTACAGTTCCGTTACATGCGGTAAGATGCCGGGTTGGCAGGTGATCGTGTATGAGAAATCGCGCGAAGTTAGATCGAAACAAAAGCCCGTCTGGTGGGCCCACTGGAACGCGGCCAGAAAGAGTTTGAAGCTTCCACCCCTTACAGGCGACGAAACAATATGGCGCGTCGAACTTCGCGCAGGCAAAGATCACCTGAAAGACCGCTGGGGCCTCCGCAGCTGGGGAGACTTAGACGAAAAATATGGAGACCTAATCATGCTGGCCACACAGTCCGCCCGTTACGCCATCATCAACCCAAACAACAAAGATCGATCCCGATGGAAAAACCACCCCGTCTGGGATGCAGTAACGAAAACTTGTCAATCGGCGTTACGGGATATGACGAACGGTCTGTGCCCAGATGGCGTAATTGAGGTCGAGCGTGAAAAGAAGGCGCTCGAGATCACAACACAATTGGAAGGCCTTGTACCTTCCGTAATTGAGCTCAACGGCTATCCGACAGATGTTATGTCAGTGAAAGACGCTATTGGTAACATAGCGGGAAATTTGGTTCGGCACGGCCGGAAGCGGTTTGATGAAGGAAGAAAACGGGCGCACGATAAATATCGGTTTGTTAGATAGACCACCGATCAATCAGGATCATTTTCGAGTATCTCTTCACTACGGCTGTTCCGCCGTTCGACAATTTTCAGCATGAACCAAATAAAGACACTCGAAACACCCCAAGTCGCGATTGCCTCTATGAAACGCCCAATGAAGAACAGATAAACGACCGCTGCCAAAGGGACCGCGATAAAAATAATCAAAAGTACCGCCTTACGCATTCTGGTGTTTCACTTTACTTTTCCATTTACACTCTGCGGTCACCTTATCATCTTTGTGCAAAGAACAAGAGGATTTCACAAACATGTGGGAGCGCAGGGGTCGTAGTATTATCAAACACGAATACACGCATACCGCCACCTGTCGAGATACAAGGGATAAATCGTGATGACGGAAAGTGATTTTTTGACAAACTATAGATTGTTATGATAATATGTTTTCTCGCCCTGGAGGGTGTTTATGGGGTGAGGAAGTATGCGCAAAGTTTCTTCAAGTCCGGCGGAAGATCGATTAATCTCGCTTGGCTCGGGTCTTGCGCCAATTCCTGAAAGGTTACTGCTTGCGCACGCACGGGGTGAAGTTCTCTTTATCTGTGGTGCAGGTATCTCAATGGCATCTGGCCTACCAGACTTTCGGAAATTGGTAGTAGATGTCTATCAGACGCTAGATGCGAATGTGCATGCATTGCTCTCTGCATTACCGTCAGATGCGTGCACAAACTGCGCGATACTTGATGGCCACCTTGCTGCAAACCAACGTGCTGAAGTGCGGCGGTTCGTAAGTGGTGAATACGATGTCGTACTTGGGATGCTTGAGCGCCGTCTTGATCAGCATGCCGGTGCAGGTAGTCGTGTTAGAAAACGCGTTCGCGAGGTCCTAGAGGATCAAAAAGTCCGCCCAGCAAAAATCCATCGGGCGTTGATGCGGCTGTCTGACCGAGGAGGCTCGCGGACGATCATCACAACCAACTTTGATCGTCTGTTAGAACAAGCGAGCAGAGCGCGCACGATATGTCATTCCCTGGGAGCGATTCCACGTCCGACGCGGCGAACAGACTTTGAAGGTATTCTGCATATCCATGGAATACTAAACCGCTCTACGGCTGTGCCTTCGGAGTTGCTACTAACTGACCAAGATTTTGGCGAATATTACTTACGTCGAAGGGTCGTACCAGACCTCATCTATGATGCAGCGAGACTCTTTCATCTTGTGTTAGTTGGTTACAGCGCAAACGATCCGCCAATGCGGTATCTGTTGAACGCGGTGGAAGCCGATGCGTCGCGTTTCGATGACCTTAAAGAACGGTTCACCTTCGTTGGCGGCACTTCACCTGATCCAATCGCACATGAAGATTGGAAATCACGTGGCATCACACCAATACATTATGACAACACCGGCGCTCATGCTTTGCTGGCAACAACCTTGGATCAATGGAGCAAATTGTCGGCGTCTCAGAACGAGATGAAGAGGTCGGAGCAGTACCTTCGTCGTATCGTCAAAAGGACGAGGGCGAAAGCGAGTGAGACAGACAAAGATCTGTTCGATCATCTGTTTCGGCGTGCGAACCAGAATGAACGTGTGCGTCTATCGGATTTTGTTTCCAGCCAGAAAGCTCATATCTCCTGGCTTGTTGCAATTGACGCAATTCTGGAAGAGCCGAGGTGAGAAGAGATGCAGTATAGCTTCCTCACCTTATCAACGAGTGAACGTGACAAGTTCCGCACGATCCTGGCGTTCATCGAAGATAGAATGCAAGAACGCGACACAATTGAGTGGGCGTTGGAACTAAACCCGACAAAAGTGATCGCCCGGACTGCTGTCGTGGACGCAATCGATAGCGCAAACAGAAATCAGATGCCAGAGCCATGGATCACTGCATGGCGAATGATCGAATACTGTTGGACGCATCAGAACATTGGCGCCGATCACGACACATTGGAAGTACGACTGCGCAATCGGCTCAAAAAAGGGGAGCGAAGCCACTCCCTTGCAAGGGAATTGTCGGAGCTGGTTGCACCGCGTTTGAACGTTGAGAATCGAAGGAAGAGGCAAAGCCTGTACGGTCGACCAGTTGGCAAACCGAAACGAGTTAAAGACCTATTCTCGGTGACACTTACAAGCACTGCGTTAATTGATCTGCAAAGGCTTGGGTTAGCGGAACTTCAGGACATCGAGTTTTTGAGTGAACTCGCGAACGCGCTAGAAGGAACGCTGAACAATGGATTGCGCTTAGCACGATGGGCTGGGTGGAAAGAAAACGAAGGCGGACACTATCGACTCAATGTGGATCGAGTTGACTATGTCGCTGAGAACCTCGTTGACGACGAAGAACAAGACCCTGATCGGTACAGCAGAGGCTTAGCACCAGTAACGAAGTTTACTTTTGAAGTCGTTCGACGCATAGCAGCCATGGCGCCGAACAACGCAATAGGCATCGCTTCGCACTGGTTATCGTTCAGTGATCCATTGCATACCCGACTTTGGGCAGCGTTGGCCAGAAAGACGAAGCTTTTTTCGAGTCATGAACTTTTCGCATTCTTCTCAAACCTAGATGAAGATGCGTTTTGGAACTCTAATGCATATCCCGAGATAGCGGAACTTAGAGCGAAAGCGTTCACTGACCTCAATGAAGACCACCGCGAGAAGCTTACCTCGCGTTTGTTGGCCTCGCCCAAAGCAAGTTTCTTTGGTAGACGGGGACTGACTCCGGAAGAACGAGAAAGGTATCGTGTCACTTACGCATTGCGTGAGTTGAGGCGAATTGAGCTCAATGACAGCGTACTACCTCAGCGCGCCGCCGAATGGATCACCATGAAGCTTCTTGAGTTTCCAGAGTTTGGAGACATGGAGAAGAATGACGGATTGCCGGGATCAATCACTGTTCGTTGGCGCTCGCCAAATCCTGATGATCGTTTCTCAGATTTGCAAGGAGTGGAACGCCTAGACGCACTTGAAGGCGCCCTGGGTAGTGCTGAACGCGCTTGGGGTGATGATCCGGGGAGCAGAGCCGCAGATTGGCTCCGAGGCGAACGCCGCTCAGACAATGTTCTTCGAGAGCTTGCAGAACAGGGACCTGCCGCAAGGAAGTATCCTAGGCTCATTGAACGAATTGGATGGGCAAACGGAAGACCGGCGACAGACTTCGAGCCTGAGCAATATGCTGAGATAGCTAGGCTCGGTGTGAAATTTATTCTCACTCTCTCAAATGAAGTTGCATTGAAGGCAATAGGTGGTTTGAGCAACTGGGTAAGTGTTTGGGGCAAAGACCTAGCTGATATAGACCGCGAAGGGCGCGTTTGGTTCAAGTTGTGGCCGCTTGCAGTAGAAGCCACAAACAAGGCCCCACTCTCAGAGGAAGACGATGACATCGATGTGGTTTCACCGCTCGATAGCGTAGTCTTATCGGACAGTGATGATTCCGAGCCATTGGACCTCGACACTCTAAACACACCCGCAGGAAAACTTGTTGGACTTTTCTTAGACTACTGCCCCAACCTGAACCAATCTGAGATTGCGTTCAATGAGAGGTCGGTGGAGTTCAATATCCGAAACACAATGATTACTGCTGAGGGACGTTCCGGCCTGATAGCCCGTTTCAGACTTGTTGAAGCCCTGCCGTATTTTATGCGCGCCGACAGAACTTGGGCCGAAACTTATCTTATCGCACCGTTGAAAGGAGATGGTATCGAAGCACTGACGCTATGGAGAGCTGTGTCACACAGACAACGCTTTGCAGACAGTTTGAAAGTGATTGGTGAAGAACTTTGCGAAAAGATTATCAGTCGCCGACTTGATCGAGAGTCGAGGAGAAGGCTCGTAGAAAGCCTGGTAATAGATTGTATGTTCTCATTGCTTCGAGAAAGGCCCCCATCAGTCAACATTCAAAAGGTTCAACAAGCCCTGAGACTGACCGACGATGAAACGCGTGCTGCCGCAGCACGGTGGGTTCCCTTGTTTGTAGAGAGGACCACCAGGGCAGATAAAGCCTCTGACCTAGTGGAAACATCTGAAGAGAGATTTGATCGCGCTGCAAAGCCCTTCTTGTCCTCTGTATGGCCACAAGAACGTTCGTTATCTACACCAAACGTTAGCTCTGCATTCGCGGGTCTTCCTGCGGTATCCGGCAATCGGTTCGTTGCAGCGGTTCGCGCCGTGGAACCATTTCTTGTGCCTTTCAAAGCTTGGTCATTAGACGACTACAATCTACACACACGCCGCGACGACCCAGTTTCACCTTTGGACATCGTTGATACCCCGGGTAAAGCCGAAGCATTGATTGACCTGTTAGATGCAACAATTGGAACCGCAGAAGATGCGATTGTTCCGTATCAACTTTCAAATGCGCTAGATACAGTAATGCGCGTTGCTCCAAAGCTTGCATCGACTGCAAAATTTAGACGCCTATTGTCTTTAACGCGCGGTTAGATTCCGAGTGAGTCTATTTGCGTTCCACGCCTAGATTTTCATTCTATTCACTGCTTCCCTTAGCGGATCATCCGCCAGATGTGCGTAGCGTTGTGTCGTTTGCGGTTGGGTATGACCCAACAGCCGCCCGACTATAGGCAAGCTTACACCGCTTGAGACAAGATGCGACCTGAAGGAGTTCCGCAAATCATCGAGGCGATAGTCCTAGGAAGAAAAATACCACCTAGACTATCACTCCTTCATTTTAGGCCTTATGGCTGGCCAGACTGTGGTGAACACCAAAAAACACATGCAAGATACCGCTACGAGTAAGGCGACCGACGTCACATGCTGGGCTTTGCTAGAAACGTCCATTGCCCTATCAAAGCTCTGATACTCGTCGCTTTGGAAAAAAATAAAGAATGTTGTTGGCGGCATATTCATTACGATTATCGCCACATACATTGTGGAAAACACTAAACGCGAAAACTGTTGTTTAGTCTTTCTAGCCAATCCCGATAAAATTGCAGAAACGAATAGGATCAGAACAGAAAAAACAATCATGAGGCCTGCGCCAAGTGAATACACATGGACATGATCATCTGTTGCTGTCACCGACAACAGATGATCGACAAGCGGGACATACGTTAGAAGCCCAATGGCAGCAATGTTGATTGCGGCTAATCCGTACAACAAGAACATTTGCCAACGACCAATAAGAAAGAGTAACGGCCAGCTGGCTAGGGCAAAATTTCCCCATCCGAAATTCTCAAACACACCATCGTATATGATTAACAATTTAAAACCCTTACAGTTTGGCCCAATGGAAGTTTTCTCTTTCCCGAATTGGTGGGGACGTCACGCGAAATCTGCCATCATTTCAAATTTTCATCCTGTTCGCTGCTTCCCGCAATGGATCGTCAGCCAGATGCGCATAGCGTTGTGTCGTCTGTGGCTGGGTGTGCCCAAGCAATCGTCCGACAATCGGCAAACTCACACCGCTAGATACAAGATGCGACGCAAAAGTGTGTCTTAGATCGTGGATGCGGCAGTCTTTAATATCCGCAAGGGCCCGCACCTCTTCCCAGAACTTCTTGATACAGTTTAACGGCCTTCCTTGTGCCTCACCGGGAAAGAGGTAGGGGCTATCGCTGCTCCGTGCTGCGTGCATGTCTTTTAGTAACACCATGGCGTTTTCGGACAAGGGGACGTGTTCACGCCGTTTTTGTTTGGTCGTGTGGGCGGGTTTGATCCAGTCGCCTCTTGTTAGGTCGAACTGGTCCCAGGTGGCGTTTAAGGCTTCGCTCTTTCGGGAGCCTGTCAGGATCAACAGGCGGATGACATTGGCCGCGCGTTGGTTTGGGTGGATAGTCAGAACCTTGGACAAGCGTTGTATCTCGTCCTCCCTTAACCAGCGTTCGCGTTTTTCCTCTTGGTATTTCGGGATACCCTGGACCGGGTTGAACTCTCGCCATTCCCAGGCAACGGCGAGGGCGAACATTTTGGACAGGAGCGCACGCACGCGGTTCGCCCGGTATGGGGTTTCTTTCAGGCCCAGCAACAGGGTTTCGATATCGCGCCTCCCTATGTCCTTTACCTTCTTCGACGCCAGTGCCGGAAGGACGGTGCCCTCCAGCATGGAGATATCGTCCTTAACGGACGAGGGACGCTTGTTAGGGCGTGCGTGGCGTTCCAGATAGTCGTCGGCTAGATGTTTAACGGTTGGTGCCTTGCGTGCCTCTCGACGCTCTATGGCCGGGTCTTCTCCCCTTGCGACGTTACCCAGTTGTGCACGGGCGAGCTTGCGGGCCTCTTCCGCCGCCAACACACCATGCCGCCCCAATGTCAGGCGGCGGGATTGTCCTTCTTGCCGATACTGGATGATGTAGCTTTTTACACCCGAGGCTTTAACCCGCACCCCAAAACCCGGAAGTTCGTCATCCCATTCGAACCGATCTTTGTCCGTAGGCTGGAGTAGATCAACAAAGCGTTTCGTGAGTTTGGGCATTGTTCTATAAAGCGTTAGTCGTTGAGAGCTTGGAGCGACGGTCGAACCGACGAAAAACCAACAGGACCGCAAAGCTTTTCGATAGTAGAAAGTCCTGCTGTCTTCTGATGACCGAGCCGTTCATCTAGGACTCTCCTACTCAAGATAAAGAACTGCCACTGTTCTGTATCCAGAGGATTCGCAATCTCGCGGTTATTCTCCACGAAAACGCAAAACACGTAAACGTCCGCCATTCTCCTTGGAGTAGGAAGAACAAGCATTGAATTCGTAGAAGCATCCCAGAGTTGCCGCCGAGGGGCAATGTCGAAGATAATCTTTGAAGGCTTGTCTTGGTGCCAACTTTGCAGGTAGGCGGACGATTTGACTTCTATGGTTAGCCCTTCGAAACGCAGATCGACCGAATCCCATTCCACCCTATTGCCATCCGCGATTTGAAGCGCTTTGGCTACGATGAATTCTGCAACGACCCCTCGAACAGCGTTTTCGAGTAGGTTTCCATAGGCCCAATTCAGGCATTCCGTCTTGTCGAGCAAAGTCATAGCAAAGCGCTTCCTTACTTCAATCAGCGGGTCCGACAGTCAACGAGATTATCAGTGGGAACTGGGGTAAGCAATAGGTAAGCAGCGTGAGGCGAATTATAACGTATTATGGAAAATATATTTCGTCGCCTAAACTCGTATTATATTTTGATAACAATATATTATATATCTTTTAGCGAAATTTGGCGAAAAGGAGAAAAGTCCTATTATAATGACTCTTAATCAGCGGGTACGAGGTTCGAGCCCTCGTGCGCCCACCAATCTTTTCAATGAGTTAGGGATAGTTCCAAAAGAATACGTCTGACAGTTTCAGACCTATCGGCAAAACTGTTAGACTTTCAGAGTTTTTGGAGCATCTTCTGTGCGCGTGGTGTTTGGTGGTTGTTCTTTAGCTACGCCGCATCTTGGGTCACTCGTGAGCTGAGACAACCCCTTCCGCTTGTCCACCGTCCGGGCACCCGCGTACCCGAGATAACCAGCGCAGTGCCGAAGAGGATGCATAAGTTCTCCGATATCGCGTGCAGCCAGCCGCTGAAAACAGCCCCTTCTTCCCAGGCATTGGCGCCTCCGGCAATTCCGGGGATGTTCACGCGGGTTCGATCTCACAACGAGGCTCTGGTGTGAGGGCACCGTTGTGAGAGTACGGGGCGTTTTCTTCTCACTATTCCTTAGTCGTGGTCATGACCGCAGCAGTTTCCAGGCAGGACCGGTGCAGAGACGCCGCTATGGTCACAGCAACCGCCTTTCCACCAATCGGCCCCGGCCCCGTGGCAATATTTATCATCCGCACCGACCATCTTCATAAACATAGGGTGATAGTTGCGGCAGACTTCCAGTTCCGTCTTGACCCAGTGCAGCGGATCCTTGGCATAGTGGTCCCAATAATCCCCATCCATATTGATACCCGGGACGGCGGGGTTCCAGCTTTCATCCATCCACATTTCCGGATCACCATAGTTCGCGCACAGCTTGCGGATGCCCGGATCATCAAGCGCCTGAAGGCGTCCGTTCTCAATAATATTCTCGTTATCCCCGTCCATCTCGCAGGTATAGGTGGGGAAATAGAGATGCAGATGCCAATGGCCCACCAAATGACCCATGCGAGCCGCTTCCCGTTCCGCCATGGACGAGATGATGGTCCCGAAACCCATATGGATGACGCCGGACCGAACCCGTTCATACAGGCAATTCACGAAGCCTGATGGGAAGTCGTTGCGCGGACGGTGGATATGCGGGTTCGTACCAATGGACGCTTCCCACCAATGCATGATGCCCTTATCCGGGAAGGTCGGATACTGGATATCCTTGGTTTGCTCCATAACATCGCGCAGTTTGCGACCAAATTCGCCGCCCTCATTAATTTGCGTGATCTTGGAGTTTTCCACGATCAACTGTGTCCAGTCACAAGGCGCGATATGATTGGTCGTGCCAGCAATGATGCCACAGCCATCTTCTTTGAAGGGATGGAACATCCAGGGGCGGCCGGTAATGTGGCCCGGCAAATAGGTTTTGCCGAAATGCTCGTTCCCGGTCCAGGTTCTGGCCGTCAGCTCTGGATTATAGAACTCCCGATTGGCATCCCAATATTCATCGTGATTGGTAAAGGACATATCGGTGCCTTCGGGATCGGTGATCCGCGCCCGTTTGGCATTCCGAATGCGGTCCCATGTCCACTTGTCCATCGCGTTGATGACTTCGATTGGCATCGCATGGGCAGGAGAGGCCAGGATTTCCGGCGTGATGAACGGCATACGCTGAATCTTGATGAAACGCTCGGCCAGCACCGGACCGCCATACCCCATCAGGATCTTGTCGTATTTCTGCTTTTTCTCTTCCTCTTCCCACATGTCCATCCACTCAGCGAGTTCTTTGGTGCGGAAGAGGTAATAATCGACTTCATCAGAGCCGACCCATTGGGGGATGGGGCCGCGGTCAATGTACTTGATTTCGTATTTGACCTTGTACTTCTCAAGGATCTTTTTGCAGGCTTCAATCGTCAGCTCGCTGTGCCAATTGTCGACGCGCAACATCACGCGCTCGCCTTCTTTCAAGTCCCAGCACGCATTCAAGCCATGATTGTAAGGCCGTTGCGCGACATGCTCCAAATAAGGCAGCAATTGATCGGATTTGGTGATTTCCACAAAGGGCGGACACCGTGGTGGGCGGCTGGCCTGCAGGGGCGGGGCAGAATGCTGTGGCAATGCGTCTGGACGTATGCCGGCGTGGGTCGCAGGGTTTTGATCCGTTTGGATGTCATCTTGTGGCATATCCGCCCCTTCTCAAAATTCAGGAAATTATTTATTGCATGCAAAGTAGGATTTATGACGCTTCACATCAACAATATTTCGGTGAATATCAGTATATTGCATACATTATAAAGACAAACACTGATGCCTTAAGGGAAGAGATCAATGGGGATAGCCCCTCAGTGGGAGCAGACTCTAGGTGGGGGCAGACTCTCAGGTTTCCTCAGAGCAACGGATTAACCCGAACCCTGGGATGGCTCAGTCCTTTAGTGAGCACTGGCAAAACAGTGTCATTGCGGGGTAATCGACCTGCTGTTATCGTTCTTGCGGTAACACTGCGATAACGCGGGAAAGATCCGGGCAAACTGGATTTGGGCAAACTGGATTTGGGGAACTTGATCTTGGGGCGGACTGGATAAGCCGGGCGGCCATGAACTTGGGAGTATTGTGATGAGGGAAGTAGAATATTACGCAAACCAACTGACGGCGGGCAAAATCTCCCGACGTGAGTTTATCGGGCGGGCGACGGCTTTCGGCTTGACCGCTGTCGCTGCCACGACGCTGGCCAATCAAGCGGCTAAAGCCGCAACACCGAAAAAAGGCGGTCGCTTCCGCATGGGTCTGACCGGTGCGGGTTCCGGCGATTCAATGGATCCGGCAAAGATCCTGGACAGCTATATGATCAATGTCAGTTTCGGTCAGCTGCGCAACTGCCTGACGGAAATTGATAGCAAAAACCAACTGGTTGGCGAGTTGGCGGAAAGCTGGGAAGCCTCTGACGATGCCTCCGAATGGACATTCCAAATCCGTAAGGACGTGGAATTCCACAATGGCAAGACGCTCGATTCCACCGATGTCATGGCATCGATCAACCACCATTTGGGTGAGAAATCGGACTCCGCCGCCAAGGGGATCATTCAGGACATCCAGGAAATCACCACGGATGGGTCGAATGTCGTCAAGTTCAAGCTGGGTAGCGGCAGCGCCGATTTCCCTTATCTGTTGAGCGACTATCACCTGAGCATCTGCCCGGCGAATTCCGACGGCACCATCGACTGGCAATCCGGCATCGGTACCGGTGGCTTCTCGCTGGTTAGCTACGAGCCGGGTCAGCGCACGATTACCAAACGCAATCCGAACTACTGGAAAGAAGGCGCGGCGCATTTCGATGAAGTCGAAACGCTGTTCATCGCCGATGTCGTAGCGCGAACCAATGCGTTGCAGACCAGTGAGATCGATTGCATGTCGAATGTCGATCTGAAGACGGTCGACCTGATGAAGCGGGTCAAGACGGTGAAGGTCTTCGCGACCACAGGCAACCAGCACATCACCCTGCCGATGTTCACCAACACAGCACCTTTCGACAACAATGATGTGCGTCTGGCGTTGAAATATGCGCTCGACCGGGAAGAGTGGCTGGAAAAAATCCTCCGCGGCTATGGGGAACTTGCCAATGATTCCCCGATTGGCCCGGCGAACCAGTACCGCGCAACGGAAGAAGAACTTCCGCAGCGTCAGTACGATCCGGACAAAGCGAAGTTCCACCTGAAAAAGGCTGGATATGACTCGATTAACATCGATATCTCGATGGCGAACACCGCCTTCGAAGGGGCTATCGATGCGGGCGTTCTTTATGCGGAACATGCTCGCTCGGCCGGCATCAACCTGAATGTCATTCGTGAGGCTGATGATGGCTATTGGTCCAATGTCTGGATGAAGAAGCCCTGGATCGGCAGTTACTGGGGTGGTCGTCCGACGGAAGATTGGATGTTCTCGCAAGTGTATCGGGCCGGTGCTGACTGGAACGAGACCTTCTGGGAGCATGAGCGCTTCAACAAGCTTCTCCTTGATGGGAAAGCAGAGCTCGACAGCGCCAAGCGTCGCGAAATCTATGTGGAAATGCAGCGCATCGTCCACAATGAAGGCGGCGCGATGATCCCGCTGTTCATGGCCTACACCCAGGCGGTCACCGACAAGGTTGCCCTGCCTGGCGACATTGCCAGTAACTGGGGTCTAGATGGTGAGAAAGCAGCCGAGCGCTGGTCTTTCGCCTGATGCCTTGAGCCAGCCGGCACCCCGTGCCGGTAGGGCCATTCTTATGGGAGGAGGCTCGGCGTCTGCGTCGGGCCTCCTTCTCTTTTGCGGGGAAACTCAATCATGACCGAGACCAGTGCCGTCACACCCCATGCCCAGTCCTTGGGCTTCGATCCGGTTCGGCTGGGCCGCATCGACAGCTGGATGCGCCAACATGTCCAGGAAGGCCGCTTGCCGATGACGGCGGTTCGGATCATGCGCCATGGAGAAATAGCCTTCGACGGCTGCACCGGGATGGCGGATGTGGAAGACAATCGCCCGATTACCTCCGATGCCCTCTACCGCATCTATTCGATGTCAAAGCCGGTGACCGCCCTTGCCGCATTGATGCTCTATGAGGAAGGCGCCTTTCAACTGGATCAACCGGTTGCTGACTTCATTCCCAGCTTTGCGCAATTGGAGGTTGTCAGCACACTGTCCGAGGATGGATACACGACCGAGCCGCTGAACGAACCAGTCACGCTGCATCATCTCTTCACCCATACATCCGGCTTGATCTACGGCGATCCAAAAGGCTCTGTGTTGGAGAGAACCTATAGCGCGCGCAACCTGGCCTTCGCTGACAAGGCCGAAACATTGGCGGATGCTGTCGCACGCCTTATGGAACTGCCGCTGGCCCACCAACCGGGGAAACGATGGAGCTATGGTGTCTCCACCGATGTGCTGGGTCGGGTAATTGAGATCATCGCCGGTAAAGCCTTCGGTGATGTCTTGCAGGAACGGATTTTTGGGCCGCTAGGCATGGTGGATACCGGTTTCGCCGTACCCGAAGACAAACGCGACCGCTTGACAGCACTCTATACCAAATCCCGCAAACGAGACCTAGGCCGCGCCGAAGGCAGCGCGGATTCTGCCTTTTGCACACCGGTAGCGATGCAGTCAGGCGGTGGCGGGCTCATCTCCACCATGGCGGATTACAGCCGGTTTACGGAAATGCTGCGGCGTCGCGGTATCGCCGAAAATGGTGAACGGCTGTTGGGCCGGAAAACCTTCGATCTGATGGTGGCAAACCACATGCCCGGAGACCTTGCCAGCATGGGTCAGCCGCATTTCTCCGAAACCACGATGGAGGGGATCGGATTCGGCCTCTGCGGTCATGTGATGCTGGATCCGGCGAAGGCTAAAATTCTTGGCTCGCCTGGAGAATTCGGCTGGGGTGGGGTCGCAAGCACGGCTTTCTGGGTCGATCCGGTGGAGGATATGACGGTGCTGTTTATGACCCAGCTGATCCCGTCCAGCGCCTATACCTTGCGACGGCAACTTCGTGTCTTGAGCTACCAAGCCTTGATCGACTGACGCCTAGCCACGCATCATTTGGCCGGGCAGATCCCACCAGTCCAAACAAGACCCTTTGGCAGAAGCGGCGTGGTCGCATTTTCCGCCATACAGGTCTTATCCAATGACGCCTGATTAAGCCCGACCGCCTTGGTCAAATCCGTGTCGCCCAAATCGGCACCGGCCATCGCGGCAAGAGAGAAGTCGGTGCCTGCCAAAACCGCGCCAGCAAACTTCGCCCCTTTGACGTCTGACCAGCGTAACACCGCGCTAGTCAAATCTGCGCCGCTCAAATCCGCACCTGACAAGATAGCCTGGGAAAAATCAGCCCCGACGGCAT
>SPJL01014648.1_pt1 | contig 38364 bp, 54 predicted proteins | sample 3741751 | NCBI WGS metagenome assembly SPJL01 (sample SAMN10925998, study PRJNA522277) | cold seep metagenome | isolation source: Elba SIP-enriched marine methane seep metagenome, extraction at timepoint T3 | place: Italy: coast of Elba, Mediterranean Sea | reverse complement strand
CTCCCTTGACTTGTTTGAAAAGTGTGTCACACTAATCAAGATGGCAGAGCATGGAGGCAAAAGGCCTGGGGCCGGTCGACCTCTTTTAATGCATGCCAAGCGGGAAACCCTGACAGTCAGGGTCTCGCAAGAAGAATTGAATACGATAGACTTGTACCGTAAGCGATACGGGCTCCCGACCCGGGCGAGCGCGGTTCATAGAATCCTTGATTCGATACGGAGGCTATTCACAGACGAAACGTAGGAGGTTTCACAATGTTCCGCATCTTTATCCTCGCCGCCCTGGCTTCTCTCGCCCTCGGTTGTACCGCTCCCGAGACACCTGCCCCGACTCCCATGATGGAGACATGCTTCAAGTCTGGGGAGCGGTCTGATGGCATGAGCAAGCTATGCTTCTACAAGTGTACTTGCGGCACCAAGGTGCTCAACGTGAGGGGTTACGACCTGTGCCCGTTGAGTCACAATTTCCAGTGCTACTAGGGGGGGCATCATGAAGCGCATAGCTATGGTTGCTGCCCTGGTGGTGCTGGGGTGCGGAGAAGAAGGTGGCTTCGAGTGCGACTTCTCGCTGCGGGAGGCTGGGGAATACTTCCTGAGTTTCGACGTGGTTGACGGGGAGGACTGCGGCCAGGATGGTGGCACCAAGGGGCTCGGCTCCGGGACTCCCCTCTACGAGCCCAACGCCTTCACGCTCATGGACTGCGATCAAGACCAGGTTCTATCGCCGAACCAGTGCCAGCTCACAACGCACACGTCGTGTGAAAGTGGGACGCTGATGCTCTTGGTGTCTCAGAAATCCGTCCAGGAAGATGAAGCGGCCGACGTTATCACGGGGTCCGCACACTACATCCTGTCAGGCGAGGCCGGCGAGATCTTCCGCGAATGCCGCTATAACATCATGGCTGTGCGGATTTCAGGGGGTGCCGAACCCTGATCCGAATCTCCCCGACCACGTCGGTGCCATTGAGGTCTTCCCGTACCCCGGCGTCGATCTTGACCTGGTACCCGTGGCGGTGGAGATGCTTCACGACGGCGGCCGCCACCCCATCGGCGATCCGGTGTAGCCTCGCCAGCAGCTGAGCTCGCCGGACATCGTGGATGGCGGCAGCTCGAGTCGGTGGGCCGTAGGGAGGATCCTCGCCGATGCGGTCGCCTCTGTGGGTGACACGCTTGGGAGGCTTCACCATCGGAACCTCAGCCCGGCTTGTCCCCCGTACCGTAATGGAATCTCTGGACCGGCTTCAACGAACCCTTCTGCGAATCCGGCGCCCCACTGGCTGAATCGGTGCTCGTAGCCCACGAACGCTCCGACCGAGGGATCCCTTGCCACACCCCCGGCGATACTGGCTCCCACTTCCAGTGATCCACTCCCGGGCGCCAGGGCGGAGGCACGTGCCAGTCCTCGGGCAACGCCATCAATTACTGCGCGCGGGAAGGGTCCACGGGAGCATCGTCATCCTCCCCGTTGACCATGTCCCCGACGAAGACGGAGTTGGCTGTGTTCTGCGGTTGTTTGGCCATGCCCCTCGAGATGGCGTAGGCCGAACTCAACTTCTGCTCATTGAACGCCGCCGCCAGGCCGGTGAGAACCAACACCGCAACAGGAACCCAGTCGTAGCCATCGGGCATCTTCTGCAGGAAGACGATCACCGACGACAGCGCGGCGAACACCCAGCCCTTCCATGTCGCGGCGTTTGTCTTTGCATGTTCTGACGTCTCTTTTCCTGGTGTCATGCGGCGCCTCCATTCGAGCGGTTGCCGTGGCTTTCGAGCGCTACGAGTCGCAGCTCAACGCCGTGCACTTTGTCGTCGATCGCTTTGTGCTCATCGCTATTTTCTTTTGCTGCCACCCCGATGAGGTGCTCGATGTGGGTCATCGATTTCTCGATGCGGTTGAGCGTATCGCTGATGTGGCGGACATCAGAGGAGAGCGCCGCCACCCTGTCATCCTTCTTTGGTGCAGGCTCCTTCGCCCTCCAGATCTTCATGCCGTCGCGGACGATGAGCCATAGCAGGCCCAGCGTCATCAACGCCGCGTTGCCCTGGAGTAGGGGAAGGATGCCGTCCATGGTTAGGCGGTGCCTGTGAGCTTGGCGTCATGGACCAGTCGCACCACCTCGCCACTTAGATCGAGCAACGCGCCGGTGGCCAGGTTGACAGCTTGCCTGGAATCGGTCTCCGGATCGGGATCGGTCGCGGTGCGGATGCAAACCGTGTCGTCGGCGCGGACAAACACATCCCCGGCCTGCATGTTGTTGGTGTGTGAGTCCTGCAGCACAAGCAAGTCAATATCCATGATCATCTCCTCAGGTTCCGGCCGCATATCGTGCGGCTGCAAATGCGTCCCAATCTGTGAGATTTTGCGCGCCCCCGGCAAACCAGCTTGCTTTGGTCCAGACCGCGCATTGCACAATCTTCCCTCCGGTCCAGAGCAGGCTATCGCTCCCAGCGCGAGCGCCAATGCCGAGCACTGTCGACGGATTGATTGATGCCGCCGCCCCGGACATATCGACACCGGTAGCTCCGGTCCGCGAACCATTCGCGTAGACTCTAGACCCGTTGGTGGAGGCCTCGTCTCGGTCAATGACCGCTAAAATATGCACGGCCGTGTCGGCAGAAAGGGTCGCGCTCTGCACGGTCGCCTGTGCAGCTCCTATCTCAAGGAGAACAGTCACCTGGGTGCTGGAGTTGAAGTACAGCAGCCACCCGTCGTTGCCGCCGCCCGATCCCGCCCGCTTGCCGAATACACCCTCGTTCGCCCCCCCCGCATGACGAACCCAAGCCTCGAGAACCATGTCATGAGTGCCTGGGTTGTAGTTGGTGCCGGCGCTTCCTTCCTTGTAGTAATCCGGAGTCGACCCAGACAACTCCAGATACTTGTCGGCACCACCAAACAAACCTGACTGGCCCAGGGTCGGCGGGTTACTGTTGTTGTCGTAGGATAGATCTGTGCCCACCGTTCCGAGATCCTGCCACGATGTCAGCTCAGCATCCTTGGCCAACCAGTACCCTAGAGCATCCACGGCGCTGCCGTTGATGGTGATGCTTTGCGACAGGGCCGCGATCTTGCCTGCTCCTCCACCGCCCCCGAACATTGGTGTGCCGGCCATAGCGCACACCGGGATCCCAACGTCCACCTTAGGCATCTTAGAAGCTCTTTCCGTAGACAGTCACAACGTCGGACGCGTCACCTGATGTGGACGTAATCTTCAGCTTGTAGTCCCCAGGCGGCACCCCGGCGAAGATGATCTGAAAGTTCGCGCTCGCCGAGATGGCGAGTGGCACCGCTGTCATCAACGCCGAGTTAGCTGCGTCGTAGACGTAGGTGTCGAGCCGGGTGCTGTCATCGACCGACAATGGCTGAATGGTGAACTGCAGGGCTGTGGCTGCGCTGCGCGTAAACAGGATGTCAAACGACAGGTGCTTCAGCCCCGGAGCGTGGGTGAACGAGTTCGTCGTCACCGTGCCGCTGAGATCGCCAGCGCTAACCAGGGCCGCACCTTTGTTGAGTAGTTTTGTGTCTGCCATAGCTAGTCCCTTTATGAGGTGATGTTGTCTGCGGTGATGGTGACGCCCGTCGTGGCGGTGCCGCCGTTGCCCCAGGCCATCAGGATGCAGCCGTCGACCTGGACGTCGTCCACGTTTGAGCCGCCGACACTGTAGTCGAAGCCGCGAATACTGCACCCGGAGATAGCGACTTTGCGAACCTCGGCGGCGGAGTCGCCTGCCAGGCTGATGCCGTCGTCACCGGAGGTTGTGTTGCTGCTGTAGATGCTGCACCCGGAGATGGCGACGGACTCGATATCTACGCCCTCAAACCGAATGCCATGGTCGCCAGGGTCATGCAGGGTGTTGCCAACCAATGCGACTGCCGTCAGCGTGCTGGTGCCTGAGGTCTCGATCTTAATGGCGGGTTCCCCAGCACTGCCGCAGGCTCGCAGGGTGTTCCCGCTGATGCTCAGGCACTCATAGGCTCCGTTGCCGTCACCGATGAAGTGGATGCCCTCGCCATCGAAGTTATAAATGGTGTTCGAGGCAATACTGACCCCATCCGAGTCGTCGACGTAGACGCCAGCCTCCCCGGCCGTGCTTCCGACGCTTTCGATGGAGTTTCCGGAGATCGCCACATCTGAGCAGCCCACAAGCCGAATGGCCTGCACTCCCGAGGCGGATGGCATCATGACGAAGTTGCCCGACACGGTTGCCGAGCTGCCCGTCAGGGAGATCCCATACAGGGAATCCTTCACCGTATTGCCCGAGACCGTCAGGCCGTTGGAAGTGCAATTGATTCCCGAGCTGCCCTTGCTGACGCTATTGCCAACGACAGAGACGTCCTGGGCCCCGTTGGACCGAATGCAGGAGTTCGACGTCCCGGGGAGCAGCACGGTGTTGTTGGAGACCGATACCCGGATAATCTCATCGACCGTCGGATCGAGGTTGATGCCATGCGTCGTCGAGGAGATGGTGTTGCCGGTGATGGAAACGTCGGTAATGTCTCCTGACGCGGCATCAAGAAGGATGCCTTCTTCATCGGCTCCGGCGATGGCATTGCCTGTGATCGCCACACCCCTCAGGGTCTCGCCCGCGGTCTCCACCTTGATGCCGTTGGTATCACACAGCTCGATAAGGTTGCCCTCGCAGACAATGGTCATCTCGACCGTCGTCGACGCAGGCGTCTCTCCGGCCGGGGTGACGTACGATGTCTCTGGCGCCACTGGTGCGAGAGTGATGCCGGTGCCGCGGCTGTTGCGGATGGTGTTGCCCTTGATGACCACGTGACCGGTGCCGACGTGGATTCCCGATACCGAACCCGTCGAGCAAAGGATCTCGTTACCAATGGCCGTGCAGTGCTCGCCATCATCACCGAAGACAATCCCCGAGCTCGTGATGCCGCTCATGTGGCACCCACTCACGGTGACGTTTCGGCAGACCTTCGACGACGCATCCGGCCCCTGCGTTACGGTGACCCCGTCCACAACCCCGGTGAACTCGCAATCGGAGATAGTGACGCGCGCACCCCCATCGCTGATGGCAACACCATCACCCCAGGAACTGTCGGCCAGGTCGTAGAACGTGCACCGGTCAATCGAGGTCAAATAGGATTGGCCGACGAACACACCCGAGGCATCAATCGTGTCGAACTTGCAGTTCTCGATCCTGACGTTCTCGGTGTAGTTGAGGTACAGGCCGTTCTGCTGCCCGGTCTGCGTGGCACCGACAAACTCCACATCGTCGAAGGTGATGTCTTTGGCCGGCGTGACCTTCTTGACGTTGCCGGTGTTGGCCGTCGTGTAGGAGCCAAGTAGCTTGCTCTCGAGCGTCAGGACGGTGCCACTGTCGACGCTTTCTACCCGGACCCATTCGCCATCCGTTGAGTTGCCGTGGAAGGTCGCGCTCGAGGAGAGCCACAGCAGATCCCCTGCACTCAGGCCCGAGGTGCTGCTGATGGTGACCGAGGTGTCTCCGACGTCCACATCCGAGGAGAGGTTCAGCCCGGAGCCGATGGTCCCTGTGACGCTGACACACTCATCGGCGGTCGTGTAGTTGGCGAAGTTCAGGGTGCCATTTTTGATGGTCAGCCCGTTGTGGCTCGCCGTCAGGGCTAGCTGGCTGTCACATCGGTAGGTCTTGCCCAGCAGGTCCACGGTTCCGGTGGCGGCATCGATGGCAGCCTGGACCTCGGTGGACTCGTCGGCAGCGCCATCCCCCACGGCGCCCTGGGTCAGCGGGTCGGAGATGGCCTGGGCCAGGCGGGCCGAGGTAGCATCTCCATGGTAGGCGAGGGCCTTAACGCCATCGAAGGTGTAGACTTCGACGTCCGCGCTGGTCTTTAGGACGACCTTGTAGGTCTTGTCGGTCTGCAGGTAGATAGGGTTGAACCGCCCCGCAGAGTCCGCCACCACCGGCTGGGCATGGGCGGTCGACAGCGCCTCCTCCTCGTAGACCGTCAGGTCGTTGGAGGTCCCAGTCGTATAGAAGTAGAGCTTGGCGCCGCCAAGGACATCCCCATTGGAGTCGATGGCGGTGGTCTCTGGTAGCTGAAAGGTCGGCATTAGAAACTCCCTTGTGGGACGACTTCGAACGTTCCCTGGGGCTTGGATGGGTCATCGAGAAGGCCGATCTCTTGCTGCAGCCGGATGAGGTCACCCACAGACCTTGCGAAGGCCACTGACTTGCGAGGGAATTTCAGGGTCCCAAGGATTGCCTTCTGTCCGGCCTCGGTCGTAAGGACTCGAGCCAGGTGCTTCTCGCTGAAGAGCATGAGTCCCTTGCTCGCCAGGGATGGCCAGTCTCGAGCGACAATGGCCTTGGTCGAGTCCCAGAGGGCGCCAAGGAAGTCCTGCCGAACCGCGGTCCGCGAACCACGTGCAGGGATGTCGCTGAGACGTTTTGCCGCCATGGCAATCTTGCTCAGGCCAGCGGCCAGCTTTGGCTCGCCCGTCATGATGGCCCGGATGTAGTCCCGGCCTTCTTTGTTGCCGAACTGAATCAGCCGACCCAGGGCGAACTCCGAGCCTGGGATCGACCTGGGATCCACCGCAGCCTCCAGCCGGCGGGCGAGCGCAGCGGCCTGGAGAGACTGGGCGAACTCCTTATCCATGGAGCGCGCCACACGCATGGCGGCCCTGACTTCCGAGGGATCGAACTTGCGAAGGCCTGCCAGGGTGTCGATGAGCTTCTCGGGCGAAGGCTGGGACTTCTTATCCAGTCCCGCCGCTTTCCATAGGGCGGTGTTCTGGAAGGCATCTGCCTCCTTCATCCCCGCCGCGTAGATCTCTCGGGCCTGCTTCAGCATTCCCGGCCCTTTGCCCAGGTGCCTGGCATTCGCCATGGCGATGGCGCTGTCTAGGTCGCGCAGGGCACCGGCGAAGATGGCGCTTGCTCTGGCGTGGCCGACGCCGGGCTTGAGATGGTCGACAACGACATTCCCGATGGGCTTGGCTTCCTCGCTGAGGTTGGAGAGCATCGCCGAGAACTCTTTCCCATCGACGAGGATCTCCTGGGTCTCCTTCCCGACCTTCTTCTCCGAGATAGCCTTCAGATCATCGAGGTAGGACACCAGCCGACCGCGCGCCCGCTTGCGCTCTCCCACAGCTGCTCTTGGCAATTTGTTGATCTGCTCCTGGACCGAGTCTTTTAGGTTCCGAAGAGAGAACAGCTGCATGTCGCCCATGTCATCGAAGGCCTTGTCGTACATCTTGCCGGCTTTGTCGCTGGCCTTTTGGATGATGCCCGACGCATGCTCCGACACTTCCTTCTCGATTCGTCGGCCCCAAATCTCGGCTGGCACACTCTTGGGGTTGAGCCGGCGCAGGACCTTTTGGACGGCGCTATCGAGGTCCTTCCGAGCCAGCTGCCTTGCCCGCGACACGACGGCGGAGCCCCGGACCGATTCGCTGGCGAAGTCCTCCAGCTCCTTAATCATCTGATTGTCGGTGCGCTGCGCCATCGTCGCCCGGATGTCGAGTTCCTTCATCAACTCGTCGCGCTGCTTGGTGGCGGTCCCGAGGTTCAGTGCTTTCGGGGGACGGCCGAGGAAAGCCTCGTAGGCATCCTTCGCAAACCTGCCCACCTTCTTGAGCCCAGCCTCACCAGCCTCATGGGCGACATCCGACGCCATGCCGCGCGCGAGGATCCGGGTGGCCTTCAGGCCTTGGGCACCACGAAACAGCACGTTCGTGCCACCCTCCAGGCCCCCCTCGATCGCGCCTGTCGTGCCAATCTGCTTCATGATCTCGCCGCCGCTGCGAGACGAGCCTCCGGGCAGTGCCAGGCCGACCCCCTCGATGGCGGTTTCGGCGATGGTGCCACCTATTGCTGCGCCACCGGGCGCTCCAGCCACAGGGAGGCTCGACCCGCCGACCATTCCGCCGATGCCGCTGAGCGCCATACGGAGAGCATCCGGGACGTTCATGCCGGGCTCGTGCGCCAGGGTAAACTTCTCATCGTCCTTGTTCTTGACGAAGAAGTGATCCTCGTCGGAGCCCTCCTGCCGAACCCGCCGGACTTGGTCGAAGTTCTTCTTCAGAAACTTCAGCTTGTCTGTCGTTGTCTTTTTGAACGTGAGGGCGTGCTGCAGCATGGTGCCGATGCCAGACTCCACGTCGGCACCCTTCAGGTCGCCCTGGAGCTGGTCCTCGGTCTGGATGGCCACCAGGGCCGTTTTGAGGAGCGCCCCGAAGGTCCCAGGCTGTGCCTGCGGATTGCTCGTCGGCACCTTGGCTGCGTCCGGATCATCCTTGCTATGGATGGCATCCAGCAGGGTCTGTGCAGGCGTTGGCATTGTGCTACTCCTGCCTTAACCCTTCAACGACGTCTGAGGGCAGTTTCGATAAGATCTCGTTCAAGAAGGGGTCGTTTGAATCCTTGACGTACCCCATCGACTGGAGCTTGCGTGCACCCACTTTCGCGGCTTGCTCGAAAGACAGCCCTGACGTTTTGGCTCCCTGGACGGTCTCAACAAAAAGCCTTCCCGCAGTCTTTCCTGATTTGTAGTCGTTGCTCTTCTCCCTATCCATTTCCGCCAGGATAAGCTTGTAGTCAGGCGTCTCAGAGGGCTTGATGCCCTTATATAGGAGGTCTTGCTTTAGCCTCATGACGCGAGCGGTGCGTTCCTTTAGAGTTTTCAACGCCGACTTCAGGATGGTCGGAGTCATCTCGTAGTTCAGGAAGTCGTCCTGGAGTCGCTTCAGCTCGGAGTCTGACGCCGCGGCACCCGTGATCGCCTTCCGAAACGAAGCGAAGATAAGCCCCACCTGCTCCCGGAATTCCTGGTCCTGCATAAGTCGAGCTTGCTGCTTAGGCGTTGCCAACCCAAAACCATCCATCGATTTGGCGAGAAAGGTCTGCGCTCGACCCTGCCAGGTGGTCAGGTCATCAATGACGTCGATGTTGATCGAGTCTAGATCCGAGGCAAGGACCTGGAACTCGGCAAACTGCTTTTGGATGGCGGTTCTGGCACCCCGGTTGAGGTCCTGATTGGGGTTGTTGTTGTTGACAACGAGGGGACCCTTTTTTGACTCTTTCTGGAGCTGCTCCGGAAGGCGAGGGTCCTCCAAGATCTTCTCAATAGGCTGGGTGATGTCGATTCCGGCAGCCGCGGCGGACTTGATGAGGTCCTTGAATTCCTTGTCAACCTCCCCGCGGCCACGGAGCTCGAGTCGGGCTTTGTCACCGCGGTCCTTGAACTGTGTCGCCATGGCCATCACCGAAGCCACGTCCTGCATCTGCTCGGGTTTCACTCCAAGCTTCGGGGCGAGTTCCTGAACCTTCTTCAGAAGGGCCTGGCCGCCAGGGCTGTCGGGATCCTCAAGGGCGTTGAACCCCTCCAGGATCTTGTTGGCGTAGCCCCCCACCTTGGCCCGCTCCCGGAGAGTGGTGTCGCGCAAGCGCTGGGCCGCATCGTGCGCCATCTCCTCGTTGGTGAGAACTGACTTCTTCAGATCCGGAAACTGGTCTAGGGCACGGCGGTTTCCGGCGCTGAAGTCCGCAAGAGCAGATTCTTGGTCCGCCTGGGCCTTCTTTTTGGCCGCCTGCTCTGCGAGCAGACTCTCCCGCTGAAGCTTCGCGTTAGCGATCTGCTCGTTGCGCAGCTTGAATGCAGCACCCGCGTTGATGGCAGCACCGAGGTCGAACATCTTGATGTTGGTCACGCTCTCCCCCTAGTTCCCGGTCGGGAGCAGCCCGGCCTGCTGTGCCGTGACGGTGTTCTGCATGTAGTTGGTAGTCGCATTGGCGAGCCCGCCAATCCCCGCAGCGATGGCGCCGCCCACCGCCTGCTGGCCCTGGGCGATTGCCGAGGCCTGTTGATTGATGGCGTTCGATTGCGAAACGCCTGTGTTGAAGACGAGGTTGCTCAGTGCGGAGCCACGGTTCTGCGCGAGCGCGCTTTGGGCGCTTGCGAGATTTGCTAGGTTCCCGGAGCGGAACTGCTCGGCACTCAGAAGGGACCCTGTTCCAAACTGCCCGGCCCCAACCTGCTGCCCGGCGATACCTGCTCGCTGCCCCGCCAGAGCCAGGCGGCGCCGGAACTCGTTGTCATACTCGGTTGAAGCCAAGCCCTGGCCGAACCGACTCGCCTCCTTGACCGCGGCCCCACTGCCCAAAAGGCCACGGGCGGCAGCCGAGCGGTCCAGGGCCTGCATGCCCTGCTCCAGCCGGAACTGGTACGCTGGACTATTCTGGATGTCCTGGGGGTCTAACAAGCCGCCTTGGAGTTCGCTCTGTAGTTGCTGGAGCTGCGTTAGGCCGTCTTGGCCAGCCTCGGTGAAGTGGCTGAGGTCATCTCTGGCCTGCTCGGCAAACTGATTAAGAGGATCGGCGGCTGCCCGCAGTTCGGTTTCCGCATCAGCGAAGCCATCCTGCAGATGTCCCACTGCCCCCTGCCGATTGGCCGCCTCCTCGAAGTCCGAGCGCCGGGCAGCAAGGGTCTCGCGGTCCTTGCTGATGGACGCCATCTCCGCGTCGAAGGTGGCCTGTAGCTGACTGTCGAAGTCGGAGGCGTCACCCATTAGGTTGGCCCCCCTTCTCGCCTCCGCTAGGTCCGCCCGAAGCTTAGCCTCTCTTGCGTCGAGGGCTTCCGCTTGGCTGTCCAACTCCTGAAAACCCTGTGTGCGGGCTTCGTTGGTCATGCCGAAGGTGGCGCCCTCGATTGCTGCAGCACCTGCAGCTGCGCCCCTTGCTCGAGTACTGGCCGCCTGTGATGCCGTCACGCCCTGGGCAATGGCGCCACCCACAGAGCCTGCGGCGATAGCCCCCGCGCCAGCAAGGATTGCGGTTCCTGTAGCGACTACCATCAGGCGGCCTCCATTTTCTTCGCGTAGAGATGTTCGAAAGGTTTGTAGCCACGGCGCGTATACATGGCACCGATGCGCTCGGGATTGCTGGCTTCGAGGGTCCCCATGAAAAGGATCTTCGCGCCGACGTATTTGCTCCACGTCTCGGCGGCATCAAGCAGGAGCGTCCCGGCCCCTGATGGACGCGACTCTGGGTGAACCCACCAGAAGAGCTCTTGCGCGGCTGAGTCCTTGGCATTGAACCAGAGCTGATAGGTGATCAGGCCCACCGCCCCCACCACGAAGCCATCGAGTTCCGCCACCAGAATTGTCTTGTCTGGAGCGTTGATGAATGAAGCGAGGACCCCGCGCGTGGTGTCCTGGTCGAACTCCGTCAGTCCATCGTATCCGGAGGCGAGAAAGAACATCTCGCCCATAAGAACGCCTGCATCCAGGTCCTTCTTTTCGATGGCGCGTACAGTGATCCCGTTCATGTCGGCCATTCCTTCCCGGTCCCGATGCCACTCACCTGAGTATGGAAGCCGGCGGCCCATAGAACGGCCTCGTCTGTCAGAGTGTCGTCGCTGTTGGCGGCATCGCGATAGACGCGGCACACGAACACAGAGCCTGCCTGCTTGCCGGGGCCCTGGATGGCGGAGAAGGCAATGGCTTGGTGCTGCATCGCCACGCCTGCCGCGGTGTCCGTGGTGGTGATGCTCGTCGTCGCCGGGATGGTCTCATCCACGTCAATCCAGGCGTATTCCATGCCCCACACGACATTGCCGGTGTCTGTTCCTACAGGGGACCAGTGGACGAATGGTGCAATAGCCTCGCCGGCGGTGTAGCCGTGGGGCATCAGAAGGGAGAAGTGGAGTGACTCCTCGGACGATGCATCGAAGCTGTAGCCCTTGATGGCGCCATGCACCACGATACGCGATGGCCCGTCGGAGTTCTCCCGAAGCATGGAGCCATGTGTTGCCACGACGTCCTGGTACTGCGGCGCCTTAGGGCCCGCCATGCCGGTCTTCTCATGGAGCTTGACCAGGTAGCGGTACCACTGCTGCGCAATAACCTGTTGCGTCGCTCCGTCGGCAAGGCTCAGCAGCTCCTGCTCCACAGGGCCGCCAGAGGCCTCGACCAGGGGGGCGTTCGGTGGCGGCATCCCCTCGCCGGTCATTCGCCCACCTCGAGCTCGGCATGCGCCCCGAGGATTGCCACCTTCACAGGGTCGGAGATCTTCAGGCGAACCGAGCGGCTATTGCGAAAGGACCCGAGTCGTTGCCATCGCACCTCATGCTCGTGCAGGCCCTGCAGGCCGATGTCGCGCCAGTGCTCGTTGGACCAGCTGCGCCCGCCGTCGTCGGTCCAATCCAGCATGGCCTGCGGGTCGGACCCGTCGCCACTCTCCAGGCCGACGCCGGTCTCCATGTCGATCCACAGCTCCCCCATGGCCACTCGACGGCCGGCAGCGTGGATGGGTGGAGATACGGCCTCCCGGATAATCGGGTCGCCGTTGTCGGTGTAGGTCGCAAGGTCCAGTTCGTAGACATTGCCGTTGACCACATCCCCAACTAGGTGCTTGTCGTCGAAGTAGTGATAGGTATTCACGCGCCAGTGGGCGAGGTCCTGGCTGACCCTCTCGTGCCACCGGGCCGTGGAGATGTCATAGACCCAGGTCGCATCCCCAACGAAGGAGAGCGCATAGTGCACGTGACCGGCCTGGCTATAAATCATGCCTACTGCATCTTCGGGCGAGCCGTATCCTGAGATAGCATGGGCGACTGCAGGCGTGCTGATGACGACAGGGGACGCCCCCCGCAAGGTGTAGACCTGGAGGTCGTCACCCAGCCAGAATACGTGGCCACCATACTCGCGAACAGAATGCGTCGAAGCACAGCCCCGCTGGACCAGGCCCCCTGGGCTCCTGCGGAAGGGGAGGTCGGCGTCTCCCGAGTCGTACCAGACCTCGATGGTCTTGCGCCCGAATGCCACAATCTGTCGGTTGACCTCTTCCAGGGCCACCAACTCATCCGGGGCCGCGTTGGCATTGAAAACATCCAGGGCGTTGAAGGAGGTGAGGTCGTTGATGCCCGAGAAGAAGATCTGCTCGGTGCCCTTCTCGCAAAACAGGTGGTAGCCATCGAGGTACGTCGTATCCCGCGCCACCTTCCCGGTGGGGGTCCACATCGCAGCCTCGGTTGTGCTGCATCGATAGACGTTGCTGCTCGAGACGATGGCAAGCTCACTGTCGGAGGCAGCAAAGCGAACCGGCCCGGAGCCGCTGACGATGCCAATCTCCGTGACCTCCTTGGCGGCGTCGACCATGTAGGCCTTCGTGCCGGAGACCACCCAAAGATAGCCGTTGAGCTCGTGGACGCCGCGGATAGGGCCATCGCCCACCGCGCTCCACAGCTTCAGTCCCGGGGTGTGCCGGAGAACCAGCTGGGACTTCGCGTCAGGCGGTGCAGGCTCCGGGTAGAGATTCCGACACCGCTGCACGGACACCGGCTTGGAGGCATCCAGGTAGCTCTGAGAAGCGAACTGGATAGGCCGCGTCGGCATCAGAAGTATTCTGCCTCGGTGACCGCCTGGCCTTTGGGGTAGCGCAGCTGGCCGGTCAGCTCATTGAGCGCGAGCTGGGAATCAATCCTCAGCTCCTGCATGCGATTACCATTCTTGCCGAACACCCGGCCGACCCTGAATGCCACCATGTCCCGCAGAGGGATCTGGGCGTACTCGGGGATGGCCGAGGTCAGGAAGTCCACCCGCATGCGCGCCATCAGCATCTCGTGGACCGAGTCGATGGCCTTGTCGACGACGTCGGCATCATCGGCGGTGGCACTCTCGCCAGCCGCCAGCACCCCCAAGTGGTAAAGCACCTGGGAGCGCAAGTCGGCCTTCGTCATGTCAGCCATCGGTCACCGCGGCCTCAGCCTTGCGTCGCAGCTTTCGACGCTTGCGAGGTTTCTCCGGGGCGGGCGGCATGTCCGACTCGAGAACCATGTCCGGCTCAGGAGCGGGCTCAGGTGCCACCTCCACGGGTTCGGGAATATGGGAATGCGATTCCCGTTCTGCAGGGGGAGGCTCTGCGACCGGCTCCGGGGGGGCTTCCTGCAGGCCAAGACGAGCCAGGGCTGCCTTGGTCCGCGCGTCTGCATCCGCCCGGCGCACCGCGATCTCCTCGAACAGGGCCGAGACCCCAGCCTGCTTCGCAGCAAGACCTTTGAGAGGATAGACGTCGCCCGGCAGCCACTCCTGGCCACCCAACTCGACTGTCGGCGCACGGTCAGAACCAATAAATCTGTAAAACGGCATGAACCCCCCTAGGGAGGGAACCGGGGGCGCCGGAGTTGGGAGATAGGACCGCCCCCGGTCCCGATTGTTGTTTAGTCAGCCACAGCCGAGAACCAACCGGTTACATAGCCGTGGTTTAGGCTGTTGAAGCGGAAGGCCTCGACGCCCCGGATCTCCGAGACGGCCAGACCGTGCTTGTAGCCGTAGTCAAACTCTTGAGTGACGCTCTTGGTCCGCTGCGCCCAACCCACCGCAACAGCCTGCGCGCCACAGAGATAATTCGCGGCAACATCGATGCTCGAGGCACCCGCGCCGGAATCGACGGGAAGCTCGGGGACCTCGCGGATGATGACGCCATCCCAGACGAGATCGCCGTCGGTGAAGATGGGGTTGCTCATCATGCGCGGACGAGCCTCGCGGTTCGCCTGCAGCATGGTGCTGTTCTCTTTGAGGTCCCGGAAGCAACGCGGTTGGGCAAAGAGGACATACCACTCCTCATCCCCGTTGACCTTGTAGGGCCGGATCTTCGGGCCCGAGGCAGGGTCTTTGGCCTTGCGCTTCATGATGGAAACGTTGGCCGGGGTGAGAAGGTCATTGGTGCTGTCGATGCCACCAAGCTCCGCCGAGTGATCGCCGGTGTAGGTGATGCTCGAGCCCATGAGGTAGCGGGCTTGATTGGAGACGTAGTGCGTATCCTTGTTCGCCTCGGTCGCGTCCGCATACTTCGTGGTGTCGATGATGGAACCCAGCGCGTCGATGACGCCATCGCGCAGCTGCTCCATCGCCCAGTTCTTCAAAAGCTCCTTGGCGGCCTTGCGCATCTCGTAAGCCGAGCGCTGCTGCTCAAGGTCATTGAAGCGAATGCCGTTGCGCAGGGTGTCCACGGTCAGCGTGTGACCGAAGTCAGTGATCGCCTCTTCGTTGCCATCCAGCTGCGTGGACCCGGTAACACCGGCGCCCGAGAGCTTGGTCACCAAGGGGAAGATGATCTGGTCGCCTTGCTTCTTGGTGAGCTGCTCTTTCACCTGGATGATGTCGTTCATCGAGGTGCCCATGTAGGGCGAGAAGCGATTGGCGCGAACGTACTCGGAGAAGAAGTTGCTGTCCCACTGATCTACGCGCAAGGTAGCGTTAACGGTACTCTCAGCCATTTTCGGTATCCCCCGCGGGTTCTCCCCGCGTCACGTCACTGGCGCGTGAAAAGCGCGTCCAGCGGCGGAGGTCCGTCCCAGGCTTGGGCATTATTGCCACCTGTGGCTCGGACCCCGGTTAACGGTGCCGGGACCGATGCGGCGGCTGGTATGGCGTTGGCTTGTTCTGCGAGCAGCTTCTGGCGTTCTTCTTCCCGTATGGTGGCGCGAATGTCCTCGAGACTGCCGGCTTTGGAGAGCTCGCGAACGCGAACCTGCTCCTTGGCAATCTTGTAAGCCTCGAGCGCAGGGGCGGCTGAGGCGAGGACTTGCTGTGTGAGCCCGGGCTTGTCCTTGGCATACGCGATGAACTCTTCTTCCATCGTGTCGTAGTCCTCGAACTGGTGCCGGGCCCAAGCGACGTCACGGGCGAGCTTCTGCTGCTGCAGCTTCTGCTCGACGAGTGTCATCGTGTGGGAGCCATGGGCCTGAAACGTCTTAGCAGGATCGGCAAAGAATGCCTCATCCGTCACCTCGAACGTCGCGGGTTTCTCGGGAGGGGGAGCAGCCTGTTGGGGCTGCCCTTGCTGCGCCATGATCTGCTCGTAAGCTTCAACCTTCGCTGCCAGCTGTCGCTTCTCGTCCCGTAGCTTTCCAACCACGGTATGAGGGACCATCTGCGGGGCTTGCGCGTCCTGCTGCTCCGGCGTCGAGCTCGTATCGCCCGTGGGTTCGACCACTTCCTGCAGCGGAAGCTCAGGCTGCTTCGCCTGCTCGGGATCCGGGGCGGATTTCGCCACCTCCGGCGCCTGCTCCGATGCGTTAGGGGTCGTACCCTTCAGAACGTCGTCTAAGCTTCCCATGTATCCCCCGAGCCCGTTCCCGCCGGCTCATGCGTGGTCGCCCTTTCACCGCATGGCGTCGCGTGACTCGAGGATGGGGGACTGAGTGCAAACGCGTAAGGTTTGAAGATTCTAGAAGTGGATTTTGAAGCCTCTTGGGGCCTTTTGGGCCGTCAAGGGTGTGAACAGGGACTCGACAGGGATTCAATATGCCGCGTTACTGCAGGAACTCCTTGTTCTGCCCCGCCATGACCTCGGCCTGGACCATGTTCTCCAAGGCCTCCGACTCGAGCTTCTTGGTCTTGGCAGCCTTCTCTGCAAGCTCCGCCTGGACCCCCTGCAGCTGCAGCTGCTCCACCACCTGCTGCTTCTGCTGGGACTGCGCCTGCTCCTCCTCGGTGAGGCCACCGGTGCGCAGCCGCTTGAGGATCTGCTCCTTGTTCCGAAGCCCAGGTGCCATCTCAACAATCATGTCGATGGGGATATCCGCCCCGGACCGACGCAGGTTCACCAGCGACTCGAACTGCTCCTGCTGCATCGTCGCCAGATCTGGGCCCTCCTCGAGGATGATGTCGACATCCAGCTCCGCCACCGAGTTCTCCACGCCCACCACCCGCTGAAACTCGGGCTGCTTGAACTGCTCGGGGGGGATCTCCTTGGGGATTTGACCTGCCAGCTGCAGAGCCTCGCCAGCGGTCACCGGACGGTTGAAGCCCACGAAGCGCGTGTTGGCCTCGTTGTCGGTGATGCGCACCCAGCGCTCTCCGGTCCAAAACTGCTTGATACGGTGCCATATCGCGCGGTACGTCCGCAGCTTCAGGTCGCGCATCTCGTCCGCAAGACCCTCGAGCTCCAAAAAGCCGCCCTGCGTCCTCTGCTGCAACGCCCGGCCCGATTGCGACCGCGGGTCTTTCCCCGTCATGGCCGCGTTGGCACCAATGGCGTCGATCTCCGACTTCGCCTCCCCAAGCAGCTGGAACTGCGCCTGGGTCATGTCGTTGTTGTCGAGGATCTGGAAGTTCAGCCCCGGCCGAACCTCGACGTGGCCATCGGGCTTGGCCAGCTCGCTTTTCATCCCCCGAACATCCGCCACCGCGTCCACGTCGCCCATGGTCTGGCGCACGCTCATCAGATGCAGCGCCTTGGAGCGTCGTTTGTTGATTTCATCCTGCGGCGAGATGAGCGGACGCACCACGCCATACCGATTCAGGTCCCGGTCAATCTTGGCCGATGCGAACAAGAAACCCGGCTCGGGCTCCTCGTTGTCATCCATGAACGGCGACGCCATGGGCTCGATGAGAAACCCGGACCTCGTATAGGTCGCCATCGCCCAGCCCAGGACCTTCTGCGGCTCCTGCCCATCGCGCTCCACCTCCAGCACCCGCCGGTAGAACAGCTGGGAGATCTTCACCCGCTTGCGATTGCCCTGGACCCACCGGCCGTAATTCGGCTTGTCGTCGAACGTACTGCCCCAAAGGTCGTTGTTTTCCCGGAAGCCCTCCTCGAGCAGCTCCTCGTGGTCTGGGTACATCTCCTTCGCGTCTGAAAGGTCCATCCACGCGACCGAGCCCAGAAGCTTCGAATCCGAGAAGTCCTTCTTGCGGCTGTGGTGGTCCCAGACCATCCGGTCCCAAGGGACGTGGTCCAATGCCACCTCCAGCTGGTCCCGAACCTTCTTCACCCACACCGCGATGCCGCCAGCGCCCTCGATGACCAGGTTCTTGTGAATCTCGGAGACGATCCGGTTCATGTACGTGTTGTCCGCCACGAACCTCAGGGCATCGGTCGCAGCCTCCGCCGCCTTCTCGTCATGACGCCCATTCCGAGGGAACGCCTTGGGGTCCCGGCGCGTCTTGATCTCCACACCAATCATGGCATCCACCTTCGGGGCGATGCGATTGATGGTGATGACCGGCTGACCGCGCTTCTCAAGGATAGAGATCTCCTCGTCCGTCCACTGAGAGCCGTCGTAGTAGTCCCGGTCCCGCTCCGACAGCTCACGAGCCTGCGCCGTCGCCTCTTCGAAGTCGTCCACCCAGCCAACGAGCTTTCGAAGCTCCTCCTCCTCGTCGAACTTTGGCACCGACCACTTCGGAGGCTGGAACTGCCGGGGGATCTGCTGTTGCGGGGCCAATTGGGCCGGTTGGGCCGGGTTTGCCGGGTTTGCCGGAGTGAGAGCCTGCTGGGGCTGTGCCGCCTGTTCCGGCTGCGGCGCTTGAGGCAGGCCTTCTGGGTCGATCATCGAAGTCACATCACCCTCCAAGTCGGCTGGGAGTTATCCAGCTCAGCAAAGGCCTTGGCCCATCCATCGATTTTCTTCGGCTCGTCTGCCACCACCGGCGCGATGGCCGGGTGCATTTGGTCCAGCGCCAGACCAATCTTCGCGCACACATCGACCGCGTCGTCGTGAGCCGCCGTGGGGAACGCCACCAGCTGGTCCACCACCCGGTCCGCCCACGCCTCCCAGGGAAAAAACACCTTGCCCATCGAAGCCCGGGCCTGGAACGCCCGAGACGACGCCATCTTGTCGCGCACGGGGTTAATCCACTCGAGGCGGCAATAGGTCCGCTGGTCCATCATGGCTCGGCTCAAAAACGGCTCAATCGAGCGCCGAATGACGCCACCCTCGCCGAAGGTGCACAGCGGCTTGTGCTGGCGGATCAGCTGCAACAACCGGTCAATCCACGCATCCGAGGTCGTCTGCCCATGCCACCAATCCAGCGCATACAGGTTCGACTCCGCATCGATGCCCCACACGCCAAACTCGGTGAAGTCCGGATCTCCCGAGGTCTTCTTCTCGGTCACCGCAAAATCGCTCGAGATGTAGATGTTCATGGGAGGCGCAGGGTTTTCGTGGTCGAACGAGTAGCGACCAAACCAGTCCCGCTGGAAGAACGACCCTTCATCCAGCTGCGGCGTCTGCTGGTACAACGCAGCCCACTCCCGAGGTCCGACAGTTTTCCGGATCCGCTCGAGCGCCACCTCGTCGTACCACTCAGGCCAAAGGGCCCTGCCGGCCGGTCTGTTTAAGGGGTCAGGCTTGCCATCATCCACCGCAATGGCCGGCAGGGACACCACCTTCCACTGTTCCCCGCCCTTCTCCATTTGCGCAAGAATCCGCCCGGCCAAATCGTCATGGTGCCAGCGGGTCATGACCAGGATGATGGCACCACCGGGCATCAAGCGCGGATAGGCCGTCGACTGGAACCACCGCCACACACGCTCGCGCTCCGACGCGGAATCGGCCTCCTCGCGATTCTTGAAGGGGTCATCAATCAAGAGCGCATGCGCACCACGGCCCGTGATGGGACCGCCAACGCCCGCTGCCACAAACACGCCGCCCTGGTCGGTTTGCCAGCGGTTGGCCGCCTTACTGTCCTCACGCAGGGTCGTGTTGGGATACAGCCGCTTGTAGGTCGGCTGCTTGATGATGTCCCGGACGTCCCGGCCAAAGTCAGCCGCGAAGTCGGCGCCGTAGGTGCAGGCAATGATCTGCCGGTTGGGATGCTTGCCCAGGTACATCGCCGGGAAGCGACGCGATGCCAACTCCGACTTCGTGTGCCGGGGAGGCGCCTCGATCATCAGGCGGTCCACCTCGCCACGCTCCACCGACATCAAGGCATCGGCGATCACCTTGTGGTGAGCCGCCACCTCGAACTGCTGGACCTCGTTGTCGAAGGTGTAGTTGGTGAAGCTGATGAGGTCGTCACGCGCAGCTCGGCGCCGAAGGAGCTCCTCCGCCGCCTGAGCTGGTGTGACGCCCGTCTTTTTAGCGGCCTTCAACCGCGGCCTCCTTACGCTACCGCGTAGAAGGTCACGCAGGTGATGGGACCTGCGACCCAGGAGTTCGCCGCCACCTGGACCTCCACGTCGATGGTGTCCTCGGCGGTGTAGGTGTACGGGCCGACGGTCATCAAGGTGCCGCCGTAGGGGTACGAGATGCCCACCTCCGGCCGCACGCCAGTCACAACGTCGCCGGTGCATACGCCCATGTCGCCGAAGCGGTCCACGTCGTCGCCATCGCCCACAAAAAGCTCAAGAGCCTCCGTGCCACCGTCCAGGTCGTCCGCGTACAGCCAGCCGTGGAGGACCACAGCGCCGTTGGGAACGCGGTGCATCTCGATGAAGTCACCGCTCGAGGGGGTGGACGAGGGCTCGTTCGAGCCGTAAGCGACGTTGCAGATGCCACCGCCGTGAGAGCTCACAGGGAAGTTGGCGTTGGCGCGGGTAGCAGTCGTGGTTGCCATGAGGCCCTCCTAGGGGGTTGTGTTGATGAGAGCAGCATGAGCGGTTTCATGTGAAACGGATAGGTTTGAAGGTTCTTGATAGATGCAATGGGCAGATCTTGGGTGATAAGGTGGCGGCATGCCGACCTACCACCACGACATCGACCTACCCGAGCTGAAGGCCGAGCTCGCCCGACGACGCATCCCGCAATGGAAGCTGGGCCACATGCTGGGCTATTCGGAGAGCTCCATCAGCCAGTTTCTGAGGCTCGTAACCCCGCCACCTCGACGGCTCAGGGAGGATATCGAAGATCTTCTCGGTCTCGAGACTGGCGAGCTGAAGGACCCAAAGGCCCCGCCGCGACTCGTGACCAAGGCTCAGCGTGAGGCGGAAGAGCGTGTCATGGATGATGGGGATGGGGCTGCGTGAGATGTTGAGCCAGCCACCGCCGAACTCCACCGAGCCCTGAGGACCATCCCCAAGACCCGGTGGTGTGCGCTTTCGACGATGGGTCGAGGCTACCACGCCGCAGGGAACGATGTCGTGCCCAGTGCTGGCGGGTAGGAACGAGCCTGTTCCTAGAAAATTTCTGAGAAAATTTTTCTAGAGGCCGGTCAAGGCTAGGTCGGCAGCTGTCAACGGGGCCGGGGCCGCGTCGTCGTCCGATCCGCCAACGCCAACCACGGCTTCGTAGTTGGTGTCGGTGATGCCAGCATCCGCGTCGAGCTTCTGGGTCAGGGCGTCGACCGTGAGCTTGAGCTTGTCGACGTCATCCTTGAGCTCGTTGCAGATGGTCACGGTGTTCGTGAGGAACGTGACGAGGTCGCCTTGGCTCATGCCTCCGCCGGTGATGACTGCCATGCTAGCCCCCTTGGCCTGGGTGTGGGTGCCATTATGAGGGGTGCGGGGGAGAAGGGGAAGATTCCGAGGTCATAGGCCCTTGAGGGAGAGATCGGGGGTCGAGTCGGCATCATCCCCGGGGTCGTGGTTGCCCTCGTTGCTGCTTCCGGGTGGGCTGCCACGCCCACGGGCTGGGCCGGGTGAACCTGAGGCAGCCAGAAGCTCCTCGAGGCACATCTCATGGAGCTTCAGCTGGGCCTTGAGGGCTGCCACCGTATCGACCACGCGCTGAAGGAAGGCGTAGAGGTCACCTTGGTTCAGGCCCGTAGGAGTGATGTCGCCCATGGTGCTGCCATCATGAGGGATGGGGAGGTGAGGCGGAAGGTTTCAGGTGAAACTGCTTAGAGGCGAACCTCGGGCGCCTGAGGGGCTGTGGATAAGTGGAGCTGGGGATTTTGGTGACAATTCGGGGAGGGAGGGATTAACCTTATTGTCCTGTGGTGGGGGGGACACCCGGGGGGGGTGGGGGTCGGATTTTTACCCTTAAATCAACAGGTTAGGGGATGGGTTGCCTGCCAGGGCTCGCGGGGCTGCTAGCCCCTCAGCTATCCATGCTGAGGCTCTACGTCGTAACCCCTAGGAATCGCTAGACAATACAGGGGTGTCCCCATTCTCTGTCCCAATTTCCTCGAATTCAGCGTCCACTGAGTTGGCAGCGGCAAGGGCCTTGCGGTGGGCTTTCTCAGCGATTGCGGCCAGTTGCGCGTCCGTCAACTCCACTGCATCCACCTTGACGTCAACCTCGAGCCTGGCGATGAAGTCGCCCTGGGTTTTCCCTAGTAATTCCGTGGCCTTAAGGCGATGGCCCATTTCGTGGGCCCCTGAGCGCATGGTGTCCGTCCAGAACGCCTGCCGCTCGGCCCTAGAAGCCACCCGAGAGCTGTAGATCCGTTCTATTTCGGAACGCACATTGGGGTTCCTGAGGACTTCGTGTCCGGCATGCTGCGTCACTGCGGGGCTGCTCTGACTATAGCCTGCCATCCGAGCCGCTTCCGTCGCATTGCCATTCGCCTCACCCATATAGGCGTCAACAAACCGCCGCTGTTTCAGCGTCAGCCCATGTTCGTCCTTAGGCCCCCCGTAAGCCAAAATGCACCCCCTTCCCAGCTCCTATACTCGCAAACCCCGCCAATTCGCGCCACCCGTCGCTAACCCCCTGATTTGACGTTGAACAAAAAAGCACCCAAGTGTCGATTTACCCTTGCCCGTCTCGGGATAAAGGTTATACTTAAATCATGAAGGAAAGGAACACCGTCATGCTGAGCAGAACAACATACGACGCATTTGATGAATTCTATGAAGGCTACATCCAAGCCCTGACGTGGTCGTCAGGTGTGCCTATGGCCCGTCCTGGCGATGTCAGCGGAGACCTTGAAGACAGATGCATCGCCGATTGCGAGGCATTCCTTGCCAAAGTGAAGCGGGGCTGGATCCCCCACGGGCTCCATTCGACCGCTGGACACGATTTTGCCCTGACCCGAAACCGCCATGGCGCGGGGTTCTGGGATGGCGATTGGCCCGTCAACGGTGAGGCTCTCACGGCCCTTTCACACGAGTTTCCTGAAATCACCATTTACCGCGGCGACGATGACGCCCTGGAGGCCTTCTAATGTTTGTCCAACTGATCCCGTTCATCCTGGCCACCCTGTCGGCCGCTTCCCTCGCCTTAACCGTCACCTGTCGCAACTAAAGGAGCACAAAATGAGCCTCAGACTACTCGTCAAAGGAACCAAGAAAGAAGCCATCGACGCCGCTAGGCGTCACCTAGGCGTCGGGTGCGGCGTTGTGCATGTCGGCGTGGCATTCGGAGGGGAGCAACTCCTATCGGTGCCTGACGCCGCGGCAAGGGCGTGTGTGGAATGGCACTGCGAGTCCGGGGAGATACCATTCCCGGCTGGCACCCTGCTTTTCTACAATCCCGAAAACCACGGGGGTGCATCATGAGTGCGCACCGCAAAGCCAAAATCGCCATCCGGCACAGCGGCTATTTTTTCGTCGTGGGCTCATACACTGACGCCATGCGTCACCAGGCGCGGATGCCTGACGCAACACTTGAATCGGTTTGGGAGGTTTCCGACGCTGCGGACTATCGCTTGGGCGACATTGTCGGTCGCCTGGGAAGCCACTGGTACGTCAAAAGGCGCTAGGCGCCACCCAAATAGGATAGCAACCCCCCACACAACGGAGAAACACAATGCAGCCCAACCCCCTAGAAGAACGCGCCACCCATCTGGCATCCCTTTGGGTCTGGAATGACTCGGGCATCTACGAAGCCATCCGAGAGACGATAGCGGAGCACCACGATGATCCGGATTGCGTTGGCATGGTCATGGAGCAAATGCAGGACTTCACCGGTATTGAGGTGGCGTCAGAAAGCTTGGGGGGCAGCCTGCCAAGCGACCTCCTAAACCTGGCCGTTGCCATGGTCGATTGGCGGCGCCTGGCCTGGGAATACATCGACGATTGGACAGACCAGCATTGCCCCAAATGCCATACGGAGACCGAGAGGGAAACAATCGAAACCGAGCCAGGCAAGCCCAATATTGTAGACGTATGCCCGGAAAATGGAGGCTGCGGATGGGGCCAATGTGATCCCGAGTGTCCCGGCTGGTTTGAAAACAACGAGACAGGCGAGGTAGAGCGCTGCGATGAATGCGCCCGGTTCCCCGATGATGATGATGCCCGGGGATACGCCCTCCGGCATGGATGGAAGCAAGCCTAGCCTCACCCCACCCATCGCCATAGGATATCAACACAGAACCGGTTGGGAGACCGTCATGACAACGAAAGCAGCCATCGTGCGCGGTGGATCCGTGCTGGCATACATCGACACCGAAACCACGGGCCAGGCCCTAGCGGCATGGGATACGAGCCTAGAAGCTTTGGACGCGAACCGGGAGCGCAATCTCGTGAACCGATTCCCGGTGCTTGTGTCGCGAGCCCGCAAGTATTTCACGCAACGCAGCGAAGAACAGGCCTTTGACACGTTCGCCACCGAGATTGCGCCCGGGGAGTTCTGGCTGAAGGGCGGTGTGTCGTGACCCGCACATACTACGCTATCAGCTGGGAACCCTACGGGGTGGCATCGAATCCCGACGGTAGCCCATGCGGCACCGTCCTAGGCTTCGAGACAATGGCAGAAAGGGACGCGTGGGTTACCGAGGGTGCGGCGTATCGCCACGAATCAGGGTTTCGTGAGTCTATCCTTCGCAGCGCTATCACTGCGGAACAAGCTCGGGAGGCCTTACAGGCAACACAGGAATTGAAGATGGCTGAGGCTCAGCATGCCGCCTGGGAAGATGGTGTCATATCCCAGGCCTTGCGGGATGCCGAGACAATAAGGCAAAAGGGCCAGGTATGAGGGCGCATGACAGACGATAAGCCACGCCGCGGGAGACCCCCGGTGGCTGACCCAAAGGTCCAAAGCATTGGGCTACGGGTCAACCACGCCGAGCTTGCGACCATCGACGCTTTCCAGGAAGCCCATGGTCTTAAGAGCCGGTCGGATGCCATGCACAAGATCCTTGCCCACGTTGCAGGCCTGATAGAGCCATTCATCGAAGAGACCGACATGTAGGTGGAGTGCGCAGAGGTGAAGTGGAGTGCGTATAAGTGGAGCGGAGTGCGGTGGAGCGGAGTGGAGTGCGCAGAGGCACCTCAACTTTTTTTCTCCAGCCCAACCCAGACCAAGCCTTCAATTCCGGTCTGTAAAAATTTAATTCGATTTTCCGAGGGTCTGTAGAAATTTAATTCGATTCAGCACCGGCCAACCATCGCCAGCTGCCTCTTGAGGGCGGGTCGAGACATCGCTCGCTGGAACCACGTAAGCGGCGGCCCCTCGTTGTAGCAATCAAACCGCACCGTGAATCCCACCGCCACCTTGCGGCTGTTGTCTCGGGTCAGCACCAGCACCTCAGGGTCATTGGGCCTGCGCTCGTAGTTGTACCCCTGGAAGACGACCTTGTGCCCTTGGTCCCACATCGCCGTCAGCCATCTCTTCACGGCCTTGGGCTTCTGAATCTCCGGGAGGTCGTCCTCGAATTTCTTCCGGACAATCCCTCCCCGGTCCCTCTGGGCCACGAAGTTGGCCATCGCCGCTGGAGAGACCGCCTGAGCTTGGGCGGAGGGATTGCCAATCACGTCTGAACCTCGAGGATATCAAAGGTCCTCACCAGCGTCCGAGAGGCCGAGGTCGTCACCGTGCACTCGGCTTCCCCACCGGTCTTCGAGATGGTCACGGTCGAGGTGGTCGTCGTGTTCGACTCCGAGTCCTCGACGGCGCCACTCACACTCCAGCTCGAGGTCGAGATCGTCTCCCCGCTTGCCAGCTCCCGAGACCAGTCGAGCGTGAAGCTCTCCACCGTGTCCTTGTCCTTCTCGATCGCCAGTCTCCCCCTGGGACCCGTGAAGAACCTCTGCCGCTGCTGTGGGACGTAGGTGGTTGCCATCCCCATCACCCTACCGGAGCCGTATGACAAACACATCATTTGAAGATTCTTGAGACGCCCTCAGCCACTCAACCGTTTTGGGCACACGTTTTCGTGATTGATTTTCTATATAGGGATATGGAGCTATATGAAGCTGCGTATACGTCTTCTAATATCATCTTCCTTAAGAAGAAGTGGTATAGTGTCATAAGGGATGCAATTCCATAATCAATCTACCGACATCCTTCATGCCAGTTCCATCCAGACGTAACTGCCAGCAGCCACTTGTATGTGTCACGTCTTGAATCAAGATTCTTGAAGTAGTTCGACATCGAAGCGATTCACCACCACTTTGGGCAGAACTGCCCAGTGAAGGTGCCCGGATTATCGCCTCGGATCGGCATCCCACAACCACGTGTGCTGGCATTTTCGGCATGTCACCCGACCCTTCGAGCGAAGATTCCCACGTCCATCTTTGCATTTTGGACATCTCGGGAATGGCTTCTGCTTCCTCACGGTCGACCATTTGTCCCTCCGATTGCGCTCCTCGCGCTCGTCCATCCACCGCTCGAAGCACTTCCGGACGAGCCCCAGCATCAGCACCACAGCAGGTGGCACCCTCTGTTGCTGGTCCCTGGGTCCCTCCCACCACTCGTCGGCCAGCGTCTCGGTAGATGGCGAGTGCACGGTCCCGTCAGGATTCACCAGTCGCATGGCACCCTCACAGCGCTCACAGCGCTCACAACCAGGTCTCAACGGTCATCGGATGGTCCTCTTCGGTGGCTGGGTACCTAAATCGCCTCACAGGAACCTGCGCCCTGGCCTCGGCGAGTGTGGCGTGCTCGGTGATGTGGCGTGGCGAGACGTGGAAGCCGTTGCCTTCGTACTCATCAAGGCTCTGGACCACCTGCCAGCGGTGGACAGCGTATTTCGGAGCGCGCAATCCATCGTCCGGACCGTCCCCATCGTCCGGACCGCTTGCACCGTCCGCAGTAGCGTATTTGCTCTTCTTGAAGACCTTCCGAATGACGAACCAGGTGGCGAGGTTGGTGGGCTGGGTCATGGGTGCTGGAAGGGGCATCAGGCCCCGGTAGCTGGCGGCTCGTATCCGTACCGCTCGATGTCATCCCGGTAGCGCTCGCCTATGGCGTCGATGGTCTCAGGGGTCCACACGTCGATAGGTCCATGGGGGCAGCGGTTGCGGTGCTCGAGGGGTGGCAACTCGAAGCCCATCTTCTTGGCGAGGTCATCGACGTCGGCCTGGAGGCTCTCGAACCGGAGGATGTGGACCTCGGTCCCAGAAGGGGCGGAGATCCAGTACTCGGGGCTCCACAGGATGTAGGTGCGGTGCTTCCAGTGGCTGGGGGTGGCGGAGTCTCGGACGAACTGGGTGAATTCGTCTTTGGTGGTGGGGACCCTGCGGCGGTGCATGTGGCGGAAGCCCGAGTAGAACCGGTCCCAGGGGTTTCGTACGGTGGCCCAGCGGATGATGTGGCGGCCGAGCTGCTCGTCGAAGTCCTTGAAGGACTTGTGCCCCTTGTGGACCTGGCTGTCGGGGAGCTCAGCCAGCGCCCTGCGCACCGAGGTGCCACCCGTCTTGGGGACGTGGGCCCAGGCGAACCCATGCTGCTCGTTGACGATCATGCGACGGCCTTTGCCTCGAGCGTCTTCCCCAGCGCCAGCACCCCTTGCAGGACGGCCAGGGCCAGTTGCCGCTGCACCCAGGCGTTTTGCAGCCAGCTGCGGTCCCGCTCGTTGGACAGAAATCCCATCTCTACCAGCACACCGGTCATCGGGTACTTCGAGAGGACATTACGCACCCTGGGGTAGTGCTCCGGGAGAGCTGGGGCATTGGACCCGAATGGGAATGGCGAATGCTTTGCGATGGTGTGCGAGACCAGGGCCCCTGCGTCGGAGCCGGGCCAGTAATAGCATCGGGTGCCGTTGCGCTCCCCGGTGGGCTCGGTGTCGCAGTGCAGGTGGATGACGAGGTCGGCGTCGTTGTCCTTTGCCCTGCTGCCGCGATCGGTGAGCGATAGGGCCTGGTCGTCGAGCCGGGTGAATATGACGTTCAGATCCCAATAGGAGAGTGGCAGCACCCGCGCCCATGAATCGGCGGGCGGTTCAGCCAGAGGCTCAAGGCACTCAGCCACCGCCAGCGTGATGTCCTTCTCCCGCAGCTCCTTTGGTGTGCCAAAGCCGTCATCAGCGTGCCAGTTAGCCACCGCCCCTAAGTTATCCCCGCCGTGACCTGGATCGATTAGGACTCTCATGGCGTCCCCAGTCCTAGCTGCAGCACGGTGATGTCGCGCCACATGGATAGCGCAATCCCAGCCGCCGCTATCGTAGCGACAATCAAGATTGCCAACGCATGGATAAGAACGCCCTTCATCCCCTCACCCCCTCATCTTGATTGCAGCTGCTCCACTTGCACCCAGGGTCTCCACACGTTTCAGCATCCCCCGCCCTCCGATTCCACGCGGCGATGGCCTCTGGGCGCGTTCGCATCTCCGGCCCTCTGGACGCACACCTAGGGCACTCCATCCGACCCCACCTTGACCCCTGGGCGTTCACGAATAGTATTGTGGCATTCCCGCAAAACGGGCACGGCTTGAGGTCGTCTTTAGATGTCCCCATCACACCGCCTCCCCCCGTCCCTCAATCGCCCCGCATACCTCACGGGCCTTGCAAACAAGCTCTTCCACTCATCGGCGCGGCGGGCGTAGGCATTCCAGAGATAGTGAGTGTCACGCTCCTGCGTAGAGACTACGCCCCAACATCGCTGGCAGAGAAAGTAGCTACCCATCACACAGTTCCTGCACCTCGTTGTTGATCTCCTGGGTCACCACCCCAAACAGCAGCGCATCCTGGTGGCTCCAGTCGTCGTACAGTCCCACAAGCACCGCGTGCCAAAGCTCATGCACCAGCGCAGTGCGGGCCAGGCATGGGTCGCGGTACCAGGCGGCGATCTGGTCGTACCAATACATGCCAGCACAATCGGGCTCGGCACAGCTCAGGGCACGGTTCACCCAGGTGAGGTACAGCCGTTGCCAGATCCAATCGAGGTCTTTTGGGTCGGCCCCAAGCTCCATGACGGCATGGTGTGCCACCTGCAGCTGTGCCTCTTCGGTCTGCGCTTCATTCGCCCAGGTCCCCTCGAGTGGTGGCGCGTAGTAGACCCGGGTACCGTAGGCCGTGACGTAGTCCTCGGGCGGACCGCAGCTGACCAAGGCAAACATGAACGCAATAGCAGCCCAGATCAGAACGTCTGTGTCACTGCCCATATCCCCAGCCCCCCGAACGCCATCAGCACCAGGGCTAGCCAAGCCAGCTGCCCGTCCTTCAACTCCTTCACAATCTCAATCCACACAGGCAATCTCCCACTCCAAGAGCCCTCTTTGTTTCTCTCTGACCCATCGATTCACGAAAAGATGATCGCCACCGCCAACAACGTCAGCACACAGCCCGTCGCACCGCCGACTGCCCCAGCCAGGCACGCCATTGCCACGTCGCTCATCACCACCTCACGCACGACACAGACGGTGCCCAGTTCTGCGGCCCGTAGTCCTTGTCGAACAGCGCGAAGCAAACGATGTCGGACTCGGCATCAATCCACCGGTGCAGTGCCATGCGGCCACCGACCCGGTTGCTGACGGAGGTCCACTCGGGCTTCCATCGCTCGTAGGAGTCGGGGATCTGCGTGTCGGCGTAGGCCATGGTGCCAAGCGCCAGCCCCCCGGTCATGCAGCCCCCGAACGCCAGCAGGGTGATGGCAAGCCACACACGCAAGACGGTGTAGGGCCCCGGGGTCCAGCTGCCTGGGTTGTACCAGCTCACTTGTCTTGCCCGTACGCTTCGATGCGCCGCTTCATCTGCTGCCGATCCCAGATCTGCCAAGCAGCCAGGGCCAATCCGATGAGGACGGGCGGGCCTAGGATGACCGCGAGCCCCATGCCGATGTTGGTGGTCATGGTTCATCCCCCGACAGCGCATCCCGCTGCGACTGCCAGTCGTTGGTGGCGTCGGCGAGGTTCTTGTCGTCGTCGTAGTATCTGCTGACCCTGCGTAGGTGGCGGGCCATGACGACGATGAGCCCCATCGAAGTCAGCCCCAGCCCCAACGCCAATAGCGGTGTCATGGCACCTCCTTCACCCTGGGTTGACGAGCCCTGTCGTCCCAGCGGTGAATCAGCTTCTTGCAGTTGGGTGGCGCGGGGCAGTTCTTCATCTCTTCGACTTCGAGAGTTCCCGGCCACCCGTTGGTCTTCACCTGCACGAGCACCACGTCGGTCGAACAGAGGCCGACGATATCCCACGCGCCCTTTGACGCGGCCGAGCGCACGCAGTGGTAGCCAGCGGCCTCGAGCAAGCGAATGCTCTTGTGCTCGTTGCGACGTCCCTTGAGAGCTGTGTTGACTCTCTTGGGCATCAGAAAGGAACGTCCCCGGGAGAGACCCCAGAGCTTGGAGCTCTGTCCCCGTCGGTTTGGGCGGCTCCATATGTGGATCCGTTGTCACCGGTTGGGAGGTCGAAGGTCTGTTGAGCCGTAAGGGTCGTTTGGACGGCTTTTTTGTGGCTGGCGAATTCTTCGGGGGACATGGCTGCCACGATTGCGGCCATCGCCCGGAGGTTGACGCCACAGGAAGGGCAGGTGTCCATCCCTGGTGGCGGCTGCGGAACCTTGGGCTGGGAGAGAGGACGATCCTTCTCCTTGTTCCCGTTCCCACCTTTCCAACTAGGCGCGATTCCGTGTTGCTTTTCCCACTCGTTGCGCCAATCGAACGGTGGAAAGTCGCCGTAGTTTTCTTTGTATTGGTAGGCTGCCCAGCCTGGTTTTTTCCCCGTCGCATTCGCTTCCCCAAGCCAGTACTCATAGTCCTTCCGACGTTTGTCTTCCGGCACGTTCGCGTCAGCCACTGCCATCCCCCCGGTGGTTGTTGCTGCTATGTGTGTGTTTCTGTCCGACAGACCATAGTATCGCTTACGTATCGTTTCAAGGCGCAATTGTCCGTATATCCCTATTTTACGCCATTTTCATTGACTTACTTGCGCGATACAGGCAGTTAGGCGGCGTGCATTTGTTGGTCACAGGTGCTAGGGTCACACCCGATTGACGCCGCCCGCACCGGTTACGATGGCAGCGCCGTCATTCGTTTCCGCAGGCGGGCGCGTCAATCCCAGCAGCTATTCCCACATCGGTCTTGGCTTCACTTCGATGACGAACCCGCGGGTGCCGCCCGGTTCTTTGCGTCGCTTGACCTTGAGGCCGGCAAGCCGTCGACCAAGCCCCATGGCGCCACGCACACTGCTGTCGAGATCGTTGCGGTCGCACCAGGTTTTATACTGCTCATAGACTTCCTTGGTGGCAGTCCACACGTCGTCTCTCACCACGCATGCCGACTCGAGAAAGTGCAGCACCGGATCTGACTCGAGGCGCCAGTCACGTTGCTGGACGCTGTCGGCCTGGGTGTAGCCCTTCTGCTCGAGCAGTCGCTTCAATCCTCGTAGCGCCCAGCCCACGATGCCTTGGCCTTCATTGAGGAGCTTCTCGGATATCTCGGGGTCGTATCCTTTGGCACCTGGCTCGAAGGTCCTGTTGAATTCCACGATGAGCCAGCGATCCCAAAAGCCCTTGGAGTTGTCGTTGACCTCGGGGAGATTGTTGGTGGCGAATAGGTGGCCGGCGCGTGGTTCGATGTAGAACACCTGGCCGTGGGGCTGGCGGGCTGAGACTCGGTCGCCGGCGATAACTGACTTGAACACCGCGCCATCCGATATCTTCATGCCTGGCATCTCGGCGCATTCGTTGAAGCGGCTCTTGGTGAGCTGGGCCCGGTAGTACTCGTGCTTCCAGGTGTGGGGTGCCAGCGATGTCTTGCTGTCTTGGAACAGCGTGTCGGCGATGGTGTTGACGAAGACGGACTTCCCGTTGCTCCCATCCCCGACCAAAAGCATGGCTCTGCGGTAGCGGGTTGCCACACCACCGAGGCTGGCGCCGACGAACTCCTGCAGGATGTTCTGCTTGGCCTGGGCGTCCTGCTCCCCCAGGAATACCGAGTCGAGAAACTCTTCGAACAGCTCGGAGCGGGCGTCAGGGTCGTAGCGGTAGGGGGAGGAGACAAATGCGAAGTTGCGTGGGGAGTGTGGCACCAGCTTGTCGCCATCGAAATAGCCGTTGGTGAAGGCGATGCCGCTGCCCTGCTTGTCGAGGGGGTTGAGGTTGCCACCGGCCAGGATGACGACCATGCGGCTGAGGTCCGTCATTCGCTTGGTGGTGATGTTGAGCTGCTTCACTTCGCCGGTGGCGCAGATGTACTCACGCCCTTGGTACCACTCCATGATGTCGAACTGGATCTCGTGCCGGTGGCGCTCGAACCACGTGCCGGTGTCTTCATCGTAGAGCCATAGGGAACTCCCTGCAGCGCCGACGTAGTCCCTGCCGAACGAGTCGATGTAGTCGGTGGCGATGGCGTGATCGCTGTTTGATTCGAGCATCTCGCCATCCACCTCGACGGTGGTGGGTCCGGTGAAGCTGGGGGTCATGACTTCGAGGGCGTGGTCGGAGGGTGTGGCGGAGGAGAAGGCGGAGTTGATGGTGTTCTTGATGCCGTGGGAGCCGCAGTTGCTGTCGGTGTCTAGGCCCGATGCAACCGCGGCGTCGGTGAGCATGGTGGTTGCCACCTCCCGGGGCACCGCGCCTTCGGAGACGAAGGTCTTGGCGACGAACGCCAGCTTATACAGGGCTTCGTTGCGCCCGCTGTCCTTTGGCATGGAGGCGAGCTTGCGGCAGCCATACTCAAGGCGCTTGCGGGCGGCCTGGGACTGGGTGGCGATCTGAGGGGCGGGCTGCTTGGGCGCTGCCGCTCGGAGGGTGGCCACCACCTCGGCGACGGTCTTTCCTGTGGCGTCGTTGTTGTATTCGGCGGTGACGAGATGGGGGTCGGATTTGTGATGCACTGTGCCAGGTAATCGCATGAGCCGTCCTCTGTCGTGGACTTGAGGGTCGGAGCCGCACAGCTTCGCGATCGACTTTTGCCCCTCGGTGAATGTCTCAAGGTCGTCGGTGCCATCCAGAAGCCAATAATAGTGTGGGCCGCGTTTCGATTGGACGAGGATGTCGGGGAGTGGCACCCAGTCAGGAGCTGGGCCTGCGTCGAAGTCTGCAAACAGTGCACGGGGTGCGGTGATGTTGTGGCCCTTGCGTGAATCTGCGGGGCCGATCGTGTTGACGACGACGAAGATGCCATGGCGTTGCTCGTCGGAGTTGAGATCGACCAGCTTATCCCAGTGGTCTGACAGCTTGCCGAAGAGCTGGTGCGTGTCGCCAGCGCCCCCCTCGGGCAGGGCACACAGCCCCTCTCTGTCGTGGTTTTCCTGACCGAATGTGCTCAAGGCGCGCACAAACCTCTCCGCCGCCGCGCGGTTCTGCATGGATGTCCCCCCCATGTGAAGAATCGAGTGAAAACTGCTTGTTTGACCGGCCGCGATAGGAGCGCCGTCGACCGGAGTCCTCGCCCATATCGCATCCGATATGCTCGGATCAACAGTGAATACAGGCTCAGTGATACGATTGCGAGGCTTCCCCTTACGCGAGGCATATACTAGATAAAAGTCGGCCTAATTTAGCAAATAGCGCTATTCTAAGCGGCGACAAGGGAGGCAGGCCGAGCGGTGCCAAGCGCGTCAGAACAACAGATGCGGAACGTGGTGGGCCGTAATCTGCGGCGCCTGCGGAAGATCCACGGGCTTAGCCAGGAGGAACTGGCGGACCGGTCCGGGGTCTCGCGTCCGACGATCGCGGCCCTCGAGACAGGGCAGCGCGCCAGTGCACGCTCCGCCACCATCGAGCTGCTGGCCAAGGCCTTTGGCGAGCCTCCGGGTTCGCTGCTGTTGGATTACGGCTACCAGCAAGAAAAGATCGCCAGCCTCGAGAAATTCCTCAAATCCCCCGTCGGGGCTGAGGTCACCAAGGAAGAGGCGCAGATGCTGCAGGACTGGGACTTGCCGGGCGTGCCGTCGATAACTGGGTGGGTCTATTTGCTGTCGGCGCTGCGCGAGATGGTCGGCTCAGCCAAGTAGGTGGCACCCACTGTGATGAGTGGCGCGTTGCGCTCGTCCCGCTTGACGATAAGCGATGAGATCGTCAGGTTCACGTAGTGCCCTCTCGCGTGGCGCATGATGAGCGGGTCGTGGACGATGCACTGGGTCTCGCCGGTTCTCATCAGGTCGTATCGGCCGGTCGTCGACCCGAAGATATCTGGATGTACCCGCTCCCACCACCAGCCACAGTCGATGCCGTTCTCGTGAGGGTCGGCGTAGCCCATGGTGTCGCAGGTGAAGCCTTCGTTGTACTTCAGTAGGTTGGTCTTGTTGCACCAGACCCAGTGCCCCACATAGCCAGGCGCGAAGACCTGTACGACGGCATCGCCCATCTCGTCAGGCATTGCGATCGCCGATGCTCCCAGGGCATCAAGCAAGGGACTTGCCTGGTCTCGGGCTAGATAGATCTGGTTTTCCCCTATGCGCATCTCTTTTCGACCGTTTAACGTGGGTGCGGTCGCCACAATAATTCCCTGCATGCCACCCTCTCCGATGGGATCTCTCTTTAGTTTAGACTGTAAACACTGCCTCTTGCCACTGCTCGCGCGCGTTGTATAGCGACAGCGATACGTTTCCTCTTGCAATCTTTATATCGTATGCGATACGTCCCTTTCCCTGAATCAGTACTCACTTACACGGACCGGGGGGAAACCGTGGAATACCAGGATGTTAGGCCTAGCAGCCAGCCGTTGTTTCACGCGTGCCCTTCGAGCGTTTTGCCACCCGCGATCGTCTACAATCCGCCCAGCGAACCGGCGTGGCTGGGCACCCTGGTGCACAAACTGATTGCCAAGGTCCGCCTCGGGGAGCCCCTGCCTGAGAACGAAGCGCAGGTACTGGAAGCCGGCCTCGTGCAGTCCGAGGACCTTGAGCACGAGGACACCCAGGTGGAGTTTCTGCTCGGGCGCTTCGCTGAGGCTTGGGGGGAGCTTGTTGGGGACTTTCCCGGACCGAAGCAGGAGCTGAGGCTCAGCTCGCCCATCACATCTGGCACCTGCGATCTGTTCGGTCGAGACCAGGAGGTGATGTCGATCGGCGATTGGAAGACGGGCTCGGTCTACAGCAATTGCAAGCCGCAGCTGATGGCGTATGCCTACGCCGCCTGGGTCACCTACGGGATGCCGAACTCCGGACGCATCTCCGCCCACTGCATCTGGTTGCGCATGGGCCGCGTGGACACCTGGGAGTTCACCGCCGACGACATGGACGACTTCGAGCACCGCCACTTTCAGCAGCTCGAGCAGGTCGGCAAGGTGTTCAACCCTGGGACCCACTGCGGTTTCTGCCCCCGCCAGCTGGAGTGCGAGGGCCTGCGTGAATACGAGCGCTCTGCTGCGAAGGCCCTGATTGTTGCAGGTGTTACCAATGAGGTGGCTCTATCCGATACCTCGGTGGCCGAGCTGAAGTCCCAGCGCGATGCCATCAAGCGAGCCATCGACCGCTACGACAGCATGCTTAAGGCCCGGCTGATGGTGAAGGGGCGCATCGAGTGTGATGCCTACGCCATCGAGCTGCAGCAACAGAACCGAGCCAGCGTCCATCCCATCAAGGCCTGGCCCGTGCTGCTCGACAACCTCACTGAGGCCGAGCTCAACGACTGCATGGAGATCTCCAAGACGAAGGCCGTCAATGCCGTTCGGGCCAAGGCCGTGCGCGGCAAGAAGAAGTATGCCGAGCAGGAGTTCGTCGACGAGCTCGAGAAGGCTGACGCCATCAACTACCACACCGTCTTTCAAGCAAGGAAGGTCGCGAAATGAGTGAAGCTCTTGTACCCCTGGGGCCCGGCCCCGATGGCTCCCTGGTGAAGGTCCCTGCAGCGCCTATGCCTTCACCAGAGGTGAGCGGCGGAGGTCAGTTCGGCCTGCAGATGCAGATGGCCAAGCAGTACCCTCGGGACCTGCAGCGGTTCCAGCAGATGGTGATGATGACCATCGAGGACCCTGCCACGGCTGCCGAGTGCTTCTACTCCAAGCCGGCCGGCGGCGGGGAGATGGTGGAGGGCCCGAGCGTTCGGCTGGCGGAGATCGTCGCCACCGCCTGGGGCAACCTCCATGTCAAGCAAGCCATCGAACCGGTGGCACCCACCGACAAGATGGTGACGGCGAAGGCCACGGTCTGGGACCTGGAGAGCAACACGGTCGTCGAGCTCGAGGAGCCTCGCAGCATCATGGGCCGCCGGGGCCGCTTCTCTGACTCGATGATCGTCAACACCGCCAAGGCTGCGCGCTCCATTGCCTACCGAGAAGCCATCTTCAAGGTCGTCCCTCGGGCGATGGTGAAGTTCTTCGAGCGCCAGGCCCGGACCATCGTAGACGAGAGTGGCGAGTTGGGTGTGAAGATCCAGGAGGCTGTCGTCCACTTCAAAAAGCACGATGTCGAGGAGGAGCGCATCCTCAAGACCCTGGGCCTTCAGGACTGGAGCCAGGCCACCGAGCGTGTGGTCTCCACCCTGCGCGGCATGGCCACGGCCCTCAAAGAGGGACATTCAGTCGACGAGGTCTTCCCGGTCGGAGAAGGCGAGGCGCCAGAGGGTGGCACCTTCAAGAGCTTTGGCGGGAAGAAGAAGTCGTAGAACCGTGAGGGGCGCCGTATTTCATTCAACTTAGAGTGATCCGCAGAGGGAATTGATACCGGAAGACCCATTCCGTTCCCGCGGCGCCCCTCGCTTTAAACCAAGGAAGGAAGATCCAATGGCGACACTTAGCGGCATCAACATAGGTGAGCTCGAGCGCTACAGCTTGGCGGTGATTCAGCGCAAGCCGGGCGTTTCGGTTCGCGGCATCACCGAGGACCTGACCGAGAAGACTCGGCGCATGGTCAGCGCGCAGTCCATCTACCAGGCTGCCACCCGGCTCGAGGAGAAGGGATACGTCAAATCCCAGCTCAAGCGGAACATCCGGGCCTACCGTATCAGCCCACTGGGGAAGCGGAAGCTGGCTGCCACCCTGGCCGAGCTGGGCGCGGTGGTCAGTGGCGAGCTGCCTGCAAAGAAGACTCGGGTCCGGAAAGCGGCCTAGCCAGATCCGGCACACGGTTGGGGGGATGCCATGCGCGAAGATTTGATGACACGCAAACAAGCTGCCGAATATCTCGGCGTGTCCTATGACTGGCTGACCCGCAACCGTGCTGCCGGGCCTGACTTTGTGAGGCTGGGTCGGAGGACAAGGTATTTACGGGCCGACCTAGATGCTTATATTGATAGCCAGCGCGCTAGCAGTAGAGGTTCACAATGTCACTCCGACGACGAAAAGGCTCCCCGTTCTGGAACTACCGATTCACCCACAAGGGCGTCGCCTACCAAGAATCCACGGGGACGACCGACAAACGCGAGGCTGAGAGAATTGAGCGCAAAGCACGGGCTGAGGTAGAGGCCGGCAAAGGCGCTGTAGTCCGAGGGTTTACCTTCCGTAAGATGGCGAATCTCGCCATGGCCTTTGCTGAGCACAAGCAGAAGAACACCCCGAAGGTCCTCGAAGACAAGCAGAAGATGTGGGACTTGATGGCCAAGCTCATCGAAGGGGGCGAGGACGTCAACCCAGCCAAGCTCGAGTACAAGCACTTCGACGCCCTGTTTCTCAAGCTCGCCAGCGCCCCGTATGGGAACGAGAAGAAGGGGTACCTTGGCCAAACTCTCGTGCGTTTCCGGTCCCTTCTGAAGTGCGGCTATGAAGAGGCCTCGAAATACAAAGAGGTTGGCGCCATCCCCCTGCTCCCGAAGTTTCACACCGACGATGCCAGCAAGCGGGCCGGCAGGGCGCTCGATGAAGAGGCTCTGACCAAATGGCTCGCCATCCTCAAAGCCCGCGGCGAGGCCACCTATATCGGCAGGGATGGCATGGAGCGCCCCGTGCGCAACCGCTCCCCCGATGCCTACACCCAGGCGCTGATGCTGGCGCTGACGGGCATGAGGGTCTCCGAGATGAGGAACCTGGACAGCACCTGGGTCCAGGGCGATGAGCTACACATCGTCTGCGCAAAGACTCGCAGCGGGAAGCGGCGGATCCGCGTGTGGCCCATCCACCCGATTGCTGCCGAGCTGCTCGAGAAGCAGATCGCAAAGAAAGGCATCGCGGTGCCACTGTGGTCGGGTGACCACAAGACGGTATTTCGCAAGGCCGCAGAGGTCGCAGGATTGGAGTCAATCGCTCCCAGGGACCTGCGCCATACCGTGGCGACCATGACTGCCAAGCACGGCTCAGAGAAGACGACACAGCAGCTGCTGGGGCATACGACAACCAAGATGACCAGGCGCTACATCCATGCTTCGCGCGAAGCGTGCGTTGCGGTGGTGGCAGAGATTGCGCCGCGCGTTGCGTCCGGCAAATAGGGACAGTGAGTTGGGACAAAATAAAAAAGTTGTTTCGATACGCTGTCGTTAAATCAGAATAAGCTGCTTCCCAAGCTGAGGGTCGAGGGTTCGAGCCCCTTTGCCCGCTCCAAAAAAACCAAGACATTCCAAGCCTTAAACAATTTCGCTGCATCGCGTCGGCAAATTCCTGCCCCTTTTCTTTGACGCTGTAACTGGTTGATTCTGTTTGTTTCTGGTTTTAACTGGGGACAGATGGGGACACGAATTGGGACAATGAATTGGGACAATCGCTCCCGCAACCCCGCGTAATCAGGTGAGCACATAGGCAGGCCTAGTCGGTCAGACTGGGCAGGTAGCCTTG
>SPJL01014211.1_pt1 | contig 38381 bp, 36 predicted proteins | sample 3741751 | NCBI WGS metagenome assembly SPJL01 (sample SAMN10925998, study PRJNA522277) | cold seep metagenome | isolation source: Elba SIP-enriched marine methane seep metagenome, extraction at timepoint T3 | place: Italy: coast of Elba, Mediterranean Sea | reverse complement strand
GCTCCGGCGCGCGCACGTTCGCCGGTTAAAAGTCTGTCCGGTGGCGAAAAAAATCGCCTGCTGTTGGCACGCTTGTTTACCAAACCGGCCAACCTGCTGATCATGGACGAACCCACCAACGATCTCGATCTGGAAACCCTGGAAATCCTGGAAGACAAACTGGTGAATTATCAGGGCACCTTATTACTGGTGAGCCATGATAGAACCTTTCTGGATAATGTCGTCACCAGCGTCCTGGTATTTGAAGGCGAAGGCACCGTCAATGAATACATCGGCGGCTACGCCGACTGGGCACGACTAACAGAAAAGAAAAAACAGGATGCCGCCGCCGTTAAAGCTGCACAAACTGTAAAAAAGGACAAAACCAAAGACAATAAGCCCGCCAAAAAACTCGGCTACAAACAACAGCGCGAACTGGAGCAGCTGCCCAACCTGATTGATCAACTGGAAACCCGGCAGGGCGAGTTGAATGAGCAGATCAACCATGTAGATTTTTATAAACAAGCACCCGAAGCCACCGGCGAAACCCTGGCGGAACTGGAAAAAGTGGAACAGGAACTGGACCAAGCCTTCTCCCGCTGGGAGGAACTGGATGCGCTGCACCAGTAATTTCCTGCCATTGTTTGCAATGTGTTAACAAATACAGTATCTTAATCGGCCTTTCAGCATTCGCTGAATCCTCCGGAGAGTTGTCCGAGCAGTCGACCAGATTGTCAAGAACAATCTGGGTTGCCACAGGCACCCCGTAAGGGGGTCGGATCAGGATGAGCCGAAACAACGAGTACGCATTGGCGGGCTCCGTCCCTTTCCTGGTGCGGTCTTGCTGAGTGAGTTGGGAGTAAAATTATAGGAGAGTTGTCCGAGCGGTCGAAGGAGCACGCCTGGAAAGTGTGTATACGGCAACGTATCGAGGGTTCGAATCCCTCACTCTCCGCCATCCTAACAAGCGGTTTCCATTAAATTTAATTGAGCTTTGAAAGATTGAAGGATCGATGAAAGTAATGTTGAAGAGGTCGATTTACTCAAGCATTGATATTTGTTGCGCACGAGATAAAACTATCTATCGCTCTGTGATTTTTTTATAATTGAGTTATGGTAAGCAGAGAATGGTTTTATGAACGATACGGAATGAGGTGAGATTAACTGTTTAGTTAGTCATGATATTAATGATGTTTGAAGTCAATTTAATGGAGCCGCGTCGTATTGCATGAACCCAATTACCAAGCATTCTGTCTCTCTTGTTGGTCTTGTTCGCAGTATTTTTCAGCACCGTTCTTTAATTGCGCAACTGATTCGACGAGATGTTGCTGGACGATATAAAGGATCTTTGATTGGTTTGGGGTGGTCTTTTTTTAACCCTGTTCTAATGCTGGTCGTTTATACGTTTGTTTTTTCCGTTGTCTTCAAGGCAAGGTGGGGACAAGGTAGTGAAGAAGGACATACTGAATTCGCCGTTGTATTGTTTGCTGGGCTTATTATTCACTCCCTGTTTTCAGAGATCATCAATCGCGCTCCCGGTCTTATTCCCAGTCATGTCAACTATGTAAAAAAAGTCATCTTTCCATTGGAAGTCCTACCGATTGTCACGCTTGGGACGGCTTTATTTCACTTTTTTGTCAGCGTGTTTGTTTTATTAGGTGCTTTTGTCATTCTTAATGGGTTTGTTTTTTGGACAGCCTTATTAATCCCTCTGGTTGCTCTACCATTACTGATCGTTACCCTGGGCTTTGCCTGGATTCTTGCTTCGCTGGGCGTGTACATTCGTGATGTCAGCCAGGTCATCGGCGTGGTGACAACAGTGATGCTGTTTTTATCGCCGGTTTTTTATCCCATATCGGTCTTACCAGAAAAATATCATATTGTCCTTATGATGAATCCGCTGACCTTTATTCTTGAACAGGCAAGAGCTGTCCTCATTTATGGGCAATTGCCTGATTGGCAAGGGCTTGCATTATACGGTGCTGTCAGTTTGTTGGTTATGTGGGTTGGCTTTTGGTGGTTTCAAAAAACAAGAAGGGGGTTTGCTGATGTCCTCTAACTCGACACAGGTTGATGACGTCGCGATTCGAGTATCAAATCTGAGCAAGATTTATCAGATATACAGCAAGCCTCAAGATCGTTTGAAGCAGTCAATTTACCCGCGACTCAAACGAATGGTTGGGCGTCGCAATAGTAAACCTTATTATCATGAATTTTCTGCATTGAGTGATGTGTCATTTGAGGTGCGTCGGGGCGACACGCTCGGGATAATTGGGCGAAACGGTGCAGGTAAATCCACGCTGCTACAAATCATTTGCGGCACATTGCACCCAACCATGGGAGAGGTGGCGGTAAATGGGCGTGTTGCGGCATTATTGGAATTGGGGTCGGGGTTTAACCCTGAGTTTACCGGGCGGGAAAATGTTTATATGAATGCATCCATCCTGGGGCTTGCCAATCAAGATATTGACGCGCGATTTGATCAGATTGCTGCATTTGCCGATATTGGTGAATATATCGAGCAACCGGTTAAAACCTATTCCAGCGGAATGTATGCACGACTTGCGTTTGCGGTGATTGCTCATGTCGATGCAGATATTTTGATTGTGGATGAAGCGTTGTCTGTCGGCGATGCTGTTTTTACCCAAAAATGTATGCGCTTTATCCGTAAATTTAAACAGAATGGCACGTTGTTGTTTGTAAGCCATGATATGGCATCGGTCCAGAATCTTTGTGAGCAGGCAATTTGGTTGTCTAGCGGAAAAGTTCAGCAAATTGGGGCTGCCAGTACTGTTGCCGAAAATTATCTGCAGGATACATTACAACAGGATTATGGCGATGATTTTGCGCTGGAGGACATACAGTGTTCTGAGAAAGACGGGGATGATAATGAAAAGACTCAGCTTGCTGTTGATTATGCCTCTCTGATGGAGGTGCAGGATAATTTACAGGAAGCCCGGGGCTGGAAGACTGGGAGCGCCTATATTAACGAAGTTTCTCTACAAAAGCTGGATGGGTCTGATGCGGCAAGTTTTGAAGGGGGAGAGCATGTGCGTATGGTGGTGAGGGCAAAGGCGATAGAGTCTCTGGATCAACCCATCATTGGGTTTTTATGGCGTGACCGTTTGGGTCAGGATCTGTTTGGTGAAAATACGTTGCCTTATTCATCCATGTGTCCAGTGCGGGTTAATGCCGGGCAGGATTTTAAGGCCGAGTTTCAATTTCGGTTGCCCATGCTTCCAAATGGTCAATATACGGTTAATATTGCGTTGGCAAATGGCGATTTATATGAACATGTGCAACACCATTGGCTGCATGATGCGCTTGTAGTGACGGTTTCATCCAGTCGGATTAGATGGGGGCTGGTTGGAATTCGTTTTGATAAAATTCATATGGGATGTGATCGTGCCTGAATTTTTGAAGTCGTTTTTTCTTCTTTTTCCTTGGGTAAGACGGTATGAAGAGTTTCATCGACAACTCCGGTCAGAGTATTCTAAAAAGGATGAAGAGCTTAATCACTTAAAAAAATTGATCGACCACTCACGTTCTCCTGGGCTGTTCAGTAAAGAAGAAGACTTTCTGACTGAAAGGCTGCTTTCCCATCCTGTAAAAAGTCCACTTCCCCAGATGTCTCTAACTTCATATCAATGCGAAAAAAAGAAAAATAGAATTCGAGTCGCAGAGCGTTTGTTAGCTGCGTACCATAAGGCTTTAACAGATGAAAAAAACTCGCCTTTGCAGAGAGAGGGGGATGATTTGTGGTCTGGCTTGATTTCTTCTGAATTAACTGGGCTACTTGATGCGCTAGCTCAAAAAGATGCCGAATTGCTAGCCGAATATCTTGATAACTTCGGGACTGCTTATACCTGGTTTGGAGGTATATCCACGTCAATGGATGGATATAATAGAAACCTTGAGCCTCAACACGTGGCATTAACCTATCTTGATAAGTTGGTGTGCCTGGCTGAATATCTTGGGGTACTTCAAGCAGAGAACCCGGAAACGGGGCCTTGGGGGGATAATTTGTTTTCCGATGTAGATGGGTTGGTTGCTGCAATCGAAAAAGCACTGGGGATAGATATTTCTCCTCCCATGGGTGTTATTCATACCGATGGATTGGAGACTGCCAAGGGTGCGTTCCACTATAGGCATATTAATGCATTGTATATGGCATCCCGTATATCGGTCTTAAATAAAACTCAAGGTGGTGTGTGTGAGTTTGGGGCGGGGATTGGGTTAACTGCGTTATATTCTAAAAGGTTTGGATGCCAAAACTACACAATTTTTGATTTACCGGTCACCTGTATCTTATCAGGTCATTTCCTCATTCATGCTGTGGGCGAAGAGAATGTCTGTTTATATGGTGAGTCTCCTCGGGCAGGTGGAATTAATGTCCTTCCTTACTGGGCATGTTTAAATCAAGATGCAAAAAGCGTTGAAATAGCGGTTAATGAAGACGGGATGCCTGAAATGACAGACAATTTCATCCACACCTATCTCAATGAAATTAAGCGTATTACACGCAGTTACTTTATTAGCAATAATCATGAATGTTTCGCACCACGGACGGTTAATAATTTTATTACTCAATCGACAGGGTATGAACAGATATACCGTTTTAAGAGTTGGACTCGAGAAGGTTACGTAGAAGAATGTTACAAAATACAATGAATAATCTTGAAGCTCTTTACCAAACTCATCAGGGGAATGTGTCGGACAAATGGGAGCTTTTCTTACATGAATATGACCGTTTGTTTCTGACGTATAGAGAGAAGCCTGTTCATTTGCTAGAGATAGGTGTTCAGAATGGAGGGTCGCTGGCGATCTGGGGGCAGTATTTTACGCATGCGGAAAAAATAACCGGTTGTGATGTAAATCCAGATTGCCAAAAGATAGCTTACAGTGACCCTAAAATAAAATTGATTATCGGGGATGCAACCCAGGAAAAAACATTCCAGTCAATTATCAATGAATCCCCTTTTTTTGACATTATCATTGATGATGGTTCTCATACTTCAGCTGATATTATCAAAGCGTTTTGCCATTATTTCGCGGTGTTAAAAGATGACGGAGTTTTTATAGTAGAAGATTTACATTGCAGCTATTGGCAAGAATACTCTGGAGGGCTATATAACCCTCTTTCTTCTGTGGCTTTTTTTAAGGCATTGGCAGATGTATTGAATTGCGAACATTGGGGGGATAATGCTCAATCCACAGATGTTTTGCAGTGTTTTTTTGATGAATACGATTGCTCCCTATCGCCAGACGCATTGCAGCATTTACATTCTATTGAGTTTATCAATTCGATGTGTGTGATCAGAAAAAGGACACCAGAGCACAATATTCTTGGCCCTCACTGCATTGCAGGACAAGTTGAGCTGGTAGTGTCCGGGCATTTGAGTTTGCATGGGCAATGCAATAGTGCACCAGATCAAAGTGGTCGAGCCTGGACGATTGCTCCTGATATCGATAACAAAGCGTATATTGATGCGCTTGTTGAAAAACAGGCGTATATCGAAGAAGCAGAAAAAATGATTAATGAGCAGAAAGGTAACCTTAAGAAGTTACAGGCTGTGTTACAACATAAGGAATCGATCATTAAATCACTTGAGTCAGACCTAGTGATTATTAAACAATCGTTAAGCTGGAAAATAACATCACCGTTGCGCTTGTTGAGTTCGATGACTCAAAATATGTGTGACTTAATCCCTCAAACTGAGAGTCGGAAAAGAGTTTTAGTTAACGGGGTGAAATTTGGGTTATTTATTTTAGGTTCGTTAAAGAATGAATTGAATCAGCGCATCAAGAAACTCGTGCGAAAATCATCTTTGCTGAGCTCGTCTGCATCGATTAAACAATCAGTGGCTGTCATTTATCTTGCGAGAGGTACCGAGGAAACAGAGTGTCACTCAATTAAACGATTTATTCATTCGTATAAAACGTTTCAATCAGGTCACGACCATACGCTTTATGTGATATTCAAAGGTTTTCAAAATGGTCAAGATATTGAGAATATAAAAGCGACAATTGACGTTCCGTTTAAAGATTTTGTTTTTGAAGACAAGAGTTACGATATCGGCGCATATGTAGAAGCATCCAGGCTTATCACCGAAGACCGCTGCATTTTTATGAATACACATTCTGAAATATGTGCTGATCAATGGGTAAAAAAATTAATCCAGCCCCTTGAAGACAGGCAAATTGGTCTGGTCGGGTGCACTGCTTCCTATGAAAGTATGTCTATTTTGTCCCCTTCTTTTCCTAAATCGCCAAACCCTCATATCAGATCAAATGCATTTGCGATAGACAGAAAGATTTTTGTTGAGTTAACACAAAATGAGTCCATTCAGTCAAAAATGGATGCATGGTTGTTTGAAAGTGGTGATAATTCTCTTACCCATAGGGTGATGCGATTAAATCAAAAAGCGGTAGTTGTTGATTATTGGGGCAATGTATTTTGCGAATCAGAGTGGCCGAATAGTGGGGTATTTCGTCATTTGTTCAGACAAAATGAACTCATTACAGACAACCAATGCAGATTTTTTAAAAATGAATCCCTGTTTCAAAAAGGGAAGTTATCCTTTTTTGCCTGGAAAACTTTGTAGCCAATAAAAGAAGCTAAAATGCAAATCAACACAGCGGCTGAACATGATTGCGCAATCTTGATACCGACGCATAAAGAAGATTGTGATCCTCTGGAGCTGGAATCATTAGAAAACACATTAAAAGTATTTGAAAAAAGGCAGGTATATATATTGTTGCCCGCTGATATAAATAAAAAATATTATGTTGAGCTTTCAGCAACGTATCAAAATCTTCAGGTTATTAATTTGAGGCCAGGCTTTTTAGGGTCAATTGAAAATTACAATACCATGGCCTTATCAGCAGAGTTTTATACGTTGTTTAAGCAATACGAGTATGTCTTAATTTGCCATTTGGATTCTTGGGTGTTTAGAGATGAGATAAATCAATGGATGAAGAGTGGATACGATTATGTGGGTGCACCACTGTTTCTTCCAGATCAAGAAGATTGTCACAATATCTGGCAACTTGCTTCTCCTGTTGGAGGTAATGGCGGGTTTTGTCTCAGGCGAACGGCCAAAATGTTACAACTGTGTTCGAACTTTAAAAAGAATCCAAATTATTTACTTGCACTCCAAGGTGCCTTTTTTTTGCTGTTGAACAAACGCTATGATCTTTTTCGAATATATCTTTATATTTGTAAATCAATTTGGGTTGATGCTGACGCATTTCAAAAAAAGCATAATGTATATGAAGATGTCATGATTAGTGTTTTATATGCATTATTGGATAAATCATTGAATGTAGCGCCTCCTAAGATTGCAGCGAAATTTGCATTAGAAGTAAATCTCGATGAAATACGTGATACGCAATTAGATTTGATTCTTCCCTGTGGTCTGCATGGAATAGGCAAGCATTTTTCCAACGAAACTTTAAATGCTTGTAGATTAAATCAAGCAACAATGAACCAGGAACATCGCAATAGCGATTCAATATCAAAGCCGAGTGATGATGCGCTGCCGAGAGTGACTGTCATCACGATTGTTAAGGATATTGTAAAAAGTGCCCGTACTGACATGCTAAGGCAGTGTATGGACTCGGTATTACAGCAGACCTACCCAAATCTGGAGTACTTGATTATTGATGGAGCATCTGAGGATGGGACTCTTGAGCTGCTTAAAGAGTATGAAAATCACGCGTCGGTCAGAATATTTTCGTCACCCGATGAAGGGATATGGGATGCAATGAATAAAGGCATCCTTCTCGCGTCGGGTGAGTTTATAAATGTTATGAATTCTGATGATTATTTTTGTAATGAAAATGCCATCAGTATTGCAGTGGATTTATTCAAAAAAACCGGCGTAGACTGGTTTTATGCAGATGCGACAATTATCAGGAGTGATCAATCGCAATACACGTTTCCTACATCGCTTTATGGTGTGTTCAGTTGTATGGGGATTGTCCACCAAACAATGCTAGTGAAAAAGTCTTTGATTATCGCTTCAGATGCATTTGTCTCTCAACATAAAACCAGAGAAAATTATCTGATGATGAAATTGCTCATGAATGGGCTTAAACCGGCTTATTATCCTCATCCTTTAGTTCATTACAGGGAAGGAGGATATAGTACGGATGCATATGGAGGTGGAGAGTTAGAAAAAACAAAGCATGACTTTTCTGAATACTTTTATGCTTTGGCTGGAAGAAGATGGGGGCTATCAAAAGAGGATTGTTATAATATGTTCGGATGGCAGCTTTTTGGTACCAAAGGCTTGGAATACAGCCTAAAGCTTGGTTTAAAACTTAGACCTGTCAAACTTAAAATAGATTTTTACAAGAAGTTGTTGAGTTTTGCAATGCACCATAGAGGGATAAAATCCATTTTTCAGGGAGTGTTTCGCTATCTTTTCAATGTTCAATAATACCTAAAGTGCAGCACACTTAGGCTTCGCCGGTTTTGAAAAGAATAATAAGAATGTATCGAGTGAAACGCTATAAATTTTCAACATCCTCGAGATTGATTGATCAACAAAAATAATATGAAAGCGGTAATACTAGCAGGTGGACTTGGTACACGCATTTCCGAAGAAACACATTTGAAGCCAAAACCTATGATTGAGATTGGAGGTAAACCAATCTTGTGGCATATCATGAAAATCTACTCAGCTCATGGGGTCAATGATTTTGTGATTTGTTGCGGTTACAAAGGCTATTTGATTAAGGAATACTTTGCCAACTATTTCTTACATATGTCGGATGTAACATTTGATATGCGACACAATAAAATGGAAGTTCATCAGCGGAATGCCGAGCCCTGGCAGGTGACGTTGGTGGATACAGGGGAAGACACTATGACTGGGGGGCGTTTGAAACGCGTTGCAGACTATATCAAGGATGAAGACATGTTTTGTTTTACCTATGGCGATGGAGTGTCGGATGTTGATATTAGTCGTGAAATAGAATTTCATAAACAACACGGAAAATGGGCAACCGTGACTGCAGTTCAGCCGCCCGGCCGATATGGTGCATTAAAAATTCAAGAGTCTCAGGTTTTAGGTTTTTCCGAAAAGCCGCGAGGAGATGGGGGGTATATCAACGGCGGATTTTTTATTTTGTCACCCAAATGTATAGAATTTATTGCCGGGGACGAGATCAGTTGGGAGTCCGAACCATTGACGCGTCTGGCCCTTGAAGGGCAGTTGATGTCTTTTGAGCACGATGGTTTTTGGCAACCAATGGATACACTCAGAGAAAAGACGTTGTTGGAAGAATTGTGGTCCTCGGCTAAGGCCCCCTGGAAGGTGTGGTGATGAATCGCTCCTTCTGGCAGGATAAGAAAGTATTTTTGACCGGGCATACCGGGTTCAAAGGAGGCTGGTTGGCACTTTGGTTGATAGATATGGGCGCTGAAGTACATGGCTATTCTCTTCCTTCTCCAACCGATCCTAATTTGTATACAGTCACTGGGTTGGAAGACAAATTAGCCAGCAGTACGATTGCTGATATCCGCCAAAGAGAAGAGCTAGGTAACGCCTTTGACAAGGCACAACCCGAGATTGTTTTTCACCTGGCTGCGCAGCCTTTAGTGCGATATTCCTATATCGATCCGGTGGAAACCTATGACGTTAATGTGATGGGTACGGTAAACCTGTTGGAAACTGTACGACAAGGAGAAAGCGCCAAGGCGGTAGTAAATGTTACGACCGATAAATGTTATGAAAACAGAGAGTGGGTGTGGCCTTATCGCGAACATGAAGCAATGGGCGGCTTTGATCCATATTCCAATAGTAAAGGATGTTCAGAGCTGGTCACGTTAGCCTATCGCCGGTCTTTCTTGGCTGACCAGGGGATTCACCTGGCCAGCGCGCGTGCTGGCAACGTTATCGGAGGCGGCGACTGGGCGGCTGACCGGCTTATCCCGGATTTTTTACGCGCATTAGATGCAGGGCAGGAATTGTCTATTCGTTTTCCTAATGCAATACGCCCCTGGCAACATGTTTTAGAACCTTTATCTGGCTATTTGCTGCTGGCGCAAGCCTTGTTTGAAGAGCGGGATAATGCCGCTGATGCATGGAATTTTGGCCCGGAACAAGTGGATGCCCAGTCAGTAAAATGGATTGTGGAATATCTTTGCAATAAAGTGCCTGGGCAAGTTGGTGCAGTGAGGCTATGCAGCAACCTCATGAAGCTAATTCATTACGACTGGATAGCTCCAAAGCAAAGTCTCAACTGCAATGGCAACCGCGCTGGAACATCGGTTGGGCTCTGGATAAAACATTGGAATGGCACCAAGCATGGAAGGCGGGAGAAGACATGAGCACAATCAGTCTTGCCCAGATTCATGCCTATGAAGCGACATCGAACGCATCATGAGTAGCCGGTTTGATATTCAAGCGACCAAAATAGCAGGATTAAATGTTCTGCAAAGACAACCTATTGGCGATAAACGAGGCTATTTGGAACGCTTGTTTTGTGCCAATGATCTACACCCCGTCCTTGCGCAAGATAAAACGATTGTGCAAATTAATCATACATTAACTGAGAAAAAACATACCTTACGAGGCATGCACTTTCAGTACCCGCCGCATGCAGAAACCAAACTGGTCAGCTGTATTGCGGGTGAAGTATATGATGTGGCCATTGATATGAGAACGGGCTCGCCGACTTTTCTGCAATGGCATGCAGTAGTACTCACTGATGAAAACCATAAAACCCTGCTTATCCCTGAAGGATTTGCGCATGGCTTTCAAACGCTGACAGACAATTGTGAATTGCTTTATTTTCATACGGCTGCATACCAGTCAGATTGTGAAGGTGGATTGCACCCGCAGGATCCTCGCTTGTCGATACAGTGGCCGCAACCAGTGACTGGGCTATCCCAGCGTGACCAATCACATACTTTCCTCAATGATACATTCAAAGGAGTCGAATTATGAAGTGCCGCCATTGTGGTGCCGAGCTTGATCTTTCATTAGTGGATCTTGGAAGCGCACCGCCTTCAAATGCATACCTGACGAAAAGCAGTCTGCATGCGCCGGAAAAATGGTTTCCTCTTTCTGTTTTAGTATGTGATCAATGCTGGTTGGTACAAACAGAAGACTTCGCACAGGCAGACGAATTATTTGACGCGGAATATGCATATTTCAGTAGTTTTTCGACCAGCTGGCTTGCGCATGCCAAGCGTTATACTGAAGCGATGGTCGCGCGGTTGCAAATAAATGAAAGCAGTCACGTGGTTGAAGTGGCGGCCAATGATGGTTATCTGTTGCAATATTTTAATGCGATGGATATCCCTTGTACCGGAGTTGAGCCTACCGCAAGTACTGCAGCAGCAGCCCGGGAAAAAGGTATCTCGATTATTGAAGAATTTTTTGGCGTGCATTTAGCGAATAAGCTTGTCGCCAAGGGAAAGCAGGCCGATTTAATGGCGGCAAATAATGTATTGGCGCATGTTCCTGATATCAATGATTTTGTCGCTGGATTTGAAAAATTACTTAAACCTCATGGTGTGGCGACGTTTGAGTTCCCCCATGTGTTGAATTTAGTCGCCGAAAACCAGTTTGATACTATTTATCATGAACATTTTTCCTATCTGTCCCTGTCTGCAGTTACGCGTGTCTTTTCAGCAAATGGGTTGACGGTTTTTGATGTGGAAGAGCTTGCCACGCATGGAGGAAGCCTCAGAGTCTTTGCACAACGAACCGGCCAGGGTGTGAGGGCAATCACGGAGAATGTAGAAAAGCTACTGCTCAAAGAAATGAATGCAGGATTGCAACAACGTGACTATTATCATGGATTTCAAAAAAAGACGGATAGGGTGAAAAATGATTTTCTCGCTTTTTTGTTAAAAGCAAGCAATGAGGGCAATACGGTTGCAGCTTACGGAGCGGCAGCAAAAGGAAATACATTGTTGAATTATGCCGGGGTCAGGCCTGATTTTATTTCCTATGTGGTTGACCGCAATCCTTCCAAACAGAACAAATTTATGCCCGGCAGCCGAATTCCGATTGTGGATGAGCGCTATCTTCAGCAATCCAAGCCGGATTATGTGGTTATTCTGCCCTGGAATCTACGAAGTGAAATTACTGATCAACTCAGTTATATTCGTGAATGGGGGGGACAGTTTGTAACTGCAGTACCAGAATTGAGCGTTGATTAATCGATCTGGAAATCCCGCTTTAGTTTAGGGCTCAATTTTTGTGGCAGTGAGATATTAATGATGAAAAAAGTTCTGTTAACGGGAGCAAGCGGGTTTGTAGGCAGGCACTGTATCCCCCTATTGATCGAGCAGGGGTTTGAGGTTCATGCGGTTTCTCAACAGCGTCAATCATCCAGTGCCTCTTTGCGATGGCATGAAATCAATTTACTGCAAGAAGGCGCAGCTGGTTCACTGATTGAAGCGGTTCAGCCTACACATCTGTTACATTTCGCCTGGAACGCCAAGCCCGGACACTATTGGACGGCGGTTGACAACTTTCAGTGGGTACGGTCAAGTCTGGATCTTTTACATGGTTTTGCTGAATCAGGCGGTCAACGAGTCGTCATGGCGGGGTCCTGCGCTGAATACGACTGGGACTACGGCTGGTGTAACGAGAACAAGACGCCTCTCAAACCGGCGACTGTTTATGGCACCTGTAAACATTCACTACAGACAATGTTGGGCGCGTACAGCCAACAATTTGACTTGAGTAGTGCTTGGGGGCGGATTTTTTTTCTTTATGGTCCCTTTGAATATCCATCCCGACTTGTTTCATCGGTCATTCTTGCTTTATTGCAAGGACAGCCTGCCTCATGTTCGGCAGGTGAACAGGTCAGAGATTTTTTGCATGTTGCAGATATTGCTTCTGCTTTCGTCGCCTTACTTGGTTCAAATGTACAAGGGCCCGTAAACATTGCTTCTGGACAAGGCCTTGCGATAAAAGATGTCGTGACAACGGTTGCCCAAAAATTAAATCGAGAAGACCTTCTGAGGTTAGGGGCTATCGCGACGTCTCCTCATGATCCTCCTGTTTTACTTGCTGATGTCCGAAAGCTGCAAGATGAATTAAACTGGAAGCCTTCCATATCGCTGGATTATGGACTTGATGCGACCATAGAATGGTGGACATCACAACTCAATAAATCCGAAGCGCAGTATTATTCACCCGGTTCATGAGCGAAACAACGGCCGCGAATAATGATGCTGATGAGTGCAAAGTGTGTGTGGTCATCGTCAATTGGAATTCCTGGGAGCTCTTGTTTAATTGCGTGAAAGCATTACAACAGCAGACATTTAAGCATTTCAAAGTCTGTGTCATTGATAATGCAAGTGACTTTGATCGCTCCCATCATCTCACTAATGAATTTAATGACGTTGAATTTATTCGTAACCAGAAGAATTTAGGGTTTGCGGCGGCAAACAATCAAGCCATACATGCACTGGAAACGATTCAATGGATAGCGTTACTTAACCCGGATACGATTCCGCAGTCTGACTGGCTGGAGAACTTGATCAAGGCAACCAGGCATTATCCAGCTTACGATGTGTTTGCCAGCCGGTTATTGCAACATGAGCAACCAGAACGGCTTGATGGAGATGGAGATGTTTACCATATCAGCGGATTGGTCTGGCGCAAAGGTTGGGGGTGCCTTAGGAATGAAGATGATGATACCCCCCGAGAAATATTTTCTGCTTGTGCCGCTGCCGCGTTATATCGGAATGATGCGCTGGATGCAGTGGGCGGGTTTGATGAAGATTTCTTTTGCTATGTTGAAGATGTTGATTTGGGTTTCAGGTTGAGACTGAAAGGCTACCGCTGTTTATTGATACCCGATGCACTTGTTTCTCATATCGGCTCGGCAACCAGCGGGGGCAGACACAGTGATTTTGCGGTTTATCATGGGCATCGCAATCTGGTTTGGGCTTTTGTCAAAAATATGCCTTCCCTTCTGTTGATCGTTTTACTTCCTGTTCACCTCGCGCTTAATGTGCTTAGCATCATATTGTTTACGTGTCGAGGGCAAGGTAAAGTCATTCTTCAAGCCAAAAAGGATGCACTGATAGGCCTACCTGGAATGTGGCTGAAAAGGCAATTGATTCAGAAGGAGCGTACAATATCCTTAAAAGAGATTTGGCGAGTGCTGGATAAAAGTATGCTGCCATTAGGAAGAAAATAATGAGTCATACGGTGTCAATAATTTTGGTTAATCATAACGCGGGGCTTTTGCTGAAAAGTTGCGTGGAATCGATTTTGGCCAGTGAATCGGCTAATGAAATACTTGTTATTGATAATGCGTCAACTGATAATAGTTTGGATACGCTTCCGTCCACGGATAAGCTTCAGATTATTCGTAACCCGACTAATTTGGGGTTTTCAGCGGCATGTAATATAGGAATTCATGCGTCATCGGGTGAGTATTTTTTATTTTTAAATCCTGATTGCAGCCTGCAAGTCAATACCATTTCAATTCTATTGGATGAACTTAAATCTGACGCGCAGGTGGGTATGGTTGGCGGTTTATTATTGAATCAAGATGGCTCCGAACAAGGCGGAGGACGGCGGGCGGTTCCCACGCCGTGGCGCTCCTTCGTCAGAGCATTTGGGTTGTATCGGTTATCCAATCGGTGGCCGAAATTATTCTACGATTTTTACTTACACAAGACCCCCTTACCTGATCACCCGGTTGAAGTGGAAGCTATTTCCGGCGCATGTATGTTGGTCCGGAGTGAGGCAATGGATTTAATTGGCTTATGGGATGAACATTATTTTCTGCATTGTGAAGACCTGGATTTATGTATGCGTTTTCGCCAGAATGGCTGGAAAATTGTCTTTGTGCCTTCGGCTAAAATTGTGCATGCGCTTGGAGTATGCAGCCGGAGCCGCCCGTTTTTTGTTGAGTGGCACAAGCATAAAGGAATGATCCGGTTTTATCGTAAATTTTTCATCCATCAATATCCGCTGGGGCTCATGGGCTTGGTTATCGTAGGTGTCTGGTTTCGATTTGGACTGGTTTGTATGATCCATGCAGGCAAATTATTTAAGCGGAAGTTTGGACAACAATGGAGGGTCTGAACGTCGGAGTAATTGGAGCAACAAGTTTTGTCGGACAATCTTTGTTGACAACGTTGGTCGCCGAGGGACATGAGGTTATTGCATTCACTCGCCAGCAGATTTCTGCAAACCCTGTTGAGCATGTTGTGTGGCGCAAGATAAGTGAGGATGTACAAAGCCATTCAACATCTGAAATGATTTCTCATTGGATTTGTGCCGCGCCTATATGGGTGTTGCCTCAATATTTTTCATTGTTAAAAGCATATGGTGTACAGCGCATAGTGATGCTTTCTTCAACCAGTCGCTATACCAAATGGGAATCTGTAGATGGTGAGGAACAAAGCACCGCGCGTCGCCTGGCTGAGGCTGAAGATGACATTGCTCAATGGGCAGAAAAGACGAGTATGCAATGGGTGATTTTGCGCCCCACCCTGATTTACGGGAACGGTGAAGACAAAAATATTACTGAAATAGCTCGATTTATACATAGGTTTGGCTTTTTTCCTTTGTTTGGCAAGGCTAAAGGGCTGAGACAGCCTGTTCATGCTGATGATGTGGCTGAAGCCTGTGTTAGAGCGTTAGAGAAAGTTGATCTTACATCCGGGGCGTACACTATTTCTGGACGGGATAAAATGACTTACCGTACGATGGTGGAACACGTTTTTCTGGCGATCGGTAAACCGGTTAGAATTGTTTCAATGCCGTTATGGATGTTTAAACGAGCTATTCAGTTATTGAAGTTTATTCCGCGATACAAACAGTGGACCTATGCGATGGCGCAAAGAATGAATCAGGATATGGATTTTGATCACAGTGCAGCGACAAGGGATTTCGGCTTTACTCCGCGTGGGTTTGAGTTAACTAAAAAAGATATTACGCTGCCGGTCAAGTGAGTGAAGTCAACGGACGTTTTTGATCGAGCCGGATCAGGTAATATCTTGATCAGTCATCTTTTTTTAGCAAGATGTTATGGATTAATTTCAACATCATGATATATATTTTGTACGTCATCCAGGTTTTCCAGCATAGCGATGAATTTATCGAACATTTCGACATCGTCGCCGCTGATTGAAGTGTTGCCTTTGGGCACGAATTGAATTTCGTCGACGTCAAATTTTATGTCGGCAACGCTATCTGTCAGAGCGGTTTTTGCTTTGGCGTATTCGCTTTGCGGGGCGAACACGGTAAGTTTGCCGTTGTCGTTTTCGATGTCGGTTACATCCACATCGGCCATAATCAGGGCATCCAGTGCTTCTTCTTCGTCGCCGTCAAAGACAAAGATGCAAGCATGATCAAAACTGTGCATGACGGAGCCTTCAGATCCGATTTTACATTTGGTTTTGGTAAAACACAGGCGCACATCGCCGAAGGTCCGGTTGGGGTTATCTGTCAGGCAGTCGACAATCACCATACAGCCGCCTGGGCCAAAGCCTTCGTAACGGGCTACGGCAAAATCTTCACCGTCTCCGCCTTTGGCTTTGTTGAGGGCCTTGTCAATGACGTGGGCGGGGACCTGATCTTTTTTGGCTTTTTCTATCAGACTTCGTAACGCCAGGTTGCCGTCGGGATCAATACCGCCTTCTTTGGCACATACGTAAATAACGCGGCCATATTTGCTGTAAACCTTGGCCTTCATATCCGAGGTTTTGGCCATTGATTCTTTTCTGTTCTGGTAGGCTCTGCCCATACCTGTGCTCCATGTATAGAATGATTGCGATGGATTTTACTATTTGCAGTGAGCTTTGATAAGCAGAGTGAACTGTTTTTTATGAAATGGTTTGGATCAGGCGTCTGTCGGGGGTAAACGTGGCGGTAAGTTAGGCGGGATAAAAAAGCAACCAGACAGCTTTGGGAGATGTAAGCGTGTGTCTGGTTGCAGTTAATCGTTTACCAGATAATCATTCCAGTCAAAAATTCATTTTCAATGTCTTGCTGTTTTTCAATGTCCGTCAGTTCTTCCGTCTCATAATCTGATACGACGAAAGTCATCTGCTCAGTTGGTTGTTGTTTCGCTTTCCAGGCATCAATATAGATAACGTTGTCAGACATGAGCTTCTCCCAGGTAATGTGTTGTTGGAAGTATTAACTCATGGTTTGATTGAATACTATATGAACTAGTTCACAGGAAATTTGGATTGGAGCAATAATTCGAGATGTAATTCAGCACGTGATATGTGAGCGCATCCGGTAGGGTTTAACGTTGAGAGGGGCAAAATAATCCATACCGACACCTTTGGTGTCGGTATGGATCTATGGATTAAATCACTTGCGTTGTGCTGTTAATAGGATAAACAGGCTGCTGATAAAAAACCACGCAGCAGCGGGCAGCGGGACGACATTGATGGTTGATGATTGGAACACGGCCGAGCTGTCGTAGTCGAACAAATCATCGGCGACAAAGCTGGAGCCGACGGCATCTGCTAGCTGAAAAACATAACTGCCGACACCGGCCGGCACCACCAAGTCAACATCATACAAATGCAGGGGTGAGGTGGTGAAGCTGGGAAAGCTCAGGACATTGCCGATGATTTCGGCACTATCGGTCGCGTTTACGTTTTTGCTGGTGGCGAAATTCCATTGCGGATTAATTGTTATGTTAGCCAGTTTTTCCGCATCGGATGCGCCCAGAATGTTCAAGCCGTCGGCATCAAAATTGGTGCCGAAGCCGCCGAGACCGCCATGTGCGTTGAATTCCTCGTTGGATACGCTGACATAAACACGTGCCGTAATGGTACCGGGTGTTGTTGTGTATGTCGCATCGTAGGCTTGGTCGTTAGTAAAGTCGGTATAAATAACAACTGCGTGAGACATATGGGTTAATAATAAACAAAAGCTGGTAAAGATCATTTTTTTTAGCATGGTTTTTTCCTCTTTATATAGGGGGTAAGTCTTTAACTAAGCAAATGCAAGACACGTCCATGTGTCACCAATTGCAGCTAAATGCGATAATTAACGTTTTCCTTTACAGGCCGGGGTGGCAAAGTCGATGGAAAAGATACGGGCATCAATATTGTCCACATCGCCGTCACCATCCAGGTCACCGTCACACCGGGTTTTATCGGTGACGATCAGCGTACAATCTGCGGTAAGAGCCGTATCAATGACACCGATAGTGACCAGGTGAGGCCCCGGTGCGGTATCTTCCGGCACTGGTAATTTAAAGGTACCGCCGCCATTGCCATCGGTGATATCGGTAAATACTTCATCAGGCCCCAGCAGACCGTGTATTTTGCTGTTCGCCGGCAAGCCTTCAACATCAATCAGAGCCACTTCGCCTTGTTTAGCCTCTTCATTTTGAGGGAAACAATGTGGAAAGCTGGGGTCTTCCAGCACAAAACGATTGTCATCTTTGTTAAGTTGATCGATAACTTCACCATCTTGTACGATGCGCGCAGTGAAGCGGCCTTTGTCGCCCATCGGGATTTCATCAGGCAATTGCCCGGCCCATGCGATTGAATGGTTGGCAACATAGCGATGTTCAAGTCTCGGCAAATTAGGTTTTAACATCGGCGCAAATTGCGGATAGACGGCCATTTCCAGCAATTGCGCCCGGAAGCTGTTTAGTGAAACAAGGTCGCCTTTTTGCACGACCCAGCTATTTTGCGCCAATGCCGGTTGGTCTGCACCGGGGACGTTGACCAGGGTGGCTTGCATGATTACATCGGCACCGGCAAACCCGCGCGGAATGCCGAGTTTTTTCAATTGCTCCTCATTGGCACCGGTGCCGGGGTCGTTATCTGTATCTAATAGAAATTCAATCTTACACGGAGGATCGGGAAGTCGTGCCGGTAATGCATCAGCCAGTTGTACTTTGAATTGCAATGCTTTGCTGTTGCGATTCATAGCCACGCGCGCGGACGTAATATCCATGAAGTTGAGGTCGGAATTTGCGTCTCCCATTGGATCTGGAACCCGCATTTGCAACCATTGACCAGGATTAAAAATGCCTGGCGGGTCAATTTCAATACCCGGAACATTCAGCGCATTGGCGCGTAATGCGGCTACTTCAGCGGCATTCAAATCGGTATTGTCAGCATCATCATCAGCGTCGTTATCCGAGACTGTATCATTCATCAGCGCTAATGAATTAGATCGATGATTTAGACTTAATGCGTGACCAACTTCATGGCCGGTTAACACATCCAGGGAATCAGTAATAATAAACTGGTTACTGCTGCCTGGAAATGTGCGATCCGGGCTGCCCGGATGCAAAAAGGCATTATCGATGACCACTACGCGGCCATCATACGGGGCAATGCATGTCCCTGCCGGAAATTCACTGCACCCGGCCCAGCCAATGACGCCGATATAATCACCCGCACCATCGTGAAATAAATTAGCATTGACTGCAGTAATGCCGATACCGGAACGTCCCAGGCCATCATAGGCAATGTCGCAGGCATTAATCATGGCGTTAAATTCCACACCGTTTACATTAACATCTTCGCCGCGCATATCGCCTTGTACCCCAAGCGAAGTGTCGGGGTCAGCAATGATTGGGAAATTAAACGAGCCCCAGGCATCATTAATGGCTGAGCGGAGTGAAATATCCGCCTGTGGTAAATATATATTATCGGTAGGGCGTTCATGCCGTCGCCAGATTATGGCGTCCGTTTGAGAATCGGCACCAATATTAGGATTATCTTCCGCTCGACTGCCTTCAACAACGCACCACGACATGGGCACATGGATGACATTGCCGGCAAGTGCCGGGAAAGAGAACAGCATGGCGCTGGAAAGGGTTAGACATCGGGTCAAATGGACTGGAGTACTCATTTTTCACCTCCTGTTGGGTGTGGGTTACACTGTGTGGTCGTCAGTATGTTTAATACCAATGGCATCCATGCCTGAGAGCAAGGGGGTGGCCGCCTCAATAATTGTCATCTAAACAGGCGGTTCCAATAATGTATCTTGCTCAGGCGGATGCTAAAAACAGTTCCTGGCGTACAGAATGTGAAGACATGTTCCTACCTGCTCATTAGGGAAAAGGAAACGTTAACGTCTGTTCTGAATACGCGAGGTGTTTTAGCGTTCTGCAGCTCCGTTAATTTGAATTGTATGCAAATGCGCGCAGCTACAAAGGGGGGTTTTGGGGGGTATTTTAGGAACCTCTGATCAAGTCCAATTATTTTTAGCGTGCTAAAACTGTCGCTATTTTCCACGAAGATCGGCGCAATAGAATGACTATTACTGCTCACTTCGCGAAAAATAGCGACAGTTTTTTCTGCGCTAAATGCTAACCAACTTAATCAGAGGTTCATTTATGAGAGTGATATTTGCGTGTGTGCCATTTGATCGAGCGAATCGTGCAGTAAATCAGCCAATGAGGATTTATGGCCAACCAATTTGAGTTTTTTACGAATGTTCTTGCGATGGGTTTTTACTGTGTCCGGGGAAATGAACATATGATCGGCAATCTCAATTGTGGTCATACCGCTGGTAATCATGGAGGCGACCATCAGTTCTTTAGTGGATAAAGACTCAGCGGCGGGCTGTTGAGTGCAGAAGCGGGGGGGCTTAGCATGAGGGGTGGTGCTTAACTCGTGAATATAATGTTCCAGCAGTTTGAGTTGTGTGCGGTAAGGGTGTAATGAGGCGTTATGGGTGCATTCAAGCAACAATGAACGCAGTACCGGCTGAATTTTATTCAGTACATTGATTTGATGATGTGCACGCGTTTGATAATGGTCTTCGTGTTTTTCTGAGACAGGCATTGCCATTGACTGTCGCGTCCTGTCAATCAGTAAAGAAGGTGTTGGTTGTAAACAATTGACACGGCTTAATAACTCGTTGATAGTTGCCGATGGAAAGAATGTACATGCAACCTGAAGTGCTTTTGACAGTTTTTCGGTGGAAAAAGGCAGGCGAAAAATGCCATAAGGCGTTTTGTCGGGGGGAATCGGTGCGAAGGAATTATCAGATATTAAAAGTACGGTCGGCGTAGGCGGTATAAGGGCTTCGTGAGGCGTGTGCTGGCGAAATGAGGAGTAGATCGCCTGTTCGATGAACAATACATCCGGGGAAATAGTGCCAGTGTAATAGTGCGGAGGCGAGCTGAAGATCTGAATCAATACATCCCATTGCCTGAGTTGCTCCAGAATTGTCTGCCAGTTGTCAATAGACCGTGCGATCATAAAAGCCTGGATTTTACTCATGAGCTCCCCCGATGTGATATGACAAGGTGAGGTTATTGTAAGACGCTGTTGGGCTCAAGCATTATGAAATAGTGGAGCTAATCGTGTGAACTATTACCGATTTGAATGGCTGCAAGCGTTAGATGAGTAAATTTAATGAGAGTGAAAGCAGTCGTCATCAGTAGTGCATGAGCAAAAAAATTCACGTTGTTGCGATGGTTGTCGTTACAGGAGAAAACCAATGCATCATACAAATGGTTCGCCTGAAACAGATGCAGCCAAATAATAATCAGCCCTAAAAAACAACATACGTAAGTGATATTAAAGGGAATAATGCCATTTTGGCCTAAGCATAATGGGCAGAAATGTTAAAACACGCCTTTGTTTTCTGGTCGAAAAGTTGAACATGGCATCGCTTCACAAGACCTTCCACATCAATCCAATTTATTTGATGAAGGCTTGCTTCAATGATTCCCTTACCTAAACATCAGCGAGAATTTCATCTGACAAGGGAAAACGATGAGGAGGAGAGCCTACCCGTAGAGTGCGGTGACGAAGGCATCGCGCAGAATGGCTGATAGGTGCGCATCACGGTGTTCAGTTCAGCGCACCAAGGAGGCTGTCGGATTATGGATGATGCTACTGCGGCGATGTCCCACTCACCTCGCGACGAACCCCATAACCCGCATCCTCCTAGGGGATCAGCGTTTTAGTTTTTCCTTCAACATTTTATTCACTTCACCCGGATTGGCTTTACCCTGGGTTTCTTTCATGACCTGGCCGACGAAAAAGCCGAAGACTTTGTCTTTGCCGCCAAGGTATTGTTCCACCTGTGCCGGGTTGTTGGCGATGATGCTGTCGATGATCGCTTCGATCGCGCCGCTGTCGGTGATTTGTTTCAGGCCTTTGGCATCGATGATGTCATCGGCACTGGCCTCGCTGTTCCACAATTCATCAAACACCTGTTTGGCGATTTTGCCGGAGATGGTGTTGTCGCTGATGCGTTTAAGCAACCCGGACAGGCGCTCGGCACTGACAGGGCTCTGCTCAATATCGAGTCCCGCTTTGTTGAGTGCACCGAGTAAATCACCGCTGACCCAGTTGCTACATAACCTGGCTTCGCTGCCGGATTGTTCGACAACGGCTTCGTAGTAATCTGCCAATGCACGGCTGGAGGTCAGAATGCTAGCACTTTCTGCATCCTGGTCGTATTGCGTCATAAAACGTTGCTTTTTGGCATCCGGCAGTTCCGGCATTTCGCTTTGCATTTCCACTTTCAGTTCGTCGGAAATGTGTACGGGCAATAAATCCGGATCTGGGAAGTAACGGTAATCGTTGGCTTCTTCCTTACTGCGCATGGAACGGGTTTCGTCTTTGTTGGCATCGTACAGGCGGGTTTCCTGTACCACTTTACCACCGCTTTCAAGCACGTCGATTTGGCGTTCGACTTCAAAGTTGATGGCTTTTTCAACGAACTTAAATGAGTTAATGTTTTTGATTTCTGCGCGGGTGCCAAATTCTGTTTGTCCTGCGGGGCGCACCGAGACGTTGGCGTCACAGCGGAATGAGCCTTCCTGCATGTTACCGTCACACACCCCAAGATAACGCACCAGTTCGTGCAGTTTACGCATGTAGGCGACGGCTTCTTTGGCGGAACGCATGTCCGGTTCGGAGACGATTTCCAGCAGTGGTGTGCCGGCGCGATTTAAGTCAATGCCAGTTAATCCGTGAAAATCTTCGTGCAAGGATTTCCCGGCATCTTCTTCCAGATGGGCGCGGGTGACACCGATGCGTTTGCTTTCGCCATCCACGTCAATATCCAGATGGCCAATGCCGACGATGGGTAGTTCAAACTGACTGATCTGATAGCCTTTCGGCAGATCCGGGTAGAAATAGTTTTTGCGCGCAAAGATAGAATACGGGGCGATTTCTGCATCAATCGCCAGGCCGAATTTAACTGCCATGCGCACGGCGTGTTGATTAAGCACCGGTAATACGCCGGGCAACCCGAGATCTACTTCACACGCCTGAGTGTTGGCTTCGGCACCGTAAGCGGTGGAAGCGGCGGAAAATATTTTTGATTTTGTGGCCAGTTGGGCGTGAATTTCAAGGCCAATGACGGTTTCCCATGCCATGATTAATCTCCTTACTCAAAACCTGGTGGACATTGTGTATGCCAGTCAGTGACGTGCTGATACTGGTGGGCAATGTTTAATAGACGCGCTTCGGCGAAATAATCACCGATGATGTGCAGGCCAACCGGTTTGTTGTCAACCAGGCCGGCCGGGATAGACATACCCGGTAAACCGGCCAGATTTACGGCAACGGTGTAGATGTCGGATAAGTACATTTGAATCGGGTCGCCGGATTTTTCGCCAATGGCAAAGGCCGTTGAAGGCGAAACCGGCCCCATGATGACATCAACTTCGGACAAGGCCTGTTTGAAGTCATTGCTGATTAAACGGCGCACCTTTTGTGCTTTTAAATAATAGGCATCGTAATAACCGGCAGACAGTGCGTAAGTGCCCATTAAAATGCGGCGTTTGACTTCCTGTCCGAAGGCTTCTCCACGGGAGCGGGTGTACAGGTCGGTCAGATCCTCCGGGTTATCACAGCGATAACCGAAACGTACACCGTCAAATCGTGACAGGTTGGCGGAACATTCCGCAGAGGCAATCACGTAATAGGCCGGAATGGCCAACTTCAAATTAGGCAGGGAGACGTCTTTGACTTCCGCGCCCAGTTTTTTGTATTCAGCCACAGCGGTTTCGACGGCGGCGGCAATGTCGCTGTCCAGGTCCGCGGTAAAAAACTCCTGTGGCAGACCGATTTTTAAGCCTTGCAGCGGTTTGTTCAGCTCTGCAAGGTAGTCAGGCACCGGTTGGTCGGCACTGGTGGAATCTTTTTCATCAAAGCCTGCCATCACTTGTAACAGCAAGGCGGCATCTTCAGCGCTGCGCGCCATCGGGCCACCTTGGTCCAGGCTGGATGCGTAAGCAATCATACCGTAACGTGATATGCGCCCATAGGTTGGTTTTAATCCGGTGATGCCGCATAATGCCGCCGGTTGGCGAATCGAGCCGCCGGTATCGGTGCCGCTGGCCGCCGGGGTTAAGCGTGCAGCCACGGCTGCCGCGCTGCCGCCGGATGAGCCGCCAGGTACGGTATCGGTATTCCACGGGTTTTGCACGGCACCGTAAAAACTGGTTTCGTTGGAAGAGCCCATGGCGAACTCATCCATATTCAGTTTGCCTAAGGTGACGGCACCGGCGGCATTAAATTGTTTAATCACCGTCGCATCGTAAGGGGCGATAAAATTGTCCAGCATTTTTGAGCCGCAGGTGGTTTTGACGCCATTCATGCAAAAAATATCTTTTTGCGCCAAGGGGATGCCGGTCAATGCGCGTGCTTGTCCGCTGGCCAATAGCTGGTCGGCGGCCTGCGCCTGTTGCAGTGCGAGCTCTTCGGTGACGGTGATAAAGCTGTTAAGGCTTGCATGTCGTTTGATGCGGTCAAGAAAATATTGCGTCAGCTCCACGCTGGAGATTTTTTTGTCACGCAATGCCTGACCCAATTCGCTGATAGATTGGTTATGCATGGTTTAATCAATTACTTTCGGGACAAGGTAAAGACCGTTTTCGGTCTGCGGGGCAATCTTCTGGAAATGATCGCGTTGATCTTCTTCCTTGACAGCATCTTCACGCAGTCGTTGCACCTGGTCCAGCGGATGTGCCATGGGCTGTACATCATCTGTATTCAGTTCACCCATTTGGGTCATTAAATCAAGGATATTGTTGAGATCACTGGCATAGTGTTCGATATCCTGTTCATCGATGCCAAGCCGCGCCAGATGCGCGATTTTGTTTACCTCATCGGCTGATAAAGCCATTGTTAAAACTCCGCTCTAAAACATTGGGCGATATGATACTTTATATCTTGCTCAAATACCTGCATGATTGTTAAAGTAGGCAAATTTATTCGCGCAAAGGATACACCGAAATATGTTCAAAAGAATTCGTGGTCTGTTTTCCAACGATTTATCCATCGATTTAGGGACTGCAAACACACTGATTTATATGCCGGGCCAGGGGATTGTGTTGAACGAACCTTCTGTGGTGGCGATTAAGGAAGACCGTGTTCGCGGCGCAAAAACCATTGCTGCTGTCGGACTCGATGCGAAAGGCATGTTGGGTAGAACGCCAGGTAATATTACCGCTATTCGTCCGTTAAAAGATGGCGTAATCGCTGATTTTGCTGTGACCGAACGCATGTTGCGGTTCTTTATTGAAAAGGTGCACGAAAGCAAATTGCTTAGACCCAGCCCGCGTATTTTGATTTGTGTGCCTTGTGGCTCCACCCAGGTTGAGCGTCGTGCGATTCGTGAGTCGGCGGCTATGGCCGGGGCGCGTGAGGTATACCTGATTGAAGAGCCGATGTCGGCGGCGGTTGGCGCCGGATTGCCGGTAGACGAAGCGCACGGTTCCATGGTGTTGGACATCGGCGGGGGAACTTCAGAGGTTGCGGTGATTTCCCTGAACGGGATTGTTTATTCAGCGTCGGTACGTATTGGCGGCGACCGCTTTGATGAAGCGATTATCAATTATGTGCGCAGAAATTACGGCACCTTGATTGGAGAAGCAACCGCAGAAAAAATCAAGCACGAAGTCGGTGCCGCTTATCCAAGCACGGAAGTGAAAGAGATACAGGTGACCGGGCGTAACCTGGCGGAAGGGGTGCCACGCAGTTTTTCATTAAACAGTAATGAAATTCTGGAAGCCTTGCAGGAACCGTTATCCGGCATTGTTGGTTCGGTTAAGGTTGCGCTGGAGCAAACGCCGCCAGAACTGGGTGCAGATGTGGCCAATCGCGGTATTGTGCTGACCGGTGGTGGCGCACTTTTAAAAGATATAGATCGCTTGATTGCGGAAGAAACCGGCTTGCCGGTGTATATTGCCGATGATCCATTAACCTGTGTTGCCCGTGGCGGCGGCATGGTGCTGGAAATGCTTGATGCCAAAGGGGTCTCGGCATTTTCGCTGGAATAATCTGAGTCGCCCTGAGGGCGCTTGCTGAATTGACTGTGTTGAGGTTTTAGACATTAAATTCCTGTTTGCTACTGGTCCTTCACTGAATACTCGTCTGCTGGTGGGCGTTATTCTGGCGGTGGCCTTGCTGATTTCAGATCAGCAGGGAAATGGGCTTAAAAATGTCCGCGCCACCTTGTCTATACTGGTTTATCCGTTACAGTTACTGGTCAGTTTGCCGGTAGATATGGGGGAATCGATGTCTGATACCTTTGTTTCTTACCAAAGCCTGAAAGATGAAAACCGCACATTGAAGGAGAAACAGCTGATTAATGATTCACGGCTGTTGAAGCTGGCGGCGCTGGAAAAAGAAAATATCCGTTTACGCGCATTGCTGGAAAATTCGTTCAAGCTGGGTGAGCAGGTTCTCATTGCTGAATTGCTTGCGGTCACTCTGGCACCGTACCAGCATATCGTCGTGGTCAACAAGGGCAGTCGTTTCGGGGTCCATGAAAAACAGCCAGTCACCGATGCCTACGGGATTGTCGGGCAGGTCATGCGCACCTTGCCGGTCAGTTCCGAGATTATGCTGATTACCGACCCAAACCATGCCATCCCGGTGCAGGTTAACCGCAATGGCCTGCGCACGATTGCACTGGGGAGCGGTAAAATCAATCAATTGCAATTGCCATTCTTGCCTAATAATGCAGACATCAAGCCGGGTGACTTGTTAATCAGTTCTGGGCTGGGTGGCAGCTTCCCGCCGGGATACCCGGTGGCGGAAATAGACGAAGTTAAAGTGCAGCCCAACAAACCGTTTGCCAGTATCACGGCAACGCCCAAAGCACAACTGGATAAAAGCCGTGAATTTTTGATCGTGTGGTCTGATTCCAGATCAGTATTGCTGACCGAACCAGAAATCGAAGCTGAAGAGGTTGATGCTAGCGAGGAGACGCTGAATGGCACCGAATAATTCCTCCAGTATTTTTCTGTATCTGTTAACAGTTATCCTGGCCATGTCCTTGCGCATTCTGCCCTTGGGCGAAACTGCGGGCTATTTGAACCCGGACTGGGTGTTGCTGATCCTGATTTACTGGTCTTTAAATGTACCCGAGAATTTTGGTGTGTTCAATGCCTGGATTGTCGGCGTGCTGGTGGATGTTTTAACTGGTCGTGTGATGGGTGAGCATGCACTGGTGTATACCTTGATGATTTATTTCATACTCAAATTTCATAAAAGAATCCGTCATTATCCTTTTCCGCAATTGAGTGTGGTTGTGTTTGCCGCATTACTATTGTCCAGTGTGCTCATTTTCTGGGTGGAAAGCATTAAAAATGAAGCCCATATCTCAGCATTATTCTGGGGCCGCATTGTCACGGGCACCTTGGCCTGGCCCATAATGTATGCAGCGATCAGTTATCTGCGCAGCCTGCGACGATTTTTTTAATGTACAGGCAATATACGGTTAAGGATACACTGGCCGAAAACCGTGTTTTTTTAAGCAGGGTGGTCGTGGTATTTGTCTTTATTTTGCTGTTGACCTTTGCGTTGGTTGGGCGTTTGGTATACCTGCAGATTGTCGGCCATGAACAATATGCATCGATGGCCAAGGATAACCGTATCCGAATTGAACCGCTGCCGCCTACACGGGGCATTATTTATGACCGGCATGGCCGGGTGCTGGCCGAAAACCTGCCATCTTACAGCCTGGAGCTGGTGCCGGAGCAGGTCAAGGATCTGGGTGAAACGCTGGACAGACTGCAAAAGCTGTTGAACATTCCGGATGAAAAAATCGAGCAGTTTCATAAACAGCGGAAACGTCGAAAATCATTCAGCAGCACACCCTTACTGCTTAGAATGAATGATGAGGATGTGGCGCGGTTTGCTTCGGTGCGGCCTTATTTTCAGGGGGTGGATATTCATGCGCGCTTGTTGCGCTCCTACCCATACAAGGAATTAACCTCGCATGTGGTGGGATATGTCGGCCGGATTAACGAAAAAGAACTGAAAAACCTGCCTGAAAAGGAATACCGTGGCACTCATCATATCGGCAAGATCGGCATTGAAAAAACGTATGAGCAGGAGCTGCACGGCGATACCGGGTATAAGGAAATTGAAGTCAATGCGCAGGCGCGCGCAGTCAATTCTCTGTCGGCGGATGACCCTGTCCCCGGTAATGATATTTATCTGACACTGGATGTGGATTTACAGAGAACCGCGTATGAAGCACTGGGTGATTATAATGGCGCAGTGGTGGCGATGGCCGTACCGCAAGGCGATGTGCTGGTGTTTGCCAGTCGCCCCGGATTTGATCCCAATCCATTTGTTTATGGCATTAGCAGCAAGGCATACAAAGCCTTGCGCGAGTCGGACGATCAGCCTTTATTCCACCGGGCCTTGCGCGGGCAGTATCCCCCGGGTTCAACCGTGAAGCCGTTTGTCGGGTTGGCCGGACTGGAATTTCAGGCGACTGATTTCAGGCATAAACTGTATTGTCCGGGGTTTTATCAATTGCCCAATGTCAGTCATAAATATCGCGACTGGAAGAAATGGGGGCATGGCATGGTCGATCTGGATGTGGCAATTACCCAGTCCTGCGATGTGTATTTTTATGATCTGGCGCGTACCCTGGGTATAGACCGCATGCATGAGTTTTTAACGCGATTCGGCTTTGGCCAGAAAACCGGGATTGATCTGGTGGGGGAGAAAGCGGGATTAATGCCGTCAAGAGAATGGAAAAAACGTCGCCGTAATCAGCCCTGGTATCCGGGAGAAACGTTGATTACCGGGATCGGGCAGGGCTTTACCCAGGTGACACCGGTACAGTTGGCGCGCGCTACGGCAACACTGGCAAATGACGGTAAAGTGGTGACACCGTTTCTGGTGGATAAAATTAGCGAAGCCGATGGCCAGGAGCGCACGGGGCCGCGCCATCCGTCTCCGGATTTGAACTTCAAGCCCAGAAATATGCAGGATATATTGCTCGCGATGATCAATGTGGTGCATGGTGCACGGGGTACGGCCAAGCGTATCGGCAAGGATATTGATTATCAGATTGCCGGTAAAACCGGTACGGCACAGGTGTTCACAGTGAAGCAGGAAGAAAAATATAATGAGGATGAAATCGACTTTAAATTGCGCGACCATGCCTTGTTTATGGCCTTCGCACCGGCGTATCATCCGCAGATTGCGGTTGCCGTGATTGTCGAAAATGGCGGGCATGGAGGCGCCGTGGCCGCGCCGATTGCAGGAGCCATTATCAAACAATATCTGGGAACCCACATAGCGCCAGGCAATGAAAACTGAAACACGCAGTGAACATTTTGAAAAGCCGTCGCTGTTGGGTACTTTGTTGCGCAAACTGCATATTGACATTCCCTTGTTTGCCGGATTATTGCTGATGTGCGGGGTCAGTCTGATTGTGTTGTACAGCGCCAGTGGTCAGGAAGTGGCGGCGATTTACAAGCAGTTGGTTCGGATGGGCGTTGCCTTTGGCTTGATGACCGTACTGGCGCATATCAATCCTAACCAGTTCAAGCGCCATTCAGCGTTGCTGTTTAGTGTGGGCGTCATCCTGTTGATTGCGGTACTGGTGGTGGGTGATGTCGGCAAGGGCGCGCAGCGCTGGTTAAATCTCGGGGTTATCCGCTTTCAACCATCTGAAATGATTAAATTGACGGCACCGATGATGATTGCCTGGTATTTGTCCGAATATGCCTTGCCGCCTAAATTGAAGCAGATTGTCATTGCGCTGGTGCTGATTGTTGTGCCTACACTGTTGATTGCCAGACAGCCGGATCTCGGCACCTCATTGCTGGTGGCCAGCTCCGGCGCGGCGGTGTTGTTCTTTGCCGGTTTGTCATGGCGATTTATTGTATCTACGCTGGTTATTTTGGCATCCTTAACCCCGGTTTTATGGCATTTTATGCGTGATTATCAGCGCACCCGGGTAATGACTTTGCTCAATCCAGAAGCGGACCCGATGGGCAGCGGCTATCATATTATCCAGTCGAAAATTGCGATTGGTTCAGGGGGCGTGCATGGCAAGGGCTGGCTGGGAAGTACTCAGGCTAATCTGGATTTCCTGCCGGAAAGTTCCACCGACTTTATTTTTGCGGTGTTTGCCGAAGAATTCGGCTTATCCGGATGTGTCGGACTGTTGATACTGTATTTAATGATCATCAGTCGTTGTCTGTATATTGCGGTGCAAGCGCAGGACAGCTATTGCCGCCTGTTGGCCGGGAGCTTGACCTTTACCTTTTTTGTCTATGTTTTCGTTAACATAGGTATGGTTATCGGTATTTTGCCGGTGGTGGGAGTGCCGTTACCTCTGGTCAGTTACGGAGGCACTTCGATGGTGACCTTGATGGCAGGATTCGGTATTCTGATGTCCATACACACCCATAGAAAATTTTTACCAACCTGATTTGTCATGAACAACAAAAAATATCTGAACATTGCTTTATTGATTGCTAGTGGATTGTTTTCAACAGTGACCACGGCTGCCGTGCCGGAATCGGAAGGATTTACCCGTTTTGTTAACAAAATGATGAAGGAACATCAGTTTACCGAGCAGGCGCTGACAGAACTGTTCAAGCAGGTGGAGATCAAGCAAAGCATACTCAAAGCCATAGCGCGTCCGGCGGAGGGAATGCCCTGGCATAAATATCGGAAAATTTTCATGCAAGACTCGCGCATCGACGGCGGGGTCGCGTTCTGGAAAGAGAATGAAAAAACGCTGGCAGCGGTGGAAGAAAAATATGGCGTGCCACCGGAAATCATCACCGCGATTATCGGCGTGGAAACCTTGTATGGCGGCAACACCGGTTCATTCCGGGTGATTGATGCCTTGTCCACACTGGCCTTTGCCTACCCCAAACGCAGCACTTTTTTCACCGCTGAGCTGGAAGCTTTTTTACTGCTATGCCGTGAAGAAAACATGAAACCACTGGAGCCTCAGGGGTCATATGCTGGCGCCATGGGTATGCCTCAGTTCATGCCCAGCAGTTTTCGCGCCTATGCGGCTGATTTTGAAGGTGACAGCAAACGCGATATATGAGGAAATACGCCGGATGTCATCGCCAGTGTAGCCAATTATTTTGTCGAACATCGCTGGCGCAAAGGCGAGCCGGTGACCTATCCGGTGCATGCGGAAAGCGATGCCTTTAAAGCCTTGCTAAGCAAAGGTTTAAAACCGGATGTGACGATTGCCCAGTTACGTAAAGCCGATATTATGATGCCGGGTGAGCTAAAAGCCTCAGCAAAAGCCAAATTGTTAGCTTTTGAGCAACCGGCTTCCGAAGACCTGTGGGTAGGCTTGCATAATTTTTACGTGATTACCCGTTACAACCACAGTCAGTTGTATGCGATGGCTGTGTATCAATTAAGTCAGGCCGTTAAGCAGAGAAAAAATGCGATTGCAGCCCAGTAAACGTTGCAGGTTGTTGAAAAACGTTATGAGCACGGTCAAGACAAGGCTAAAAATGATGATAAAGTGCAGTTTACATGGCGTAAATAATAAGCATTTTGAGTCATTTTTTAACGCCGATTTGGCAAGCGCAAAAGTTTTTCAGCGACCTGCAAGCATTATATGTTTCGTTTTTTTCACCGCGTGCAGCACCGGCGTAAAAGACAGAGCACCGGATGATGTGCCGGTGGATGTGATGACAGTGCCGGATGCGGTGCCGCGTGTTGAATCCAGAAACGCGAGTAATTTTCGCAGTTATGAAATCTTTGGCAAACGCTATTTTCCGTTAAAGGATGAAAAAGGATTTCGTCAGCGCGGTGTGGCGTCCTGGTATGGGCAAAAATTTCATGGTAACAAAACAGCGAATGGTGAAACCTATGATATGTTCGCGATGACCGCCGCCCACAAGACCTTGCCCATCCCCAGCTATGTGCGAGTGACCAATCTGGATAACGGACACAGCGTGGTGGTGCGAGTCAATGATCGCGGACCTTTTCATGGCAATCGCATTATTGACCTTTCCTACACCGCGGCAGCGAAGCTGGATATTCTTCGCAAAGGCACCGGACGGGTGGAAGTGGTTTCCGTATTACCCGGAGAATCGCTTAAAATAACCGAGAAGCCTGACGGTCGCAAAGTTGTTCTTCCGTCTGAAACGGGCAAGAATCTGTTTTTGCAGGTGGGTGCATTCAGCAATCAACTGAATGCATTGCAGCTAAAGCAAAGATTACTGCAAATGGATTTTGTGACTGTGCCAGCACGCTTGAAAGTTTCCAGCCAGCAAGGTGCACAAATCTACAAAGTGCAGCTTGGCCCGATGACGACAATTCAGCAGGCCGGCATAGTGGGCCAACAACTGGCGGCAAATGGCATCACCGGGAGTAAAATGGTGCATGAGGAAAAATAAAGGAACAGGTGGCCTGACCATACGCTGTTCGATTTTGGCGATAGCGTTTCAGGCGAGAAATTACAATTATTAATTTTGAATGATGACAAAACATTTTTGGATTGAAAAAACGCGGGTGCTGTTCTTTTTGGGATGCTTGGTGTTAGCCACGGCAGGGCAGGCGGCAGATAAAATTCTGATTCCTGCCTCACCGGATGTCGCCGCCAGCAGCTTTTTTCTGATGGACTTTTACAGTGGCCGGGTGCTGGCGGAAAAAAATGCCGAAAAAAAGCTGCCCCCCGCCAGTTTAACCAAGATCATGACCGTGTATGTGGTATTCCGCGAGTTGGCCAATGGACATTTGACACTGGATGAAAAAGTCACGGTCAGTAAAAAAGCCTGGCAAACGCCGGGGTCGCGCATGTTTATTGAAGTTAACAAACAGGTGTCAATTGAAAACCTGTTAAAAGGCGTGATTATTCAGTCAGGCAATGATGCCAGCGTGGCGCTGGCCGAGCATGTGGCCGGTGATGAAGCGACCTTTGCCCAGTTGATGAATCAGCATGCTCAACGACTGGGTATGCTTGACAGCAATTTTCAAAACAGCACCGGATTACCGGGTGAGCAGCATTACACCACAGCGCGCGATCTGGCGATTTTGACCCGTGCCGTGATTTCCGAATTTCCGGACTATTATCGCTGGGATTCACAGAAGGAATTTACCTTTAACAATATCACCCAGCATAACCGCAACAAGCTGCTGTGGCGTGATGATTCGGTGGATGGCGTGAAAACCGGCTATACCGAAGAAGCGGGCTATTGCCTGGTGGCATCTGCACTGCGTAATGAAATGCGCCTGGTTTCTGTCGTAATGGGCACCACCAGCGAAAATGCCCGCGCCAATGAAAGCCAGTCGCTGCTTAATTACGGCTTCCGCTTTTTTGAAACGCATAAACTGTATGCCGCGAATGAAGCGCTGACAGAGTCGCGCGTGTGGAAGGGCAATATCAAACAACTGGCGGTGGGGTTGGCAGAAGACTTGTATGTCACCATCCCGCGCAGACATTTAAAAGATTTAAAAGCCGAAACCTCGGTGAATGCACGTTTGATTGCTCCGGTGGCAGAGGGTCAGACCATCGGGTCGCTACAGGTCATGCTGGCGGGCGACATTGTTGCCAGCAAACCCCTGGTGGCATTGAAAACGGTAGATAAAGGCGGCATTATGCAAAGGCTGATGGACGAAGGCTTGTTGTTACTGGAGAAATAATGGAACAAACGGTTTATTTAAATGGAGACTACCTGCCGCTGTCGGAAGCCAAGGTATCGGTGCTGGACCGCGGTTTTCTGTTTGGCGATGGCGTTTATGAAGTGATTCCTGCCTATCAGGGGCACTTGTTCCGCATGGCGCAGCATATTGAGCGGCTTAATAACAGTCTGGGCAATATCCGGCTGCAGCTGGAATATTCATTGCAGCAATGGGAAGACATCCTGCAGCCGTTGCTGGATAGCAGTAAGGATCAATATTTTTATATGCAGGTGACACGCGGCGTGGCGCCCAAACGTGATCATGCGTTTCCGGTTGAGGCTGTGCCAACAGTGTTTGTGATGGGGTCTGACTTGCATCATTTTGCTGCCAGGAATGAGGGCGTCAAGGCGTTGACCATGGATGACAGCCGCTGGGAGATGTGTCATGTTAAAGCCACCACCTTACTGGCCAATATTCTGTTACGTCAGCAAGCGGTGGAGCAAGGCTGCGCGGAAGCCATTCTGATAAAAAACGGCAAGGTGACGGAAGGCGCGGCGAGCAATTTGTTTGCCGTGGTGGATGGTGTGTTGGTCACCCCCGTCAAGAATGAAGAAATTCTCCCCGGCATAACCCGTGAGGTAATCATGGAACTGGCCGCCGCCAATCAAATGCCTTATGCAGAACGTGATATGGCGTTATCCGAATTACAGGCCGCCAGTGAAATCTGGGTCACCAGCTCCACCCGTGAAATAGTTCCGGTAGTGACTCTGGATGATCAGCCGGTCGGTGAAGGCAAGCCGGGGCCTGTGTTTCAAAAAATGAATACCTTATTTCAACAATGCAAGAGGGCAGGCGAATGAGCGAAGAACAGGAAACCCTGCTTGAATTCCCCTGCCAGTTTCCATTAAAAGTGATGGGGAAAAGCAGTGAACAATTTGAATCTATCGTGGTGGACATTGTGCAGCAGCATGTTGAATTTATTGCTGAAGATGCGGTATCCAGCAAACCCAGCAAAGGCGGCAAATATACTGCAGTGACGGTGGTGATTGAAGCGACCAGCAAGGCACAACTGGATGCAATCTACATGAGTCTGACGTCCAGTCATCACGTAATTATGGCTTTGTAATGCGACATAGAGTTTCCTGATTATCGATAAGTTTCCGCAACTTTAGTTGAAAACTATAGTCGAGTAAATAAGTTATTTTGGAGACAAGCTCGTGAGTAAAAATAAAGTTCAATTTGAGGCAGGTTATAGTTTAATTAATTTGTTTCAGAATTATGGAACAGAAAAACAATCTACTCAAACGCTCTACAAATGGCGTTGGCCTACGGTCTTTAAATGCCCTGAATGTGGGTGTGATAAATATTGTTTTCTGAAGGCGCGGAGGCTTTATCAGTGTCATCAATCTCACTACCAAACTGCGTTAATCAGTGAAACCATTTTTGAGCAAACCAAACCACCTCTTACCATTTGGTTTTTGGCCATTTATTTGGTTACCCAATCTAAAAAAGGACTATCAGCTTTAGCGGCGCTTAAGAGAGAAATAGGTGTCTCTTACAATACGGCTTGGAATATGAAGCACAAGATCATGCAGATAATGAAGGAGCGGGATGATAGCAAGCCATTAAGTGGCGTTATCCATTTGGATGATGTCTATTGGGGAGGTGAGCGTCATGGAGGAAAAAGAGGTAGAGACTCAAAGAATAAAGTGCCTTTTGTTACCGCTGTTTCTCTTAATAAAGAAGGTCATCCTATAGCAATTAGAGTTTTAACAATGACACTGTTATTGAGTGGCTCTACCGTGATGGCTGCAGATCATGCGGAGCTGGTTCGGCAAAGCCGTGCTCAAGTCAAAGGCTATGCCGGACAACTGAAAACCGAGCTGTCACGCACCCTGAAATCAGAAGGTATTGTGGCGGCAATCAAGCATTGCAACACCATTGTTCCACAAATAGATGCAGGCTCTTCTGATAAGGGGCTTATCAAACGTACGTCATGGTTTGTGCGCAATCAACAGAACGCGCCGAATGCCTGGGAGAAAACGGTATTGGCGGATTTTGAGCAACGCAGGCAACAAGGCCAGCCGATGACAACCATGGAGCATGCGGAAGTGGATCAACAAGGAGAGCAAAAGGTTTTCCGCTATATGAAAGCCATTCCGGTGCAACCCGTATGCCTGAATTGCCATGGTGCTTCCCTGCAAGATGATGTGGCATTGAAACTGAAACAGCTTTACCCCATGGATCAGGCCACCGGCTTTCAGCTGAACGATTTACGCGGTGCATTCAGCATTACCCGTCAGTTGGATTAACACGGGTGCAAATCAAACAACTGGGGCTGCAGGACTATCAGCAAGTCTGGCAGGACATGCAGCAATTTACCGACAGCCGAACACCTGACTGCAAAGATCAATTATGGATTGTCGAGCATCCGCCGGTGTTTACCCTGGGACTTAACGGCAAGCACGAACACATCCTGCAGGCAACCGACATTCCGATTGTTGAAACCGACCGCGGCGGGCAGGTGACGTATCACGGGCCGGGGCAACTGGTGATCTACGTGTTGGCCAATATCAAACGCCTGGGACAAGGTCCAAGGCAATTAGTGTCGCATCTGGAGCAGGCCATGATCGACACGCTGGCACAATACGGCGTACTCGCCCAGGCACAGCTGCAAGCGCCTGGCGCGTATGTGGCGGATAAAAAAATCGGTTCAGTCGGGCTTAGAATTCGCAACGGATGTTGCTATCATGGGCTCAGTTTAAATAATGATATGGACTTGTCGCCCTTTCAAGCGATTAACCCCTGCGGCTATGCCGGATTGCAAGTTACCCAGCTGGCTGACCAGGGCGTAAACATCCATACCCGTGAACTGGCGATCCCCGTCGTTCATGCACTCAGTAAGGCATTGGCACTATGACATACAAAGCACCCTCCCGCGCCACACCGGAGACCCATCAACGCAATGCAGACAAGCTTTCCCGCATTCCGGTCAAAGTAGAAAACAGCGGCACGCCATTACGCAAACCGGACTGGATCAGAATCAAGTTGCCTGCAGGCAATGCAGTCAACAAAGTTAAACAGGCCTTGCGCGAAAACAGCCTGCATACCGTATGCGAAGAAGCCGCCTGCCCGAATCTCAGCGAATGCTTCAGCCATGGCACAGCCACGTTTATGATCATGGGCGACATGTGTACCCGGCGTTGCCCGTTTTGCGATGTGGCGCATGGCAAACCGCAAGTGCTGGATAGTGAAGAACCCAAAAACCTGGCCAGCACCATTGTGCAAATGGCGTTGAAATATGTCGTGATTACCTCGGTAAACCGGGACGATCTACGTGATGGCGGGGCCGGGCACTTCGCCGATTGTATCCGCGCCGTGCGCGAACAGTCGCCGCACACCAGAATCGAAATTTTAACGCCCGATTTCCGTGGCAGACAGCAGGCCGCTGTCGACATACTGCAACAGGCCCCCTGCGATGTGTTCAACCACAACCTGGAAACCGTGCCGCGCCTCTACCGGGAAGCCCGTCCCGGTGCCGATTATCAGGAATCACTGGATCTGTTAGCCGAATTTCACCGGAAATTACCTCACGTACCCACCAAATCAGGCTTAATGGTCGGCATCGGCGAACAAGAAGAAGAGGTGGTTAATGTGATGAACGACCTGCGGGCACACGGGGTCAGTATGTTGACCATCGGCCAATACCTGCAACCTAGCAAAGATCACCTGGCCGTCAAAGAATACATCACCCCCAAACAATTCCACACATACGCAGACATTGCCACCGAACTCGGCTTTGACCAGGTTGCCAGCGCACCACTGGTACGTTCGTCATACCATGCTGATTTGCAGGCGGCCGGGGTGGTTAAATAATCTGAATTACATTTTTTTTAAAGAATCATCATTGTAATTTGGGTTAGCGCAGCGTAACCCGAAAAAAATCCTCATTGATCCAAATAGACCACTTCATAAAACCGAATATAACGAAGTATCCACTGGCAATAGGAGTGCTCGGTACGATAAGCATAATGATGATAGCGCAAAACCTCTCGAACCTGATCCATTAGCTTTAAATCAGGATTGGGTTTGAATCGAATATTATCATGCTCTGTATTTATCCACTTTTTCATTTTAATACCTCAATAAGTGGAATATTATTGGATTTATCTGTTACTGGAACGTTTTAATTTACCTTTCGACACGTTGACATTGTCAGCTTTCTTTACACGTCCAGTTGAGCTAAAAATAGATAGTTTATGTGTCTTATTAATATCAATAGCTTGAATGGCCTGGTGTGATATTTGCCTTATTTAATGTGTATTAAACAAGTTTAAGTGATTTCCATGTTTATCCTAACGATCATGAAGATGCTTCCATCACCCCGGAAAATGAAAGATACTGAGCGGGAGGCGGCAGGATGAGGTCGATCAATTTTTTAGAGATTCGATCCTGAAACCTAACGTGACCCGCACAAACTGACTCGTACCCCGGAATGAATCGCTAGAGATCGCACGGTAATAAGGCCAAAAGCAGTGAATGCTTTTTGGAAGTTTCAGTTTTGCTTCTGCCGCCTCCTTATCAATAAAGT
>SPJL01026490.1_pt1 | contig 38625 bp, 32 predicted proteins | sample 3741751 | NCBI WGS metagenome assembly SPJL01 (sample SAMN10925998, study PRJNA522277) | cold seep metagenome | isolation source: Elba SIP-enriched marine methane seep metagenome, extraction at timepoint T3 | place: Italy: coast of Elba, Mediterranean Sea | reverse complement strand
TTCGGGATGTAGTCAAGGTTACATTCCGGATCCGGCGTTTCATAATTCAATGTGGGCGGGACAAATTGTCCGTGCAGGCAAAGTGCGGTCGCCACCGCTTCCAATGCGCCTGCGGCGGAAAGCGTATGGCCGGTCATCGGTGTAATGGTACTCACACACAGTTGTTTTGCGTGCTCTTCAAAAACGGTTTTGATTGCGGCGGTTTCAGATTTGTCATTCAACACGGTTCCGGTGCCATGGGCATTGATATAACGGATTTGTTCAGGGCCTGTGTTGCTCAGCTGCAAGGCCTGGTTCATTGCCCTGGCCATACCATCACCCTGTGGATGGGGCGCGGTGATATGGTGTGCATCCGAACTTAAGCCATAGGATATGAATTCAGCCAGAATGGGTGCGCCGCGTTTCTGCGCATGTTCCAGAGTTTCCAGCACCATGATGGCGCCCGCTTCACCCAGGACAATACCGTCCCGGTTTTGGTCAAAAGGTCGATTGGTGGTGGCACACATTGCCCCCAGTGCATTAAATCCGCTTAAGGTGACATAGGATGTACTCTCCACACCGCCTGCCAGCATGATGTCTGTATAACCTTCACGCAGAAAATCGGCGGCATAGCCTACCGCGGTTGCTCCACTGGAGCAGGCGGTCATAATACTGCTGCGCGGTCCGTGCAGTCCGTAATGTGCAGCAACAGTATTACCTGCCTTATCCGGATTGGTTGCCAGTAATTTTGATGGGTTGGCCGTTTGCTGTAACAGCATCTTTTTAACGTAGTTTTCCGTATCTGAAACCGCGCCACCACTGCCAAGGATAATGCCCATTTGATTGGCAATTTCCGGCGTAATGTTTAGTTGAGCCGCCTCTAAAGCTTCTTTAGTGGCAGCCAGGGCATACAAGTCGACTTGCGAGCAATGTTTGCGTTCTTTTAGCGTCAGATCATCAGGGGCTTCGAAACCGACAATTTTGCCGATTTGTTTAGATACAAATCCATCTGTGTCGTACCATTGATTTTCTTTTACGCCGCTGCGTCCCAGCCGTAATGAGGCTGCGAACTGTTCGACATTGTTACCACAGGGGCTGACCACCCCTACGCCGGTAATTACTATTCGTTTCATATCCTGCTCCGGTTATATTGAATTACGATGAGACGTAAATCAGGCTGCCTTCGCATCCATTAATGACTGGATATATGCGGCCAGGGTATTCAGGGTGCTGAAATGCTTTTGTACTTCTTCATCCTGTCCCAGCTTAACGCCAAAGGTTTGCTCTACACCGAGCACAATGTCTATGACATCAATTGAATCGATGCCCCAGCCATCTTCAAACAGGCCATCATCGTCAGATGCATCGATCTGCGACAAGTCCATGTTCAGTCTGTCGGTAAAAATGTGTTTAATGCCTTCTTTGATTTCATCTAATTGCATGGTGGTTCTCCACTTGGTTTAACAAAGGGTAAAAGCTCAATAAGTTTCTTTTTCAAACTTGGCCAGCGCCCGTTTTACAGGCTTGATGCTGTGCAGTTTATGGATAATGGCATGCCACGGAAGCCCGGATAATGCCGGTGTTAATTTGGGTATCAGCGTATTAACCGTACGTGGCACAATGGCGTTTTCAGAACAGGTCTGGGAACATAAGCCACAGCCAATACATTCATTGGAAATGGCAACGGACTGCAGCAGATTGTCGGCGGTCTTAGTCGGTACGATAGCCGGGCAATCCACTTTCAGGCATTCGCCACATTCGGTACACTGGTCTTCTCGGATGATGTAGCGGTAATTGGTCGGTTTTTTGATATCTAAACCCTGTACGCAATCCCCTTTTAACACCATGACAGACAGTTGGTCTGCAGCCAGGAAATCATCTAATGTGGTCTGCAGGCTATGCAGGTTGAGTGCATCAATGATTTCAAATTGTGGGACTTTGATGGCTTGCAGAAAGTTTTTCCATTCATGTTTGTCAAAGTTCATGCTGGTGGTCTGGTGGCCCGTCATGGCGGCGCCACTGTTGTCCAGAATGATGATGGTAGCGTTGACATTGGCAGCCACCGCCGTCATTAATGATGGAATACCCGAGTGAAAAAATGTGGAATCGCCGATCACAGCAACTGCCGATTTGGATGCCTGTTCTCCCATCATGGCCAGGTAGCCTTGTAAAATGCCGATACTGGCCCCCATACATAAATTACTGTGTAAGGCGTTGTAAGGTTCCAGCGCGCCAAGGGTGTAGCAGCCAATATCGCCCACGATGTATAAATCGCGTTTACTCAGTTCATAAAAGATGCCACGATGAGAACAGCCTGCACAAAAGCCAGGTGGGCGGGGCGGGATGTCCAGTCCGCGCATTTCATTGGAGAATTCAGTCGCGGATTCATTATGCAAGGCAATTTTGATTGATTTACGTTGAATTGATTCGCTTTGCTTAATATGGCTTTCCAGATAGTCATCCAATTGCGGAATGTCCGGCGTGAGCATTTGTTTGGGATGAAATTCTCCGACGCCGTCATAATGAGGCCTTGATGCAACGGGCAGATTCATTGACCTCAATTGTTGTTCAAGAAACCGACTGGATTCCTCTACAACTATGATTTTTTTGCATCGTTTGGCGAAGTCGATGATTTCAGCTTTGTTCAGTGGAAAACTCATGCCGACTTTTAAGATAGGTACTCTTTTATTGAAGTTTTCAAAAACGAACGAGCTGGGGAATCCTGAAACAACAATACCGAATGGGTATTTTGTGTCATTGTCGTCGGTCGGCAAATGCTGTGAAAACCATTTATTCCAGTGCGATAACTGAAGATGATTCAGACGTTTGTTAAGGTCTTTGTGCAGTGCGGGTACGAATCGTGGCAGTAACAGATATTTTTGTACCGGCGTTGCAAAATCCGGTGTATTCGTGATCGACTTTCTGCTGCCAGTAGTGACTTCACTGGTGCCGTAACATAGTTGAGTCGTCATTCTGACCACGACAGGAATGTCAAACTCGTGGCTGATGTCAAAGGCCATGCGTGTGAACAATAAGGCTTCTTCAATATTTGAAGGTTCCAGCACAGGGACTTTGGCCGCCATGGCCAGTAATCTTGTATCTTGCTCATTTTGTGATGATTTTGCTCCAGGATCATCGCCTACTACGACAACCAGCGCGCCGCGAACGCCGGTATAAGCCGCATTAAAGAACGGGTCTGCCGCAACATTCAGTCCAACATGTTTCATTAATACCAGGGACCGCATGCCAGCATGGGCGACCCCAACGGCGACTTCCATGCCGACCTTTTCATTGGCTACCCATTGCGACTTGATATCAGAAAATTGTTTAAGTCCATCAACAATTCCGGTGACGGGAGACCCTGGGTAAGAACAGGAAAAATTTGCACCGCCTTCCCAAGCCCCACGGGCAACTGCTTCACATCCGCTTAAAAATGTCATACTGATTTACCTGCTTTGTGTAAGTTGGATCTTCTCAGGTGGTCAATGTGGCTGACTTTTGCTTGTGGGTCAGTCCATCTAACTAATTGACTAAGGATTCTGTTGGGGCCGATTTCAATATATTCAGGTGAATATTGATGGTTTAAATTTTCTATCAGTCGCTGCCAGTTGACCGTTCTCATCGGTTGGTTCAGCAATGTGTTTCTGATGGCGTCATGGTCTACCAGTTTTTCACCGCTTAAATGTGACCAGACTTCATTATTTGCCGGAGAGAGACTGGAAAATACAGGGAGGGCATCCAGTTGATTTAATTGCTGACAAACATCACCCATCACAATGGAGTGATACGGAATCACGGTGCCCAAATCGCTGTAGCGCAGAGATGCCCATTCCAGTGAAGCTGACATGGTGTCGATTTGTTGTTGGGATCCGTAGATCACGATTTGTTGCAGGCTGTTTCTGGCAATCACTTCAACGCCAAATTGTTTGGCCAGTCTGTGCGCATCGATAGCGACAGTGGACGTGAAGACGGCGATTCGGTTTCGATTACTGGCAAATTCGCGCCAGGATTCATTGAAGATCGTGGTCAGCCAGGTAAAAGAGTCTTCTTCATCCATTAAGCCTGAAGCCACGACAGCAGCATAAAAGCCAAGGCTGTGTCCGCAAAAAATAGAGGTTGTTGATTCACTCCGATGATGGGCTGCTTTCCACCAAAGAAGGTTCATACAGTGAATTTGAATCTGGCGGTGATATTCGGTGTCTCTAGTGTTACAAGCATGAGCATTTAATATAGTGATGCCAGTCGCTGCTTCCCATTGTTTAACGGTTTTTTCAGCCCAATCATATTGCTTACAGAAGACTGAGAGCATGTTCGGGTATTCAGCACCCAAGCCAGGGAACATAAAGACGTTATAAGAATGAGTCATGTGATTATGCCGCTGTATGAATGGGTGAATAATTTTGATCGTTTATGGCGCTTTCATCCACGGGAGTAAACTGTTGGAATCCCCAGACAAACGCTTTTTCATTTTTTTCATCGGCAAGATGTTTTTTGCCACTTTTTAAGTTTGCTTCATCCAGGGATATGCGATCAAAGCCCAAGGTTGAACAGAAAACACCTAGCATGGCTGTTGAGGCGTAGATGGGTAGCAATTTTTCTTTTTTCAGCCAATGATCAAGTTCCATCGTAATGCAGTTTGATTCGTGCTCTTGTAAAATAGACACAATGTCTTCAGTATCTGGATAAAGATGGTTACGCATGCCGCCACAGATAGTTTCAACACGATAATCTGAAACAATACAGAGCGCGTTTGGTTTAAGTAGATGGGCATGGCGTAAAGCTTCCAGAGGCTCCAATGCAATCAGAATATCTACCTGGGTATGGGCCAGAGAAGGAGAAACGAATTGATTAGAGGCTTTAACCATAGCTGAGGTAGTGGAACGCCTTTGTGCCACTCCGCGTTGTTCTATCGTATGAACGTGTAAATAACGTAACGACAGAAGATTGCGTAGCTTCTGTGCTAAACTTACAACGCCCAAGCCTCCCAGCCCAACGATCATGACATTAATGCCCTTGTCATTTGATAAATGCCTAACATTCAAGTGATTTGAATTAATAGGAAAGTTTTCTACATTTAAATACATAAGAGTCACTATTCAATTCGTTAATGGTTAAATGAAGCGCTGCCGTATAGTTGGTAGCCATCCTCAAAACGTGTGATTAGTCTATCGTTCTGGGATATTTTGAATAGATAACTACTACACCCAGGATGGTGAAAAAATACCTTGCGCGGGTGAGAGGATGGAAGGATTTAGGATTTTATGTGTTTGATAAATAAACACTTTGTTTTCTGTGGGATTTATTGTTGTGTATTTATATGACAATCAGGTTTCACTGCTTCCATTTGGTAAACACATTGCTAGATTTGACAGGCTTGTTATTAAGACCTTTATATGACATTAATTACCAATATTAATTATTCAGGATCAACATGAAGTTACAATTTAAGGCCCACCCTTGGCATGGAATTGAAGTCGGAAGCGACGCCCCCAATCTGGTGACTGCATTTATCGAGATCGTTCCTTCCGATACGGTTAAATACGAGATTGACAAAAAATCGGGTTATTTAAAAGTTGACCGTCCACAAAAATTTTCCAACACTATTCCTACGTTATATGGTTTTATTCCGCAAACCTATTGTGGCGAGAAAGTGGCTGAGTATGCGTCTCTCAAATCTGGAACGGTGGTGGCTGAAGGCGATAAAGATCCTTTGGATATCTGTGTTTTAAGTGAGCGTAGTGTGATGCATGGCAATATTCTTATGGAAGCGATCCCGATCGGTGGATTTCGTTTGTTGGACAGAGGGGAAGCGGATGACAAAATTATTGCGGTAATGAAAGGGGATGAGTTTCATGAGCAATGGACTGATGTGAGTGATTGTCCTGATTCCTATATTAATCGTCTGAAACATTATTTCTTGACCTACAAAAACCTGCCTGGTGAGAAAAGCACCTGTGAGATTGCAAACGTATATGGCCATGAAGAAGCGCATGAGGTGATTGTTAGAGCTATGGAGGATTATAAAAATATGTTGGCTGAACAAACACAAATAGCGTCTTCATAATATGAAAAGTGGCATCGCCCGTGTTTGAGTTGTACCTGGATTCTGCAGATATTAACCAAATCAGTAAATTACATGAAGCGTTACCATTAAAAGGCGTGACCACTAACCCTTCCATTTTGGCTGAATCAAGAATAGGCGTCGGGCAACTATTGGAAGCGTTGTCACCCGTGTTAGGCAGCGAAGCGCGTTTTCATATTCAGGTTGTGAGCACGTCTGCTGAAGATATTTATTGTGAAGGGCTTAAATTAGCCGATTTGCCGTTTGATATTGTTGTCAAGGTACCCGCCGACAAAGCAGGGCTGGTTGCCATCAAGAAATTAAAACAAAACCATGTCCCGGTGCTGGCGACAGCAATTTACAGTGTTCATCAGGGATTTCTCGCCGCATTATCTGGAGCAGATTATCTGGCGCCTTATGTCAACCGAATTGATATGCAGGGAGCAAGTGGTCTTGACGTCGTAAAAGGATTGCAGAATTTGATTGAGATGCATGCTTTGCAATGTAAAATTTTGGCAGCCAGTTTTAAAAGTACCCGGCAAGCAATGGATGTTATTCAAACTGGAGCAAAAGCCATTACATTACCTCCTGCCATTGCTGAAGCATTAATGCTGAATTCTTCTGTGGATTTAGCTATTCAAAATTTTCATCAAGACTGGCAACATTCGTTCGCCGATAAGCTTTCTTATAACAGTTAAAACATCGTTATAAATGATATTTTAATTTTTATTGTTTCTTGTTTTAATAATTATGAGACGTAAATCATAAAATTGTAGCTAAATGTGAAATAAAACCTTTTTTAAAATTGTAATTTAGCTATAGTTGTTTTGAGTCTTTGATTAATATTTAGGAGCAAAAATGACTGATTTACAAAAAGATGTATTGATTGGGTTTTTATTTATCAGCGGCATTCTGGGTTTTATGGCAGGTGAGTTTATTGTCTCTACTGTAATATTTGCCACAGCCGCAATTTTTAGTAATATCAATTACAATTTGGCTCATAGCCGTTCTTAATTGATGAAGCGTTTACCAGCGGGTTAGTTTGATGGTGAAAACTAACCCCGTAAAAACTCTTCCAACTCCAGGAGTGTTATACCGTTTGATTGTGCAGTACTAATATCTGCCTTCGTGTTGTATCCCCATTTCGCAAAAGCCAAAGCCACTTTCTCCAGTTGCTGATTCGCTTTAACATCTAATAAGGTCTTTAACCTGTCCTCTACAAAATAAATAAGCCTATCAGGGTGTTTATTTATCAATTGTAATAAAATGTCCTGCTTGTCTTTTTTTCTATCCATGCCATAAATCTTCTCCGGTGCAAGATAAATATTATTCGCTTCAAATATTTGAGACACAAAACGTTCTTGTTTGGTGGTGACTATGTACCATTCATGATGTTTTGCCAAGTGAATCAGTTTATCCGCAACTCCGGGAAATAATGGGTTGTTATCAATCCATTCAGTTAGAGAGGTTTGTATCCAATGATCTCTTACTTCTCCAAAAAGTTGTTTAATGTGCCCAGCAGATTTTTCTGTTTCCAATAATAATGAGGATTTTCTCGTATGAAAATGTTGTAAAACAAATTCCAGACTATGCCCCTGGAAAAACATCCGCATAACAAAAATAGATTCATAACCTGTTTCTATCAACGCACGCGCTGTTTTGAATTGATCAACGAACAATTGAGGGGGGTATGGGCTATTCATGTCATCCCACAGAAACGTAGCGGCTTTCCAGGCGGAAATTCCCGTTTCAATAGCGCTATCACAAATTACGCCATCAAAGTCCAAAGCAAATACTGTTTTATTGTCCATTACGTCATAATTTCCTGGTTTATTAAGCAAAAGCAGATTAAACCAAGCGTAGCATTAAACGAAAGGAAAAAGTGTAGTACACAATCAGGGTTTGATACAGCTCATACTCAAAATGAGAGTCTGCTTGCATTTATGATGCCTTGATCAGTCAATTCAAAAATTGATATCCCAACGATAGACCTTACATAAAAACGTGACCTTCAGAGAAGATAACTGCTTGGCCACCTACACGAATTTTTAACGAGGTATCGACTTTATTGTCCATTTCAATATTTATTAAACTGCGGCGGCTGGCGTTTTCTCCTCTATCTACAGCAAACGCATGTGTTCCCTTGGGAGTAAAGTCAAAAGAACAAAGATATGAAGTAAATGCAGGGATTGCACTTCCTACAGGAGGATCTTCAAGATGGCCAATTTTTGGGCCTACCAGACGTAGATTAAATTGGCTGTCAGGGTCGGGTGTAGAAGGTGCAAAAATCAGAATTTCCTGGGCCGCTGTTTGAGGAGCAATGGAGCGGCTCCATGCATCATAATTGAAACGTGCATTTCTAACACTTTCATAATTCCATAGCGGGACGATTAAATATGGAAAGCCTGTGGAAATCAGGCGTGGAGCATATTTCTTATGATCCAGTTCGGATACTGTAAGCGACAAAAAGTTGGCCAGTTCTTCATCGGGCGGGGCGAAGCGGTCAATCAAAGACGTTACATTTTGATCAAATTGTGTTTTGCTGACTTTCCCATCTTCCCAGTATACATGTACTGTAATATTGCCCGATTTTTGGGTAAAGGTTAGGGTGCTTACCGGTTGTGATGCGTCAATTTTGCCTGCATTGGCCAATACGTATGCAGTTGCAATAATGGGGTGGCCAACAAACTCTTTTTCCTGCAAAGGTGAAAACGTGCGCATATGCCAATGCGAATTATCTGAACCCGGTGATACAAATACTGTTTCGGTCAAATTCAATTCGCGAGCAAGTAATTGCATTTGCTCTTCAGTCAGTGCCTCGGCAGAAGGAAACACAGCAATTTGTGCGCCACTGAATAAAGTATCGGTAAAGACATCAGCGATGAAGTATTGGTAACTCATAGTTAACTCACTGTTGCAATTTCTACCCTGCCATTCTCCGTCCGAATGGCATAAGTTTCAACTTTTATTGACTCATCCTCGAAACAAACCCCTGTTTTTAGATTGAAATGTTGCTTGTAAAGGGGGGAAGCGACCATAGGTTCGCCGCCCAGATCGCCAATCAAACCACGTGATAATACGTTAGCCTTGCCAAACGGATCGAAATTATCAATCGCATATATGGCCTGATCTTGTGACATATAAAATACAGCTATTTGGCGTCCATCTATCAGTGCGCACACGCCGGAGTCGGGTTGAAGATCATCGACGCTGCATACATCTATCCATTGCGTCATTGTTTATGCCTCCTCGGTTAATTTGAGTTGTTCACGTTCTTCTTCGTTAGCAGGGCGGATTTGTCCTCGCTCTTCTACAAACACAATATTTTCATCAGTCTGGTCACTGTTAACAAAGTGTCTGAAGCGTTTCAGCTTGCTTTCATCTTCAATGGTGGTTTTCCATTCGCATTGATAAGTGTCGATAACATATTGCATTTGTTTTTCCAACTCATTGCAAATGCCCAGCTTGTCATCAATAACTACGGATTTTAAATAATCCAGGCCACCTTCCATGTTTTCCATCCATACTGAGGTGCGCTGCAGGCGGTCTGCAGTGCGTACATAAAAGATCAGTACGCGGTCGATGTATTTGATCAGGGTGTCCTTGTCCAGATCAGTGGCAAACAAGTCAGCATGGCGTGGTTTCATACCGCCATTACCACAGACATACAGATTCCATCCGCCTTCTGTTGCGATAACGCCGATATCCTTACCTTGAGCTTCTGCACATTCGCGGGTACACCCAGAGACCGCCATTTTGATTTTATGCGGCGCACGTAGCCCTTTGTAACGATTTTCCAGTTCAACAGCCAGCCCGACACTGTCATCAATCCCATAACGACACCAGGTACTGCCTACACATGATTTTACCGTACGCAAAGATTTGCCATAGGCATGGCCGCTTTCAAATCCGGCATCAATGAGTTCGCTCCAGATGCCGGGCAACTGATCAACACGGGCACCAAACAGGTCGATACGTTGACCGCCGGTGATTTTCGTATACAGACCGTATTTTTTGGCAACTTGTCCGGATGCGATCAACATGTCCGGCGACAACTCGCCGCCGGTAACACGCGGTACGACAGAATAGGTGCCGTCTTTCTGCATGTTTGCAAGAAATGTATCGTTGGTATCCTGCAAACTTAAATGTTCTTTTTTCAGAACGTATTCATTCCAGTAGGAGGCGAGAATAGACCCTACAGCCTGCCGGCAGACTTCACAACCGCGCCCGGTACCATGTTTGTCCAGTAATTCATTAAAGGTTTTGATTTCCTCAACCATGACCAAGTTGTAAATGTCCTGACGGGTATGTGGAAAATGCTCACAGATGTCTGTGTTAACTTCAATACCCGCTTTGGTCAGCTCGCTGTCCAGAACGGATTTCAGCAATGGTGCACATCCACCACAACCCGTCGATGCCTGGGTTTCATCCTTTAACGCCGGTACAGTGGTGCAGCCTTTTTCTATGGCTTCACACACATCACCTTTTGATACATCGTAGCAGGAGCAGATCTGTGCGGACATCGGCAAGGCATCCGGCCCCAGTCCCACGGATTCGTCAGAGCGTGAAGGCAGAATCAATGAATCCGGGTTTTCAGGGAGTTCAATACCATTTAAGCAATATTGCAGCAAAGTACTGTAGCCAGCCGCATCACCAACCAGAACCGCACCGAGTAATAATTTCTTGTCTTCACTGACGACAAGGCGTTTGTAAACTTCTGCTGCACCATCCTGATAGGTGTAGGCCATGGCGCCTGGTGTGCGTGCATGGGCATCACCGATACTGGCAACATCAACACCCAGCAATTTCAATTTGGTGCTCATGTCGGCACCGGTAAAGCTTGCATCATTATCGGCAAGATCAGCGACGACAGTACGTGCCATCGTGTAACCTGGGGCAACCAGCCCAAAAATGCGCCCATCCCACAAGGCACATTCGCCAATCGCGTAAATATTTTTGTCCGAGGTTTTACATTGATTATCAATGACAATACCGCCGCGAGGGCCAATGTCCAGGCCACTGTTTCGGGCAATATCATCGCGTGGACGGATGCCGGCAGAGAACAAGACAATATCGGTTTCCAGCTCTTCGCCATCAGCAAATGTCATCTTGTGGAAGCAGTTGTCACCATCACCAATATTGGTGGTGTTTTTACTGGTGTGAACACTGACGCCCAGGTCTTCAATCTTTTTCTTCAACATGGCTCCGCCGCCTGCGTCCAGTTGAACGGCCATCAGGCGGGGGGCAAATTCGACGACATGGGTTTCTAGCCCCAGGTCTTTCAGAGCGTTGGCCGCTTCCAGCCCCAGCAGGCCGCCACCGACGACGACACCGATTTTAGAATTTTTTGCAGCAGCGGTAATGGCTTCCAGGTCTTCAATGGTACGGTAAACCAGACAGTTTTCACGATCATGACCCGGCACAGGAGGAACAAAAGGGTAAGACCCGGTTGCCAAAACAAGTTTGTCGTAACTGACGGTCAGGCCTTTTTCAGAAAATACCAGCTGATTTTCCTTGTCGATGTCAATAGCCCGGTCGCCCATATGGATGGTGATATTGTTGTTTTCGAAAAAACCTTCCGGTACCAGAGATAAGTCATCAGCTGATTTACCGCTGAAAAATGCGGATAAATGAACACGGTCGTAAGCCGGTCGAGGTTCTTCACAGAATGTAATGACCTCATATTGATCTTTGATTCCACTTTCGGCCAGCGATTGCAGAAAGTTCTGGCCGACCATGCCATTGCCGATAACCACCAGTTTTTGTTTTGTGTTCATAATTACCTCGGTATAAAACTATTCAATGTTTAGAACGTGTGATGATCTAAACTGGAAAATAGTGGGAAAAAATAAAACCAAAGACAAATCAGAGAGAGGCGCACTGGAAAAGTGCAAACAGAAGCGATGTGTGCTTTATTTTGGTGCGAGTGCGCACGCGTCTGATTCGCCTGTGCGCCGTTGCACGTTATTAGAGACCTGCCAAACAAAGGGCATATTAAAAAAATTAAGCCTGATAAAGAAGGTGTGGCTTTAATTAAGCATGTATTATGCCTGTTCTTTATCCCTGTTTTCAAATATTACCACTGATCTTCCCTGCATCTGGTATGAAGTGCTTGTGACTGGTTTTTGTTCACCTGGCGGGATGATGTCGCGTTCAGATGATTTTGCTGTATCAACGGATAGACACCATAATTTATCCTGGATATGGGGCAATTGAATATTTACAGCTTCAGGTGCCATGTTCATGGCAATGTATATGTCGGCTTCTTTTTCTTCGCTGGCAATGACTTTACAGGCCAGAAAACGCGAGTCGTGATCATTCCAGTCAACCGGTTTGCTCAAGCCTGCCGTGTGCCAGCAGATATCAGGCAAGCCTCTTTCTTCAATAATTTGTCCGGTAAAAAAATGTCGGCGCATGAGTGAAGAATGACGTTTGCGTAATTTGATCATATGCTGAACAAACCGCAGAATATCCGCATTGGTTTCTGTCATGTTCCAGTTTAGCCAGGAGAGTTCATTATCCTGACAATAACCGTTGTTATTGCCTTGCTGGGTATGCATGAACTCATCCCCTGCCAGCAGCATGGGAACCCCTTCACTGATCAGTAAAATGGCAAACACATTTTTGATTTGACGGCGGCGAATGCCGTTGATTTCCGGGTCATCTGTAGGGCCTTCAGCACCAAAGTTATAACTGAGATTATGATTGCAACCATCACGGCTGTCTTCGCCGTTGGCTTCATTGTGCTTCTCGTTGTAGCTGAATAAATCATTCAGCGTAAAACCGTCATGACAGGTCACAAAATTGATACTGCTGATCGGCAGGCGATCAGAGTGCTGGTATAAATCACTACTGCCGCAGATGCGGGTTGCCAGATCATGGATCATGCCATGATCACCTTTAACAAAGCGGCGAATGACATCACGATAGACGCCGTTCCATTCTGCCCAGCGTGAGCCGGGAAATGAGCCGACCTGATACAGCCCGGTGGCATCCCAGGCTTCGGCAATCAATTTGGTTTTGTTGAGGTGTTCGGATAATTCGATGCCCCAGATAATGGGCGGATCTTGCAAGACGGCACCATCTTCACCGCGAGACAAGGCGCTGGCCAGGTCAAAGCGGAAGCCATCAACATGCATTTCCCTGACCCAGTATTCAAGACAGCTGATGATATAACGTGTGACCAGTGGATGATTGGCGTTGACGGTGTTGCCGCAGCCGGTGTAGTCATGAAAGACGCTTTTATCTACCGGGTCGATCATATAAAAGCTGTTGCCAAACATGCCTTTGAAATTAATCATGGGCCCGCCCACGCCGGATTCTGACGTATGATTAAAAACCACATCCAGCACGACACCAATACCTGCTTTATGTAATGCCTTGACCAGGTCACGGAATTCCTGTTGATGCACGCCTTCTTCCGGTGCTGTGCAGTAACCTGGATGGGGACTGAAAAAACTGTGGGTGCTATATCCCCAGTAGTTGTGCAGGCCTCGTTCAATGGTGTGTGCAGGCGCATCCTGTTCATCAAAAGCCATAACAGGAAGCAACTCGACATGGGTAATGCCAAGTTCTTTTAAATAAGGGATTTTTTCAATCAGTCCCAGAAATGTGCCGGGGTGTTCTACATCCGCGCTGGGATGACGGGTAAAGCCGCCGACATGTAATTCATAAATAATGACTTTTTCACTGCGTATCGCCAGTGGTTTATCGCCTTCCCAGTCATACTCGTCATTGATCACCATGGCGCGCATGGCATGGGGGCCATTATCCCCCGGCTCACAGGCTTTTTGTCTGTCCCACAATGTATCACTGACGGCACGAGCCCACGGATCAAGCAGGTGTTTTTCACCATCGAAATTGAGACCACTGTGATGCGTATCTTCTGAAGGACCATCAACGCGCCAGCAATACCAGACCCCGGCCGGAAGGTGTCTGACAAACACATGCCAGGAAAAAAAGGTAAAGTTCTTGCTCTTTTCAAGCTCAATGATCTGAAAAGGCTCGGTGCATTCTGCTGTATGGAACAATAGCAGCTCTACCGTTTCTGCGTGACGACTGAGAATGGAGAAATTTACTCCGCCTTCCTGCAGTGTAGCCCCGTAGGGTTGGGGGATTCCCGGTTTGGTTGTGAAATGTGGGTTTTGCATTTCTTATTAGGGTTTTTTAATATTCTCTTAATTGTACTTGATTGCTGAAAGAGCTGAAATGTTTTGTTGTAAAAATACTACAAGTATATTCCCTTACTTTTTAAATGCTTGCATTAATGGAGTCCAATCGGTAGAGTTTTTGCAGACCGTGGGTAAAAGTGAATGTCTGTAAAAAACTACGTGAATAGCATGTTCCGGACGTTTTTAGGGCAGGTGCGTTGCCAGCTTTCAGCCTGACACTGTAGAGGGTTGATAAGCACACTGGATAATTGAGTGTATTTTTAAATTTTAACAAGACGTTGCCAGTGATCAAGACTTTTCGCTCTTTACAAAACAAGGATTGTGCGTTTACTGCTGAAGAACTTCAGCACGTCAGCAGGCAGGTTAATGCCGCGTATCAACCACGATTTTCTTCAATACTCAGTGCAACAGCAGTAACGTTTTCCAGTGCAGAATTATTGACTATCAGCCAGGAAATCAGTTGTCATAATAAAATGGCCACTTTAGCAGAGACCTTTCAGAATAATTTATCGTTACTCCCCATAGATCCACGTCACGTGCATGCTTTTTGGAATATCGGGCAGGCCAGAAATGAAGTTCAGTCATTAGCGTTGCACATCCAATTACAGCGCGATCTTGAAGATGAATCAGACTTGACTGAAAAGGTGAGGCACGACGTCATGGAAATAAATATCAATGACATGAATTCAAATATGACGATTGAGCTGCCGGACTCGTTTTCAGCAAAAATTTGCGCAGCCCAGATTGTGGAGATTCATAATGATGAGAAACAAGTCTTGTTGACATCATCCCCGGTTCAAATGCCGATTGACCTTGATGATTCAGCAACGGATGCGCTATGGGTAGATGCGGTTTTCATATCTAACCCATCAGGAATTAATAGAGCGCATTAATGGAAAAGGGATTTCTTCATTTAGTTCTGCATGCCCATTTACCTTACGTCAGGCACCCGGAATATGACAGTTTTCTGGAAGAACACTGGCTGTTTGAGGCGATCAGCGAATGTTATGTGCCTTTATTGCAAATGCTTGATCGTTTGCAACAGGATGATGTTCAGTATCGTTTGACGTTGTCGTTATCACCCACACTGATGACTTTGCTACAGGATGATTTACTGCAACAAAGGTATGTACGCTATCTGGATCAACAACAGCAACTGATCAATCATGAATTAGATAGAACGCGGCAGGATGAACAGTATGCGGCCATTGCAGCCTATTACCATGAGCTGATAGGACGCACACGACAGGCCTATCAGGACAGCTATCAGGGCAACCTGTTGAAAGCCTTTGCCCGACATGAACAACTGGGCAAATTGAAACTGATTACTACAGCGGCCACTCACGGATTTTTGCCATTATTGAACCGGTCTGAAGCGGCTGTAGAATGGCAGGTGGCCACTGGACTCGATACATTTGAACAGAGTTTTGGTTTTACTCCGGATACCATCTGGCTGCCTGAGTGCGCCTACTACCAGGGATTGGAGAATGTACTGAAAAAAGCAGGCGTGGACTACTTCATGCTCGATGGGCATGGGGTGTTGAATGCAAGTCCTCAGCCGATAAGCGGTATCCATGCGCCGGTGTGTTGTGAGAACGGGCTGGTTGTTTTTGGCAGGGATGCCCAGGTCTGTGAATATGTGTGGAACGCACAAACCGGTTATCCGGGAGATCCCGCCTATCGCGAGTTCTACAGCGACATCGGACAGGAACTGGAGCCGCAACACTTGCAGGCGTTCAATGCCCAGTCTGGCGATTGTATCAATACAGGCATCAAATATCACAGCATTAGCCAGCCGCAAAACCGCAAGGTTTATGTTCCGCATGCTGCGACTGAAAAAGCGCATCAGCATGCAGCAGACTTTGTTGAGCGGATACAGCTAAAAGTGAGGCAGCTGAACCAAAACAGTAAACCGGTTGTCAATGCCGCGTTTGATGCTGAACTCTTTGGTCATTGGTGGTTTGAAGGACCGCAATGGCTGGAACAGGTCATCCGTTTATCATCTACTCGTCCGGAGCTGGAAATGATAAGCGGAGATGATTATCTGCAAACAACAGCACACATGCAGACAGTACAACCTGCAGCATCAAGTTGGGGGCATCTGGGGTTTAATCAGTATTGGCTGAATGATAACAATGACTGGATTTACCCGCAGATATATCAGGCGTTTGATCACATTGCCGAGCTGGTCCAGGGGGTTGCAGAATTATCACTCACCTCATTACAGCAGCGGGCGTTAAACCAGGCACTACGCTCTTTGCTGTTAATGCAGTCTTCGGACTGGCCTTTTCTGATGACGGCCGGCACAGCGACAGAATTTGCCGAGAAAAATGTGACCGACCAGCTGGCCAGATTCAATTATCTGTATGACAATCTGCGAAAAAACCGCGTTAATGAACGCTTTTTAAGTGCGCTGGAAATAATGGATGATATTTTTCCACAACTCGATTACAAGGCGTTCTACAGAATATTGCTGGAGTATCAGTGCAAGGATTGATATAAATCAGAGAGCAGAATTGTTTTGGTGGAGAATGTTATGGCGGTCATATCCTTGATTTATGTGCAGAATACGATCAGCCGCGCCAAGCGCGCCCCGTGCCAGCAATTGACATTTTTGTTGCGCGTGGAAAACATTTCTTATGACAAGCAGGTAGACATCTTATGGTCGGATGAATCGGGTGAAGAATATCAGTTAACGGCAGCATTTATACAGACCCAGACGGATGGTGCAGAACAATGGCAGGCGCAAACTGAATGGACGTTGTCACCGGTTCAGAGCTTGCCGGGGAATATTCAATTCAGGCTGAGCGCAATGATTGGCGACGTGTTGTATATTGATGATAATCAGGGGTTTCAATATCAATCCCAGGCCGATTCAGGTTTGCAGCTGGCCCCCTCTCTTTCGTTTTGGAATCATCAGTTCAATCCTGTGCTGAATGAAAGCCAGGAAAATCTTGATCTGACCCTGATGGTATCTTCACTTCTGCAAAGCGAACAAGTGATGCTTTACTGGTCAACAGATAACTGGCAAACCGTTCAGCAACACGCGTGTGAAAAGGCGATTGATTACTGGCATAGAACAACATCCAGTAATGCGCGCAACCCAAACCAGTATGGTACCGAACTGTGGACTGCCAGCCTGCCGCTGGAGCAAGCCTTTCGCGTTGAATACTGTATCTGCTGTGAAACCGATGCCGGCAAACACTGGTTTAATAATGAGGGCCAAAATTATCAGTCTACCCGCCAACCGCTCAAGGTCATGATCTTGAACCTGCATTGCTATCAGGAAGAGCTGCAGGATGAAAAATTTTCTACCATCGCCCGTGCGATTGAAGAGCAAAATGTGGATGTAGTGTGTTTTCAGGAAGTGGCGGAAAATTGGAACGACGGCAACGGCGACTGGTCAAGTAATTCAGCAAATATCATTAATCAACGGCTTGAGCAGCCGTTTAACCTTTACGCCGACTGGTCTCATCTGGGCTTTGATCGTTACCGTGAAGGCGTGGCCATTCTCAGTCGCTTTCCGTTGCAGGCAAATGACAGTCGCTATGTGTCTAATAGTGACGATGCCTACGATATTCATGCGCGAAAAGTGGTCAGAGGACAGATTGATGTGCCGTTTTATGGTCAGCTCCATTTGTTTTCAGCGCATCTCAGCTGGTGGGAAGATGGATTCCAGGAGCAATTTACCCAGCTACATGATTGGGCGCAGTCTTTGTCGTCAGGCAGCAACGCTGTGTTGCTTTGTGGAGATTTTAATGTTGCGGTCGGCTCAACCGGCTATCAGCTGGTGGTGGACAAATATGGTTATCAGGATCAGTTTTTGTTGGCCAATCAACAGGGATTGACAGACCGGGGCTACCGGGTGGAAGATGCACATTGGCACCAGCTTGATGCGAACGATTATCGCATTGATTTTATTTTTCAGCCAGCAGGTGGGCAGTTACGGGCGGTGGCGGCACAACCGCTGTTTACCGACCAGGATTATGGCAGGGTGTCGGATCATTGCGGTTACGTGATGACCTTTGAGCCCACAGGATAAAATCCGAGACAGACCTTATGTTTGCGGGTTGATGGTAGACAGGATCAGTTTGTTAACAATAAAAATAATGAGGAAGCCATGCAATATGCCGAGCAATATGCCAGACCGTTTTATGGTCAATTGGGCGGGTATTTTAAACGCTTAAATGATGTACAGGACGTTTTTGCCATACGCTGGGGCAAGATCGAGTTCGAGATGTTTCATGGCGTACAGGTTAACCTGAAAGTTATCCTGAAGGTGTATCGGGATAATAATATCTGCGAGCGCTATATTCTAGATACCGATGCCTATGATATTACCTGGGACCGGCATAAGCGCAGTACGCGCGATTTTTATGTACTGCCCCATTCAAATCATTTTGGACGGATAAACTGCATCAAAATTGCCTTCATTGTGCATCTTGGCGAGCACTCCATTCCTTCACAAAAAGATTACATTTTTATGGACTGGCATCAGCTGCAGGACGGCTATCCCAAGCAGCGCCATATCAATGGGGAGTGGTCAACCTACAGTAAATATAAAACGTATGAACTGAATGCCGACGAATTGCAGGCAGATGTAGACTGGTATAACCATAATTTTGAATCACTCAACCTGATCCCGAAATTTACTAAAGGCCAGCAGCATCACCCGTATCACCCCAAGCGGTTTATTCATGATCATATTGATAAGGTGATTGATGCAAAACGCAGAGATCCGGGGCGTTTTTGCACCATTAAAGTCAGTGTGGATTGCATAGATGACAATGATTTTGTCAATCATCTGATCTACGCATTCAACCAGGGCGTGTGGGTTCAGTGTATTGTTGACTGGCGCAAGATGACGATGACCAACAGTCATACCTATGCCAAGCTCAAACAAACCAAGATTGAGTTAATCGGGGTGTTTTGCACCACCAGGCATCACCTTATTGAAGTCGAACCGGACATGCATACCAAATTCATTATCTTTAATGATGAAGACTGTATTCTCGGCTCGTTTAATATCACGTTTGACCGCTGGTGGGCGAATTGGGAATCAGGCATGACATTCCATTCCAAAGGCGTCTGCCGCCTGCTGGATAATATTTTCCAGAGTCAGCGTGGAGGTGTCATTCAGCGTTACGGTGTAAATCCGCTAAGCCATTTTAATTTGTTGTATACCTTTGGTCGGCATGTGATGCACAATGGTAAATTATATTTGCCGCACCATGCCATTCTGGCCGAAATCCATCGCGCCAAGCGGCGTATCCGGGTGTGCCTGTTTCTGATGGGAGAGCTGTACGGTGCACATCATGACAGCGTGGTTGATGCCTTGATTAACGCCTGGCATCGCGGGGTAGATGTGCATATCCTGTTCAACGGCCATTTGGCACGGGAAGGTAAGGTCGGCGTAGAACGCAGCATGGACGATGAGCTGAGAAGGCCATTGCTGCCTGCGGTTCAGCGCTTGCGCAATGCCGGAATTCCAGTGGGGCTGGTTTACGGGCAGGACGATCATAAAGTACCTTACTCACCGATTCATTCCAAATACTGTGTGATCGACAATCAGATCGTTATCGAAGGTAGTTTTAACTGGTATAACACCTCTGTGTATTCACATGATTTGGTGGTGATTGCGGCCAATCACCAAATGGCGCAACCTTACCTGTACGAGTTTGATGAGATTATCAGGAGCTTCAAAGTTTATTACTAAAGGATTCAGTCTTGCTCAATGGCGAAGATAGAAATATAGCCCCCCCATTCACTTTGAAATACCTTGTTAACACCTGCCAACGGTTCTTGCAGAGATTGGGTAAAGGGTAATAAGCGGACGAGCAGGCTGTTTTGCGTGAGCTGGTCAACACTGCGCCAGGCACGTACCCCAACGCCGGGTAACGGTTGCAGTAAATAACTGCCAGTGCCTGTCTCTCTGGCCCATTGTTTTACGCGGGCAATCTGGCTGTGGATGTTATCCCCGTGATAAAACACCTGCGACTCCAGTGCCAGTGATGTGCCACTGGCCTGTTCAATTTCCTGGATGCGGGCAAGGTCATCAGCCGATAACAGCAGGTAAACCTGTTTGTGATCATCAGTTGTCGCTTTGATTTCCTGTAATGCCTGCTCTGCATCCATCGTCAGCCATCGGGCTAACTGCTTGATGTTGGCATCGTTTTTAGCGAATCCACCTGAAACATCCTGCCACAATTTGCGGGTTTCTGCGACTGCGTACAATTCAGCAATCGGTCGATCAGACCAGGTATTCACGCCAGTAAACAAATGCAGACGTTGTGCATTATCCCACCAGCTGATAAGCAGGCTGGTGGGCTTTACATGTTGTTGAATCGCGTGGAATGCCTGTGACCAGATTTGATATCGCAAGTCATCTAGATTCAGTATGGGGGTGATATTTGTTGTGGGAGGTCGATAGACGATAGCCCGGCGGCTTTCCCCGGAGTTATCCTGATAGCGTGCCACATTCAGGCTGAATTGTGCACCTGATTGATTTATATCAAACTGTTGTAACTGGCTGATTTCAAAAGCGGTGTCAAGCGGAACCTCAGCCAGTGGAGATGTTGAAATACTATAAGCGGGTGGCGCTGGTGTGAAACTTCGGTAAATCATCACCCCGCCCGTGATGGGCAGGGTGATTGTCAGCAGGATTAGCAAGAAACGTTTAATGGTCACTTAGTCTTTGTTCTTGAGTAGCAGATATGCGCAGAACATGCCGACCAGAATTAACGCCAGACCTTGTAGAGCTGACATGAAATCAAAACTGCCCGAGCTGTGTTCGGCCTTACCGCTTTTTGCTTCAACCGGTGCACCGGAAGACGATTCCAGGGCGGCCAGTTTTGCCTTGATTTCGGCCTGTTCTCGCAAACGGGTGTCCTCATCCATGATTTCGGCATAATCCTTCATCAAAGGTGACCAGCCCTCGGTATAGGTAAACCCCCCAGGGTTGGCGTGAAACAGGCCTTTGTAGAGTTTGATCAGGTCATGTTCCCACATATCCGCATAAATGCGTTCAACGCGCGAAGGATTGTTGCCCTTGGCCCAGAACAACTGGAAGAAACCGCCCGCCGCATCCTGTTCCGGTTTAGGCGGTTTGGGGCGATTATCTTTTTGCCCGACCAGCAGACCGTCTTTATGCAGTTTGTCGATAATTTTCTTGGCTTCCTGCTCTACGGCCAAGCCTTGCTTGGTGCCTTCGTCTGCCGCATCCAGATAGGCTTTAGCAAAGCTTTGGGAATGACATTGCATACAGGTGGCAATCCATTTTTCCTTGCGCTCTTCAAACCACGGATGATCCAGGTTATCGGCAATGGCTGGGGTCGGGTTGAATGCCCAGCGTACTTTTTTCACCAGGTTATGAGAATATTCGCCGTCCGCTTCAAAATGGCAGGTTTGGCACGTCGGTGCAGTGTAGCCTCCTTTGCTGATGGCATCTTTTAATGGCACTTCAAAATCCCAGTTGTGTTTATGGGTTTGATAAACCGTGCCGTGCTTAGACATCATAAAATTTTCAAATTCATTATGATCGACGCCGTTATGACAGGTGGCGCAGGCTTCCGGTTGGCGTGCTTCGGCCACCGAGAAAGTATGCCGAGTATGGCAACCATCACATTTATTCTGCTGGTAATGACACATATCACAGCCCTGTGCAATTTCACGTTCTGCCATGCCTGCCCAGATGGCATTTTCCACATTGGCTTTCCAGGAAACGGCATGCGAGGGATGCCCTTTACCCCATTGTTGCTGAGGCCAGGTCTGCTCCTTTTCCGATTCGGCTTCAACAAACTCCTGTACGTGGCAGGTACCGCATACTGCACGATCCGGCATGCGCAAATCTTTATCGTGACTGATTTTTTTAGCCCCGACTTCTCCATGACAATCAATACAACCCACCTCTGTTAAGGCTTCGCCGGATTTGAGAATGCCGCTTTTTTGCAAGTGTTGGGTGATGGTTTTCAGCTTTTCCTTTTTGTAGCTACGCACATCACTTTTTGGCAGCTTTAATAAATCCGGCAGATTGGCGTGCACACTGTTCTTCCAGGCATGATAAGTGCCTGGAGTGATGCTCTGGTGACAGCTTAAACAGTCTTCTCGGCTAAATTCGCCTTTGACTGAGGTCGGCGGGGTATAAAAATCTTTCGGGTTCCAGTATTTCTGGATCGGGATAGGCTCCCACAAATCGCCATATTTTCCCTTGCCGGGGTGGCTGTCATGATAAGCCTTGATTGCTTCTGTATTTGCCAGCCCCAGTGAGCTGAAACAAACAAGGATGAATGCGAAAAGAGGCGTTATTATTCTCATGATTATTCCTTTCGTATTTTCTCGGTGCGGCTACTCTAACATAAATCCCGCTATTATTTGATAATAGGAGAGAGCCTTAGAATGACTTCGATAAACTGTACCGAGCTGGAATAGTAATGTCCATCGCACAGATAGCAGTAAGTGCTTATTTTAGTACCCAGACCGGACGCTTTTTATTATCCCTTACCCGGAAGTAATCCCACTGTTCCGGGCTTGATACGCTTACACTTTACGCTGACGTCTTTTAATCGACATTGTTGCAAAGCAGCGTTAGACGTACATTCATCGCAGTCAACTTCACCGTTACCCATAATTTCTTCAACATGCCAGCCATAGCCTTGTGTTTGACAGAACTTTTTAGAAAATATTCTTAATTTATAAGATTTTTGTGCCGTTTCTTTCGCTTTGGAAGGGGATTCGCATTTGGCTGATAATAAGGTATCAGCCATTAAGTCTCTGTAGATATATTCGGTTGAAATAGCAGGTCTGGAAAAACACAGGCATAGCAGCCCAAGCATTAAATTAAATTTCATAATCATCTCCACATTATTAGTTTTTTTTCTCATTGGTCACGATGAATAGATTCAGGTTAAAGCTATTCGTAATCCTGCTTAATGACGCGAATATTCATGAGTCTTTGTTCTTCTTCAAGTTGTGCTTTTATAGGGGCAAATTTATTGTTTTCGCTAATTTTTACTGTTATGAGTACACCGATACAAACAACGGCAGTCAGGACAACATACAAAATAAAATGATCTTTTTCTTGTGTTTCAGTTAGCATTGGAATCACCCTGGTAATATCGAGTCGATATCGATAGTAGCTAAAATCATTGTCCAGGTCAAACAAATATCGAATCGATATGTTTTTTGAGAAAACAAGGGCTACGTTGATTGTCGCGCATAATGCTTTTTTATTTTTCATCTTGGAAAAAATTCAGTGCTCAAGCCTCCTGGTGTGAGGGATACATGCTTAACATTGACTTATGTTGTGCGATTCCGGACAATGCGTTTATCAATCCATGCTTTGACTAACTCAGTCATTTTCTTCAATTGTCCACGTTTTGACTCTACCCGTACTGCCATGTTGAGCAGTCTTGAATAGAGCGGCTTCCATGCTTTGTCTGATTTGATGCGGCACTGATGCTTTCATGCTGGAACACAGTTATTGCCAATATGAATCAGATAGAAATTGTTACCCTGGTGTTTACGTGTAGCGTCATCACATATTCGTTGAGTTCTGTTTACTACGTTTACAAGCTACGCGGCAACTTGCGTTACCAAAGCATGAATGAATATATCCGCAAAGGCTGGTTTATTTTTGCGCCATTAAATTGCCTGTTTTATTTGTTGACGCGTCCCTATGCGCGTCAGCCCATTATGGATATACAACAGTTTCCGGAACTCGATGAGATTCGGGAAAGCTGGCAAGTGATCCGTCAAGAGGCTTTAGCGTTACGCGAGAAACAGCACTTTGACCAGGTCGAAGGGCCGGCAAGTGATGAGGATTATTATGATTTAGGCTTTAGAACCTTTTACAAATACGGATGGAGCAAGTTTTATTTAAACTGGTATGGCTATCAACATGCATCTGCGCTTGATTTATGCCCAAAAACTTCAGCTATCCTGGCGAAAAATAAACACATTCAGGGCGCCATGTTTTCATTTTTACCGCCGGGGGGGCGTCTGACACGGCATCTGGATCCAATCGCCTATTCTTTGCGTTATCAAATTGGTCTGGATACACCTGATTCTCAGCAATGTTTTATCGATATTGATGGCCAGCAATATGCCTGGAAAGATGGTGAATCGATAATTTTTGATGAAACGTATATTCACTACGCGGAAAATAATAGTGATCAACAGCGGCTGGTTTTAATGTGCGATATTCGTCGACCGATGAACCCATTAGGGCGCGGCATCAGTTTTATTATGGATAAAATTATGCCCGTGACGGTCGTGCCGAATATGCCTGGCGACAGGCGCGGCTTGCTGAGTCGGGTATTTGCTTCAGTGTCGCCGTTGTTAAGTGAAGTACGCAAGTTAAAACAAAGCAACAAATCACTGTATCGCTTAATAAAACATACCACCAATTTTGTGTTACTGGCATTGCTGTTGTCACTGCTTGTCGGTATTTTTTATGCGTTGATGTGGTTGACTGCCATGTGATGGATTGCTTGATTTAACTGCAGCCCGGGTGAGTCTGTCCCGGCTCAGAATATGTCCAATTGTTGCGGTGCTGAATTGAATAGGTGCGTGTTCAATGCCGGCGGCGTACTCACCAGTTTTCTCTTTTTGCAGATAAGCCTGAACCGTTGCGCAATCATATCTGCCAATACCCCTTCTCCGACCAGTCGGCTGCCAAACCGGGCGTCATTGTGTCGTCCCTGACGACATTCCCGGATTAGACTGAGGATATGTTCCGCTGTTATCAAAAGTGACTTCGGTGGCGACTTTATCCGCAGAGGTTCCGCTGAACCAGTCATCGGCCTGTTGCTGATGAGTATGCGGCTGATAACGATGATTCCGGTTGCTGATCGCGGCGCGGCCTTTGACATTTTTTTAATTTCATCTGTCATCAGGATTTTCGTTGGTCTGGTTTCATGGCATAGTATGGTTAATTGTACCCCTCAATGAATGCATTTATTGAGGCGTACAAACGTTAACTTATGATTACATTACAGAGTAAATATATGGTGGATTTTACGTTTCCACTGTTCAGTCTCAAAGGCAAGATGAAAATTCTGCATTTGAGCTGGATGGCATTTTTGATCAGTTTTATCGTCTGGTTTAACCATGCGCCGTTGTTATTGCTGATCCAACAGGATATTGGCCTGAGTGAACAGGAAATCAATATCATCTTGTTATTGAATGTGGCGTTGACCATTCCGGCGCGATTGGTCACAGGACTTGCGGTGGATCGCTTTGGCGCGCGTATTTGCTACAGTATTCTGCTGGCCATTTGTAGCGTGCCCTGTTTTATGTTCGCGCTGGCCGAGAGTTTTGAGCAACTGGCCTGGGCGCGTTTTCTATTGGGATTTATTGGTGCCGGGTTTGTGGTGGGTATTCGTATCATCGGTGACTGGTTTCCTGCGCGGCAGCTGGGGACAGCAGAAGGTATTTATGCCGGCTGGGGGAATTTTGGATCTGCACTGGCGGCCATTATTCTGCCGGGGCTGGCACTGTATTTCGGTGGCGACAATGGCTGGCGTTATGCGGTCGGGATTACCGGTGTGATGTCCCTGCTGTTTTCACTGATTTATTATTTTAATGTCACTGACCTGCCGAAGAACAAGGACATGCCGGGGCATGGTTCCTCTGCGATCATGGAAGTGGCCAGTATTCGTGATTTATTTCTGTATATTGCGGCGATTATTCCGTTGTACGCGGCAATGTCGTTGATTACCTGGAAACTGTCGCAGCCGGAAATGCCTTTGTTGTCAAGCTCCTGGGTAGTGATGATCAACCTGTTGATCTGGGGGATGTTTTTTTATCACGGCTGGAAAATGGTGGATTTGAATGCAGAGCGTTTAAGTCAGCCGGTAGCCGAAGTGCATCACTATAAATTTCGTCAGGTGGTGGTGTTGAGTCTGGCCTATTTAATGACCTTTGGCTCCAAGCTGGCTATTGTCTCCATGCTGCCGATATTCTTTTACAACACCTTCAGCGATACCCAGCAGGTAACACTGGTCGAGGCCGGCATGCTGGCCTCCAGTTTTGTTTTTTTAAACCTGATTGCGCGTCCTGCCGGAGGCTGGCTAAGCGATCTGTTTGGTCGCCGTTTATCCATTTATATCTTTGTTATCGGACTGGCTGTCAGCTTCTTGCTGATGGCGCAGATTAATGCACAATGGCCGATTGCACTGGCGATTATTGTGACCTTGATCTGCTCCATTTTTATGCAGGCAGCAGAAGGTGCTATTTTTGCAGTTGTGCCACTGGTCAAGCGATCCATGACAGGGCATGTCGCAGGTATTGTCGGGGCTTATGGTAATGCGGGGACAATTCTGTTTCTTACCATTCTGACCTTTGTTGCAAATACCACGTTTTTTATGATTCTGGCATTAGGCTGTCTTGTTTTGCTTGGAGCATTGCGTTACCTGGAGGAACCGAAAAGTGTAATCACACGCATTATGCCTGATGGTTCCATGTCGGTTATCGAGTTGGATTAGAACATGAGCAAATTAAGTGTTCTTATTGCTGATGAACAGGATGATGCCATGCTGTTGGATACCCTGTTGAAAGTAGGATATGAGGCCGCCCTACTTAATTTAAAAGGACTGGATTTGCCTGCCATTGTAAAAACCCTGCAGCCGGATATTGTGATTATGAATGTATACCGGCCCACCGACGAAGTATTGCAGGCGATTATCGATGTCAACGCACAGCATGCGGTGCCGGTGATTATGTTTGCAGAAGATCAGGGTGTCGAATCAATCAACAAAGTGATAAAGGCAGGGGTTGATGCCTACATCGTCGATGGCTTTGAGGCCAAGCGCATCAAGACTATTGTCGATATTGCCATTGCCCGGTTTAATGACCAGCAGTCGTTGAAACAGGAATTGGAAGAAACCAGGTCTAAGCTGGAAGAGCGAAAATTGATTGATCAGGCCAAGGCATTATTGATTAAGACTCAGGGGTATACTGAAGATCAGGCTTATCATGCCATGCGAAAACTGGCGATGGAAAAAAGTATTACCCTGGGGGAAATGGCAAAAAATGTACTGTCTATGGCAGATTTGTTAAAAACAGGGCGCACCAAATAAGATTGTGCGCACCAAGTAGGTGCAATAAACCATTGGGTTTTGAGCCAAAAATGAGTGACAATAGCGTAGTATCAGGTACGTCTTATTTGGCATAAAGGGTGCTTGTGACAGGGTAGTATTGTACTAGCCTCCTTTTGGTATATAGTTATAAACAGAGCATAGGCGCTCAATCTGCATTGTGTGGGTTGGCGCCTTTTTTTTGCCTGTTAAAAATGAAACAATGCACGTTTTAAAGGCTGTGGAGCGGTAAAGTTTCATTGCATCACGCCAAGCTACAAGCAGTGGCAAGAATTATAATAAGTTATAATTTACATAACCTAGTATTTTCCTTGGAAATATAAAGAATATTATGCTATTCGGTCGAGATAAAAAAAATCCCATTTCCATTGCCGACAAAAAAGTCGATAAATGGACCTATTCAACCTGCGGTTACTGTTCTACCGGATGTTCAATTGAAATAGGTACTAACAAGGAAGGCAAGCCGGTGGCCAGCCGGGGTGTCGGTGGCGCGGATGTTAACCGCGGAAAACTGTGTGTAAAAGGGATTTTTGAACATGAAATATTTGAAGCCGAAGGGCGTGGTGAGAAACCGCTGATCCGCAATTCCATGCATGAAGGCTATGAAATGGAAGAATGGGATCCAGTACTGGATAAGATGGCTGCAGAGATCAAGCGCATTCAAACAACGTATGGGCGCGATTCGTTTGCCATTGTTTCTACTGGCCAGTTGTTAACAGAAGAATTTTACACCTTGGGTAAATTAACCCGTGGCGTGATCGGCACCAATAATTACGATGGCAATACTACTTTGTGTATGGCATCGGCAGTATCAGGTTATAAACGATCATTCGGATCAGATGGCCCACCGGGGTGTTATGAAGATTTTGATCACACCGATTGCTTGATGGCATGGGGTTCAAATTTGCCCGAGCAGCATCCGATTATTTACTGGCGCATGAAAGAGGCGCAGGAAAAGCGTGATTTTCCATTGATTGTGGTTGATCCTCGGGTCACGATGCTGGCGCAGAATGCAGATATCCATCTTGCCGTGACTCCGGGAACTGATGTCGTCCTGCAAAATGCGATGATGCATGTGATTTTGTCCGAAGGACTGGAAGATCGTGAATATATCGAAGCCAATACCAATGGTTATGAGCAGCTGGAAAAAGAAGTACAGAAATATGATCCTGCCAGCGCATCCAAAATATGTGGTATCGACGAAGACACCATCCGCATGGTGGCGCGTTTGTATGCCAAATCCAATCGCGCGATGAGTATCTGGACCATGGGTATTAACCAAAGTACTCATGGTTCTGATGGCGTAGTAGGCATTAATAACCTAAACCTGATTACCGGCAATATTGGTAAACCGGGGGGGACCAGCCTGTCGATTACCGGACAATGTAACGCGATGGGCACACGTGAATGGTCATCCTGCTCCGGGCTGCCAGGCTATCGTGCACTGGAAAAAGCGGAAGACCGTGAAGAAATTGCCAAATTCTGGGGCATTGATCCCGAGTTTTTCCCCAAGCAGCGCGGAATGGCGCAGACCGACATTTTTCCGGCCATTGAAACCGGCGAGATCAAAGGTTTGTGGCTGATTGCGACCAATCCGATGACGTCCATGCCAAATACCGCACGCATGCGCAAAACCTTGGAAAAATTGGAATTTCTGGTGGTACAGGACTCCTATGCTGATGTTGAGACGACCGAATATGCACATGTTTTTCTGCCTGCTGCGACTTGGGCGGAAAAAGAAGGCGTATTTACCAACACCGAGCGACGTGTGAATATCACCCGTCAGGTCAAACAGCCGCATGCGGATTGTCGTTCCGATTTGCAGATATTTAATGATGTAGCGAAACGCTTTGAACAGTCGAAAAAAATAAAATTTCCAGAAAAACCGGCACAGGTATTTGAGGAAATGAAGACATTATCCAAAGGCCGTTTATGTGATATTTCCGGTATGAGTCATGACTTGATCGAAGATAAGCGCGGTATTCAGTGGCCTTATACGGAAAAGCAAAAGAAAAAAGGCGAACGGCCTGTCAGCGGAGGCAACCGCTTATACACTGAGCCCGGGACTTTCCGCTTTGCTGACGGCATGGCCAAGCTGATTCCACTGCCGTTTATTGATAATAATGAAGTGCCGGATGAGCACTATCCCTTCTGGATGAATTCCGGTCGCCTGGTTGAGCATTTTCATACCCGTACCAAAACCGGAAAAGTGGGCAACAATAACAAGTTCAGTCCGGTGCCGTTTATGGAAATCAACCCGGATGCAGCGCATGAAATGGGTATTCAACATTCGACCTATGTGCGCGTGGTATCGCGCCGCGGCGATGCGGTGGTGCTGGCGATGTTGACCCATCGCGTGCCGAAGAACATGGTGTTTATCCCGTTTCATTATTTTGATTGTGTTAATCGACTGACCCTGGGGTTGCTGGATCCATATTCCCGTCAGCCGGCATTTAAACAATGCTCAGTCAGGATAGAGGTGACGGATCAGGAAGAAGCAGCACGATTGAGTAAAGAATCCAGAGATTATTAATCCTTAAGCGTTATCACGCTCTCATCCTGTTTGTCTGACAGAAAAACGCGCATGAGCGAAACCAGGGATGTTTTCCAAATGGACGTTGAAACAGGCAGCCAGAACGTGAGAAGGCAAAAACAACAAGAGTACGATTATGCATGAAGTAAGAATCGATGAACCTAAATATGCGTTTCTGTGGGATAAGGAAACCAAACAAAAGAATCGCTATGGGGAGGATATTGAACTGGCGATTGAAGGCAGTGAGCTTCATGGACACAGTTTAAATATCAATGGCGATGAAGACATTGGCGATAACCCCAACCGCTATAAGCAACATGGGTTTTATTTTAATGCCGATAACTGTATCGGCTGTCATGCCTGTGAGTCTGCCTGCAGTGAGAAAAATGATAATCCTGCACATATAGCCTTCCGTTCAGTAGGCTATGTGGAAGGGGGGACTTATCCGGATTACCAGCGTCTGAATATTTCCATGGCCTGTAATCACTGTGATGATCCGGTGTGTTTGACTGGTTGTCCTACCCGTGCGTATACCAAATTTGCAGAATATGGTGCAGTCTTACAGGATCCCGATATTTGTTTTGGTTGTGGCTATTGCACTTGGGTCTGCCCATATAATGCACCGCAGCTTGATCCGATCAAAGGCCAGGTCACCAAATGCAATATGTGTGTAGACAGACTGGAAGTAGGGCTGAAGCCATCTTGTGTGGCGGCCTGTTTGGGAAATGCGCTGGAATTCGGCGTGGTAGAAAATATTCCCGAAGGTCATGATCAGGCAATAACAGACATCCCCGGCTTCCCGACCCCAGACATAACTCATCCCAATATCCGTTTTCAGCAAAAGCGTCAATCGCATCGTGAAATGACACGTACCGATTCCATGCCGCTGAAATATCATAAAGATGATGCGGAAGGTATTTATAAGCCGGTGGTTGATGAAAAAGCCGGCAAGGAAAAGCATTGGAATTTTAAAAAGCTGTTAACTAGCCATGAAAGTGCCCATGTGATTTTTACCCTGGCCACGCAGGCAACCGTCGGTGCGTTCTCCCTGTTTATGCTCGGGTCTATCATTGATGTGCCGGGCATGCAGCTGATGCAGGCATACCCGGTGATGATGACTTTTTTGGTTGTATTAACTGCTGTTTGCAGTGTGGGCTTGTTTAAACTGAACATGCATCTGGGTAAACCGCACCGTTTTTATCGGGGTTTTAATAACCTGAAATTATCGCCGGTAAGCCGTGAAATTGCCGGTGTATCCCTGTTTTACGGAGGATTGCTGGGCTATGTGGTATTGATTGCGCTGGCTATGCCGTTAACCGACTTTATCGCCGGTATCTCAGGAATGGTTGCGGTGTTGTCCGGTGTTGTCGGTTTATATTATATGTACAGGCTGTACCGGATTCCGGCGCGCCCCTTCTGGGATCATGGTCAGACGGGGACCGCATTTTTTGGCACCATGCTGAGTCTGGGCAGTTTGTTGACGCTGCTGGTCGCGGCGGTGATGCTGCCATTACAAGGCAGTGAAGCGCTGGTATCCGCACTGGCCATGATGATGAGTCTGGGGTTGTTGATCGAAGGCGTCGGGCATGTCCTGCATGCGCGCGATATGAAAGCTGCTGACAATGAAGGTGGCGCATCTTATTACCGCCAAACCACCCAATACGGCAAATCCTTCTGGTTGCGCAACGGATTGTTATTGCTCAGCTATGTTTTGGCGACCACGATTGTGTTTACCGGTCTGCAAGGTGTTGCAGGTTATGTCATGCTGGCAATGCTCGCCGTGGCGATGATTACAGCTGCGGTATTCAGCCGCTCGCTGTTTTTTGTACTGGTCATACCTACGACGATGCCGGGTGCTTTTTTCTGGAAAAATGAAGGCTTTGTCGAACATGCACGGGAAACCGGGCTGGCCGATGCACCTCAACACGGCGTCGTGTATGAACAGCATCATGCCTTCAAAGTGGATGAGATAGTGGACACCATTAAAGAAAACTCGCTGCAGGATATAGTTGAGCATGCCAAAGGCATACTTGGGCGTTAAGTTCAGGTGGCTGAGACTTCTTCCAGGACACGCTGAACAGTGAAAGGAACATAAATGGCAGGAAGCCCACAGCAAATAAAAAAACGCATCCAGACCATCCGTGACAAGCTGTGTTCAGGTCTGATCGAGCGCGAAGAGCCGGTTCGCCTGGCCCTGTTATCGGCACTGGCAGGTGAACATTTATTGTTGATCGGCGAGCCGGGAACAGCCAAAAGTGTATTAGCCAGAAAGCTGCATCAGGCATTCCGGGAAGGTGAATATTTTGAACGCCTGCTGACCAAGTTTTCGGTGCCGGATGAATTGTTCGGCCCGTTGTCCATAAAAGCGCTGGAAAGTGACCGTTACCAGCGTTTGACTAAGCGTTATCTGCCCACGGCCAGCATTGCCTTTATCGATGAAATTTTCAAGGCCAACAGCGCGATCCTCAATGCCTTGCTCACCTTATTAAATGAACGCGAATTTGATAATGGTGATGAGCGCGTTAAAACACCGTTGATTTCCGTTATTGCGGCCAGTAACGAGTTGCCTGAGGATGACGGACTGGATGCCTTGTATGACCGCTTTTTATGTCGCTACAAGGTTGAGCCGGTGTCTGCAGACAATTTTCTGGGTTTATTGCAATTAACCGATGCCAGCGAAACAATTACTCAGGCGCAGGCATTCACCCCGGAACAGGTCGAAAAAATCCAGTGGGCAGCGGAGAAGGTTGATTTATCGGAAGAATGCCTACAATTGCTGGGTGCATTGCGCAGTTATTTACAGGAACAAAAAATTTATGTGTCAGATCGGCGCTGGCGCAAAGCGGTCAAGCTGCTGAAAGTCTGCGCCTATACCAATGGACAGAAGCAGGTGTCGGTTTGGGACGGCTGTTTGCTTAAACATTGTCTGTGGCATGAGCCGGAACAAAAACAACTGATTGCCGACTGGTACCGCTCGCATATCGGGATCAGTGGGCAGTTAAACCTGCACACGCTGGAAAAACTGGTGTTTACCTGGGAACAGGTATTGGAGCAGGACAGAAATACACAGATTCAGCAAAAAGACGAGCAACAGCGTTTACTTTATATAGATCAGCAGGGCGAGCTGACCCGTAAAGAATGTACCCGATTAAAACCCACCCGCGATGGCCAGCCATTGTATTTTGCCCCGTCTTCGCAACAGGATCGCAGTGGCGGGGGAGATGGTTATAGTGGTGAGGAATTACGCGAACAGTTTTTTGATGATGTGTATCAACAAACGCATATCGAAGGCCGCTGGGTACATTTTGATCAATATGTGCAGGATGCTGAAAACCGCTTTGTTGAAGATGTCCGAAATTCACCCGCGATGCAGCCGAAACAGCACAGTGCTGCATTTATTGAAGGCCGGTTAAAAGAAACCGGCCATCTGAGTGAGGACATTGCTACTTTGCAAAAGGCATTGGGCGACCAACTGGATTCTCTGGATAAAACCATAGGCGAACATATCTGGATGATGCCGGAATTTGCAGAACAGGCCGGTGCCAGTCTGAAGCTGGCCAAAGACCAGGCTACAAACCTGTTCAAGCGGGTCCAAAAAGTAACGGATGACTACCGGAATCTGCCACGGCTGTCATGATTTTCCGGCAGCTTGAACACCGCTTCTCCATTCTTGATGATATTCCCGAAACGCTCTACGCACCGCTGGTTACCCACAGTCATGGCGAACTGCTCCGCCGGGTAAAAGCGATTCTGTTCTGGCGGCAGTGCATGTTGCAGGGGCGGTTGCCGGAAGAGGATGAGCTGGAATGGCCGGAAGCATATATCAAGCGCACCATGCTGATGCGTCTGGAAACCCTGAAAATTGTTCAGTATTGCATGGACCAGGAAAGCCTGACCGACAGCATCCTGCTGGATGTGCTGGAGGGGATTAGCAGTGCAGAGGATTACTTTGCGCTTAAAGCGGGCGGTTTTGTCGACAAGCTCGCGCAACGCCAAAAAATCAAGCAGGACAACTCTTCATTTGATGATCCGGACGGCCTGGCAGACCATGTACAACAAAATCAGCCTTCCGCTGACTCGCAACAGGAAAATGGAGGGGCTTCCGAGAATGAAACAACAGGCTTAGATGTGTCTGCCAGAATGGAGGCGTTGTCTGCGACCTTAAGCGCATCTTCCGGTCACGAAGATAGCCGCGATCAGAGCAGGCCGGATAGCCATCACATTCATGCCCAGCCTGAAGCTTTACCACAACAGCAAGATGCTGACACGGCAAGTGCCGGGCAGAAAGCTCAGGATGCGTCATCCTCGCTGTCGCAACAGGCGCAGGCAGCAGAGCTGTTTGCGAGTGAAAACGATGCATCTTTGGCTGAAGAATTCCACAATCAACAGGATAATTCAGACCAGATAATATTGTCTTCCCCAGTTGGGGGTGACGAGAACACTGCACGGCAACCTTGTGCCGAACATTCACCCCGTGAACTCACCCGAATTACAACGGATAAGCTTGAACAAAACTGGCGGGAACTGGCAGAGCATTGGAATGAGCTGTCTGGCGTGTATACCGAACTCAGCGGGTTATTGGGACAAGGCTGGGATCTGACTCAGGGCGTATTGGCGGCGCAGGGATGGCGAGATATTATCCGTTATCGCAAAATGGTGAAGGAGTTGCCGGAACTCAAGCAATTGATTGCCATGCTCGGTCGCTGGCAATCGGTTTTGGGAGATGAGGATGTGCAGGAAGTGGCTGAAGAAATGTTACAGCCGATTAAAACCCGCCAGCACATTATGGATGAACGCTGGAGTCGGCATGCGGTGATGGAGACCGGAGGCATTGTGCTTGGCGATGAAATCAGTCGTTTGTTGCCGGGGGAGCTTGCTCAACTGGGCCATCCAAAACTCAAAATGCTATGGCATGCACGACGTGCGGAAGGGCGGTTACTGAATTATTGTCATTGTGGAATGATGCCGGATATTCGGCAGAGTAAAGAAGATATCGCCAGCGAATCGCAAACAAAAAAACCGTCCAGCAAAATTTCCGGTCCTATCATCTTTTGCCTGGATACGTCAGCCTCTATGCAGGGCAGACCGGAGAGAATTGCCAAAGCGCTGGTGCTGGAAGGTGTGCGGCTGGCATTTTCAGAACAACGCCCATGTCATATCTATTCATTCAGTGGAGAAAAGCAACTGATTGAACATGAAGTTGATTTGGCGCGTGGTGGATTAAAACAGTTGTTGCAGTTTCTACAGCATTCGTTTTCAGGCGGAACAGATGTGGTGTATCCATTGGAAATGGCCTTGCGTAAACAGCAGCAGCGGGCCTGGCAGGATGCAGATATCTTATTACTTAGTGATGGACGTTTCCCGGTTTTGAATGATAAGCTGACACTGCTGTGTAAGCAGAAACATAATCAAGGCTTAAGAATTCATGGCGTATTATTAGGTAGTTGGAAGAGCATGGCGCTGGAACAGTTATGTGATCCGTTACATATGCTGGGAGGCCATAAGCTGTGATTGTGCTGGCCAGTTCGGCGTTAAAAAAGAGCTCATCATGCTCATTACTTCATGTAAACTGCGCTTTTTGATCACGATTGCCTTGCCTTGTCTTGCCTGCCTACATAAGGTTTTTAAACAACCTGCTGGTACTTCAACCGGTTTTTTTAATAAAGCCAATCAAGAAATGATGAAAAAAGGATGTAGTATTTTTGTCACCTAACTATGCTATTTTACTCTGGCTGTAAAGAGACGTTACTTTGTGGATAGGTCGTGAGTCATTTTAGCTTTTCGCCTTTTGTGTTCTTTAAGCAACATAATCAACTATACTTTGCACTCAAAATTAATCGAATTTAGCTTGAATTGTTCTCATAAAATATTGATTTTATGTGGGATATTTCTGTGTTAGTTGGGTAAGTCTTTAATTTTAATAATATTTACTAGGTATTTCATATGGAAGATCAGGAACTTGGCCTGAAAGATTATTTGAAAATTCTAAAAAGAAAACGCAGGTATTTTATTATTCCTGCTTTTCTGGTCGCTCTCATCGGCGTTGTATTGGCGGTATTGTTGCCGTCAATTTACAGTTCCAGTGCAACTATCTTGATCGAGGAACAGGAAATACCTGATGAACTTGTTCGTTCCACTGTCACCACGTTTGCTGATCAGCGGATTCAGAAAATCAGTCAGCGTATTATGACGCGTTCTAATCTGACCGAGATTATTGAGAAATATAATCTTTATGAGGAGGAGCGAAAGAAAGACCCCATGGAAGAAATCCTGGAAGAAATGCGTAGTCAGATTGTGGTCGATACCATCAGTGCTGACGTGATTGACCCTCGTCGAGGCTTACCCACCCAGGCGACGATCGCTTTTACATTATCATATAATAGTGATTCTCCGGTACGGGCGCAAAAAGTTGCCAATGAGTTAACGACTCTGTTTTTAAAAGAAAATATCAAATCCCGGACAAGTTCAGCTGAAAATGCAGCCACTTTTTTGAAGGAAGAGTCCCGTCGTTTAAAGGAAAAAATCAAAATAATTCAGGGGCAGTTGGCTAAATTTAAAGAAAAAAATCTGGATGCCTTACCTGAAATCAGCGCCATAAATCAGCAGGAATTGATATCTTTAAATAACAGGCTAATTACGCTGGATGGCCTGGAAAGCACGCTACGGGATAGAAAATTTTCATTACAAGGCCAGTTGGCACAGATCGATCCGAATGCATTAGCTGTCAATGCAGTAGGAAACCGGGTATTTGATATTAAAGACCGATTAAAAGTGCTTGAGTCAGAATACCCTTCATTGTTGGCAACCTATTCTCAGAATCACCCGGATGTGATTACCATGAAACGTGAAATGGATTCCTTACGTAAACAAGTCGGTGGAAATGATAACCTCAACAACCTTAATGCCCAGTTGACGGAAAAAAAAGCTGAATTAGCGCTGATCCAGAAAAAATATTCTGAAACACATCCTGACGTGGTTGCATTAAGCAAACAGATTGATCAAGTTCAAAATACCATGGTAGAGGCTAAAAAGTCGATATCAGTGCAATCTTCTGTAGAGCCGGATAATCCCGCGTATATAACCCTGACTTCTCAACTGGATTCTGTGAGTGCCGAATTAAGATCATTGGCAAGCAGTCGTGCAAAAATCAACAGCAAGATTGCCAAGATACGTAGCAATTTACGTAAAGCGCCGTTGGTAGAAAAAGATTATATGGGAATGATTCAGGAATTGGAAAACACCACTCAGCGATACCGGGAAGTCAGTGTCAGAGAAATGGAAGCGGAAATTTCTCAACAATTAGAGCTGGAAAGTAAAGGTGAGCGTTTCATCTTGATTGATCCTCCTTTCGAACCTTTGGAGCCCGTCAGCCCGAATCGTCCTGCAATATTGATTATTGGCCTGATATTGGCTATTGGTATAGGTCTCGCTGCGGTGGCTATAACGGAAATGGCCGATGCGAGTGTCCATAGTGACAAGGCAATTGTGGCCGTATTTGGAGAAATGCCATTAGCTGTGATCCCCTATATGGAGGACAGAAAAGAACATGAAACCAATAGTCGAAATAAAATTCTTATGCTTGGGTCAGCAGCGGCAATCGCTGTTATTGCGGTGCTCCTGTTCCACATATTCTTTATGCCGATTGATGTTTTTTGGTTTAAATTATTAAGAGTGCTTGGTGCTTGATCGGGTCAATATTTGTAGATTCCAAGGGAAATTTATAACATGAATACTGAAGTAGAAAATATTAGCTATACCCAAACCCGAATTTTTAAATCAGACCTGCAGGCGTTGAAAAATAACCGGGTCGTTACCGGTTTTAAGCCCGGTGCCTGGGTTGAAGCCTACAAGATGTTGCGCACCCGCACCTTGCAGGCCATGGAATGTAACACGTGGAGCACGTTGGCAGTTACCAGTCCCAGCAGCGAGTCGGGTAACAGTCTGACCTGTGTTAATCTGGCGATCAGCATTGCCATGGAACTGGATCGTACTGTGCTGCTGGTGGATGCCAATTTTAACAACCCCAGTATCCACAAGCTGCTTGATCTTGAAGTTGAGCAGGGCCTGGGAGATTATTTATTGTATGACAAGCCCTTGTCTGAATTATTGGTTAATCCAGGCATAGACCGTATGGTAGTACTGCCGGCTGGCGAACCGGTTTTAAATTCCACCGAGATCCTGCGATCTCCTAAAATGGTGGAGCTGGTGGACGAGCTTAAAACCCGCTATCCATCCCGCGTGATTATCTTTGATATGCCTCCCTTGCTTGCTCAGGCTGATGCATTGAGTTTTTCTCCCTATGTTGACAGTGTCTTGTTGGTCATAGATGAAGGGCATACGAAAACAGAAGATCTTAATTATGCAGCGAAGTTATTAAAGGATGTAAATCTGCTGGGCACGGTTTATAACCGCAATTCTGATGACAAAATCAAATACACTGACTGAATTAACGACGAGGGTAATGTCTGTGTTGACGCGTTGCGCCTGTCTCTGATTTTTCTCTAAGACCAGAGAACCACTTTTTTTAGTTCTGCTAGAAGGCTGTCGGGTTATGGGGTTCGTCGTGAGGCGAGTGGGACATCGAGCGGATTTTTTTGATTTTTTGAGGCGCATAGTGGTGCTACGTAACGAAAAAGACCGGAAAAATCAGCCGATGTCCCGTCGCCGCAGTAGAATTATCCATAACCTGGCGGCCTCCTGGGCTTGTTAGGTGATATCACCACAAACAAGTCATGCAGAATCAATACACATTACGTCAAGTATTTCGTAAAGCAGATAAAGCAGATG
>SPJL01026368.1_pt1 | contig 38737 bp, 61 predicted proteins | sample 3741751 | NCBI WGS metagenome assembly SPJL01 (sample SAMN10925998, study PRJNA522277) | cold seep metagenome | isolation source: Elba SIP-enriched marine methane seep metagenome, extraction at timepoint T3 | place: Italy: coast of Elba, Mediterranean Sea | reverse complement strand
TAGTATTAACACGCTCAGTATCAAGCTCAGATTGTTGTGTTGCATCGTCTTTAACCACGGCATGCATATACTCCAATAATTTTGTATTTCTATTTTTCAGCGCTACTATCTTCGCTAGATTCGTAGCCAGCGCCACGTCTTGCTCAGCCTCACGACCTTCAACCAGACTCTTTTGCTTAGCTTTAAACTGATCTAGCGCCGCCTCATGGCTAATGGCTTCACCACGGTAATACATGGCAGCAGCTAGCGAGCCCAAGACAAGCACAGTGACACCTAGCGCGAATGGCCAGTATAGTTTTAGTTTAGCGAGCCACATTAGCCGTAGTTACTCAAGCCACGATTAAGCACACTGTCAAAGCCATAACCAAAAAATAGCGCCGCTGGGATTAAGTTCACCCATGGCACCGGCACGGGGTTCAGCGCAAACCAACCGCCGCAAGCCATCATGATGGCAATCAGTGTTTTAACGGTTGCGCCGACATGACTGACAAACAAATAGTGATACAAGCCGCCCAGGCCTGACATTGGCAAAATGCCTTTTTTAACATCAATATAAAAGTGAAACACCACACCAACAGAGGCCAAAACGACCCACACCAACACCTGCAGCCAGCCAAACGAACCTAGCTGATGCCAGTCATACGTCTGCTCGTATGGTGAACCGTAATAACCACCACCATAATCACCAACACCAGGTTCAAAGCTATAATCGCTAATGTCCGCATACACTGTACGATCACAACCTTGCTCGACCATTGCGCCATCCAAAACAATTAAATCAGCGGCAAAGGCACAGCCAGACACGGACAACATCACCAATAAAACAAAAGCACTCGTCAAAAGCTTCATCACACACCCCCTATCAGATTCTTTGCAATACGCCTTGACCAACCCCTGCCATAACGCCTAAAGCTGCTCAATGACGCAACCATCATTAACCGAAAACCAGACAAACGTTCACTCAGCTGGTACGGATTCATGCGTTTAATCGCCGCGCGGGTATTAGGCCCATACCAACCATCTGGCTTGGCCTTAGCGGCACGCTGCAATAGCTTAATCGCAGTCCTAACGCCACTATTCACCGCGACATCAAACACCCTAAAACGCACATTCTTGGGCAATTCATCACAATGGCACTCATGCCAATATTTGCGCTTGTAAATAGATTTGGCTTGGTCCAGCGTTAGGTTTCTAATGTCTAAATGTGGAAAGCTCATGGCGCTAATGCCATACTTGGTGCCCTTAAGATTTCCATGACCGACAATGCCGGTTGTCCAGTTACCACGGTCATGCGGATCATCAGTAAAGCCACCCTCATGGCCGATTAGCACTTCAAAAGCCTGATCAAAATTCACTCAACTATCCTCGCTATATTCATGCGCATACATGCTGTTTTGCTTCAACGAAGCCAGCTGAGCCTTGTGCAACTCTTGCTCACGGCGATCTTCATTGGCACGATAAAAAGCGTCTCGCTTATCTCTTTTGCGCTTAAAGTGATAGGTAATAATCACAGGTGCAATGGTGGCAAAAATACCTACAACAATCGCAACCGTATTAAGGTGCTCACCCAGCCAACCATAAGCCGCCATTGTCAAGCCAGCGCCAGCAGATACGCCAGCTGATACCTTTGCAGCAATCGTATCTGCGATTTGCTCGTTACTCATGAACACCCCTTTGTTCGTATTGATTAGGCATTAAAAAAGCCCCAATAAAGGGGCTTGCAATTATGTTAATAAGCTTTAGATCGTGCCTTCAACGGCAATGTCCGCGATAGATTTTGTTGGCCCAGGCACCAGTAATGAACATCTACCAATCCCAAACGATGTTGTTTCGTTGTAATCAGCTTCATCAGTGAATATATAAACTGTATTTTTAGCTCTGCGACTCACAAAAGACCTATGGTACTGATTAAAATAGTTTCTTGGAATTTCAACCTGAGCGATCGCACGCTTTAGATAAGGCCCTTCAACCACCGCCACTGGGCCACCTTTTGTTAAGTTGTTATTAGTATAGTCATCACCATCTAATGAAAGGCCAAATTTGAGCTCACCCTCTAGCACTCGCTCAGTGCCAATAACAAGTTGTCCCAGCTGAATTGTTGCACTGGTATTTCTAACTAATCTAACCCTGTAAATACTGCTTTGACTAGCAACAGGAACTCTGATTGTTAGATTCCTTCTGCGGTCTGCCTCTCCGTTTTGGCCTGAAATAAGATTGCCGCTAGCAAACAGTATATTTGTCGATCCATAATACGCGTACCATACCTCAGCCTGAACGTTCACGAGCTGAATAATGTCCGTTCCAGACGGCATGGAGTTAAGGTTTAAATTAATGTCGCTTGAAGCTGTCTCAGAATAGGTGTTAACAAACGGGTCTAGGCAGGCATAACGATTATCAACACCTGAAATCACCCAATAATCATCTTCAATCTGCCCGTCTGGTGGTGTGTGCCCAACATTTCCATCAACCCTAGACGTATACACCCTGAATGAGATAAATGTTCCGCCAGCATCGTTATGCGCGTATCGAACTTCACTCCCAATGCTGTAGGTATCATTCTCATCCCATAAAGGCTCGGTACTATTTCCAAAGGCAGCCGTATATGCGTTAGAAACTGTTAGCTCGACATCTTCAATATAAGAAATGCTCATTTATGCCGCCTTTGTCCTAATCGTCAAATCACCGCCACTGGCATTCTTCTCATTCACAAAAACCCCCTTCTTATCAATCTTATCCAGCACAAGCGCCATCCTGTTTAATAAACTCAGCATAGATACCTCTGATGGGGTTGGATCATTTTTGAGTGTTTCAATCTCTTGCTTCAGCGATTGCACCTCGCTGCTTTGCTGTGTGGTGGTTGCTGTTTGAGTGCTTAACGATGGATTATTTAGCAACTCGATGCGCTTGTTTTCACGCGCCTGGGCTACCCTGAATTCCGCTAATGTTGCGAAGTTATCCGCCTCTAGCTGCCTTGCTTGATAGCTCTTAGTGAGTGATGCTGTGGCGATGTCAGTCACGTTGCTGGTTGATTCAAGTATGTATTGCAGATCACCAAATGCATCAGTCAACTGAGGGACTGCTATTAATAGTGTGCGTCCGTAATCGGTTGTTTCATCTATAGAATCAACAATCCCTGCTAACGCTTCACCAGATGCTGGTACACCAAGCCCAAACTCAGCAAACATGTCTCTGACTTGATTTTGAAGCAGTGACACTTGAGACGCTTCACTTCTAAAACCAAAGACTGAATCATTCGCAGCGCTGCGTAGTGCGTTCAGGTCTATGCTTTCTGCTAATGTCTCTGTGATTGTTTCTGCTACAGTTCCAACGGCTGGGATAGTTGTATCGACAATCGAATTCAGCGCATTAAACGCACTTACCAAGCTCGGCATAGCAACCGCAAGGTCAAGCCCAGCCTCTGTGGTGTCATCAATAGACTCAGCTATCTTAACTAACTCACTTGCATCTGTTGGCAGAGACAAGCCAAACTGACCGAACAACGATTCAGCTTGAGATTTTAATATTGATTTCTGATCTTCTTGATCACGCAAGCCAAACACAGCAGATTCCGCACTACCGCGCACCTGATCCAACAACGTTTGATACTGTGCAAAGTTAGCGCGTGAGTTTAATAACAAGCCAGCCGCGCCGATGTCTCCACCTTCTGCTGTAGCTTTGATAAACTTGTCATAATCTGCAATAGACTCAACACCAGGTAAGAAGGTCAACGTGTCAATGACTGCGTTTTTAGTATTCAGGATTTGTGTTGACACTTTGGTCAACCCGCCTGCCGTGCTGGTTAAATCGTTCACAAACTGAGCAAATGCACCGCCAGACAATTCAAACTGCTCTGTGATTTGATACACACTGTCAGTTGTTAAGCCAAAGGTTTTGATTAACTGATCTTGTGAGTTGTTTAAGTTGGTGATTGCAGAGGTAATGCCGCTAATAATTTGCGGATCAGCCACACCCTCAAAGACGGTTTTAACCTGTGCTGGCAGCTGTAATTGCTGAATAATGTTAGCGAGATGTTTACCCGTTAAGTCGGTTAGGAATTGGTTTAAATCATCTTCGCCAAACTTCCCTTTGTAGCTTGAAATAAACGCATCGCCGTTAGGCGTGATCACATCCAAATGCTTATAGGATGAGCCGTCCGCTCTACCAGAATACCGCGCTTGTGCGCGTACATCACCACTCAAGCCAACTGCTGAGTTAATCGCCGAAACAGTGTTGGCAATATACTCACTCGCTGGTACAAGCGCGTTGTACACATCGCTGCTAAGGTCGTGTTTTTTGCTGAACGGGTTGTAATTATCCAGTGTGGACAATTGACCATCATTCACCTCACTGACCGCAAAGCCAAGCGAACGAGGCGGCTGTTCTTTGCCACCAAACAAACCACCAACCAATGACCCAAGCGCGCCGCCTACAGGGCCGCCAATCGCATAGCCAATGCCAGTCGCAATCGCACCAGCTGTGTTTCCATCTTTAATAAAGTTATACGCTGAATACAATGAGCCAGCCGCGCCAAGCGCTTGACTGATCTGGCCTGAGTTGGTCCAAATGGCTGAACCGAGCTTATCAAAGCCCTGATCAACTAAAAACGAACCAACCTTTTCAATTGATTGAGCAAAACCTGTATTTAGCGAATCAAAACCGCTTGTGATGCCTTTGTAAATAGAACCAATGCTGGTTAGGTCAATGCCGCCGCCAGCTTGACCAGCCGCGCCACCAAAGATGTTACCCACTCCGCTAGCGTTTGCAGCGCCACCAAAGCCGCCTAATACACCGCCGACAATCGCCTCGATGCGAGGACGTAAGATCAGGGTTTTAAAGGTATTGATTAGCGTATCTTTAAAGTTTTGAATCAAGCCTTTGCCATCTTCAAAGCCTCTAAAAATCGCGTCAGTGATCGAGCTTGAATACTGCTTAAGCATGTTCTGCGAGGCTTTTAGGTTCGCCTCATTGGCTTTAATCCAGTCCTCTTGTTGCTGCTGCATGAGCTTTTTAGCTCTGCTTGCAGCTTCGCGATCGCTCTTTTCTTTTAAGCGATTTTGTTCACGCAACTCTTTACGAAACTCTTGACCAGACTGCACATCACGCAAGCGCTCTAATGCCTCAATCTCTTGTTCAATGAGTGCAGTTGATTTGCCATGCGCACTTAAGGCTGCTTTTTCATCTTTTTTACGCGCAATGGTGACTTCGGTAATGGCGCTGGGCAACAGGCCATAAGTCGCCTCTTCAAACGCCAATTTGTCAGCACGCTCGCTGATGGATTTGATTTGATCTTGATAAGCTTTTAAGGCTTGCGCAGCCGCTTTTTTGCGAGCCTCCGCTTCTTTTTTAACTTCCTCGGTGACTTGTGTTTGCGCTGCGTGCAGGCGTTTAACGCTACCTGTTGCCTTTTCAGTCGTCACTGAAACAGCGAAGATGTTGTTAATGGTTTTTTTGGTCTCAGCATCTAGCTTGCGCGCCTCAACATTCATATTGTTGAAAGCGTCAGCAGCACCAGAAAAATCGCCTTTTGTGAGCAGGCTTAATGAGTCCCATATCGCCACCGCTGCAATGCCAAGCTTTTTAAATCCGGCAACCACGCTAACTACTGTCGTTGCCAAGAATCTAAGCGCACCCTTTGCCAAGAAGTAAGTTGCATCACCCAAAGTCTGCATTGCGCTTGCCATACCACTGCTAGCATTCAGCGCATTACCCATCTCACCAACCAGCAAGAACAAGCGGTTTTTAATAGTCGTAAACGCACCTGCAATGGTCTGTGTCTGCTTGGCCTCTTTGCGCAGGTCTTCTAACGATTCAATCAGCGCGTTACCCACCACATCAGCCGTGAGCTGGCCTTCTTTTGCCATATCTCGCAATTGACCAATGGGCACATCCATAGACTCAGCCAGCGCTTTCATCAAGCGTGGCGCGGCCTCATTCACCGCATTAAATTCCTCACCGCGCAACACACCAGACCCTAACGCTTGTGATAATTGCAAGATAGCGCTAGACGATTCCTCAGCCGTTGCACCACTGACCTTTAAAGCTAAAGCAGTCGCTTCGGTGATCGCTGCTACGCTGGCTTGATTGGCACCCATTTCACGGGTTGCGTTTGTTACCCTTGCGTACAGATTAGCAATCGGTTCAATCGCCGCCTGTGCAGTCTGCGAGATACGAATAGAGTTTTGATAAGCCTGGTTGTATTCTTCTTGGCTACGTGTCGCTAATTTAAGCTGTGCCGTCACCTGCGTATACTGATCGGTAATCCGCACAAACGCCTGACCAGCCTTGAGCGCACCAAACGCGCCAATTAGCTTTTTAGCAGCACTTGCAGCGGATGACGCCACGCTATTAAACGCACGGTTTTGATTGCGCGCAAACTGGTTGGCCCGCTTGTCAGACTGATCAAGCCCTTTAACATAAGGGCCATTTTGCAGGGCAAGTGATACCACTAATGAACCTAAACTACCTGGCATTATTTTTCCCTTTCGTTAATCACTTGCATTGCTGCTGTTTCCATCACCAATAAATCAGCCCACATGGCTTGTTGCTTTTTACGCTTCCAGCCACGTAGCCGCATATCAGACTCAATCTGTGGCACATCCAAGCCATCCAACACGGTTTTTTCAAGGTTGGCTTTGTAGCGCCAGCGATACTGGCAGGCACAAAAAAAGCCGACTGCCTCCCAGCAATCAGCCCATACTTCAAAATCATGATTACCTTTATCTATCTTTGCCAACTCAGATTCAGGCGCACCATTCTCTCTTAAACCTTTGATATAACCTTGATCGACGGACGACTCATCATCACGCTCACCAGCCCAATAACGAGCCGCCTCTGTTAGTTTTTTGAGCGCAGATCAATCTTGTTGTTTTTCTTAAGATTTTGTAAGATAAAGTTTGTATACGTGCTAGCGATAGCATTTACAGCCTCTGGCACTCGCAGCATTGCCGTGCGCGTCTCTTCTGTATACTCAACCTTCTTATTCCCATCTTTTAAACCTGAAAAATCAATCCAATACCGACTTAAAACCGTCATGCTATCCATTGGCTCCTTTTCATCCATCATCGCATCAACATCGGTTTGCTCGGCACGCTTAAACTTAGCCTTAAACTTTGTTACTTCAGGACGCCCCTCTTCATCTGCAAGCTCTACCTCAATTGGCAGCGTTATAGTTTCTGATTGTGCTAATATAAATCCCATTATTTTTCCTTATCTTGTTATCGTGATGAAACGACAATTTCATCATTGCCACTATCAGGTATTAATTCGAATGAAGGTGCGATCATTTGTGTACCATTCACTTCGGGCATTTGCGGCGAATTTGGCTGTAACTTCGGCGCGTCAATCTGAACAATACCGCCTGCGCTAACACCATGGATCATTTGCAAAGCCCCAGTTGTACCCAGCCTTGATCGCTCAAACCAGTTAGCAGTCGCTAATGACTCAAACTGAAAGGTAGCGCTACCTGTCGGTGTACGATCATTCAAAGTGACTTCTTCTGAACCAACATAGTTTTCATATTCAACTTGGTTTGCCATATCAATACTCAACTCTGTTGCTTTTACGGCTGCGCCGTGCAATGTGAAAGTTGGTGTATTCGCCTTGCTGATGCCTAGGGGTGCTTTCCAAGCGCTAAAGTCGTGGTTTACAGGATTTGGGGTATCGCTCTCTGCTGGCACAAAGCCAACAAACGAGAATCTGAACTCAGGGATACCAGAAGCATTTAACGTCAGCGAAACACTGCCTTTCGCATCTGTTGAAATAAATCGCACACCATCAAGATAAAAGTCGATAGTTAAAAATTCCTGTGCATCAGTGATCGGCGAATAATCAACGCGAGTCCCAGCGACAATCGTTTCATCAAACGCACAACCGCGTAATAACTTACCCCACTGTGGTGGCGTACCAGGTGTACCAGATCCCGCAATCTCAGCAGTAAAGCTAATCGCCATGTAAGAGCTAACCTGAATAGACCCTGAGTTACCCAAATAAGGTAGGATTAAATTACGATCCACCGTATTGGCATTCACTGGATCAAACTCAATATCTTTTGCCAGAACTAAGTCTGCCGCGGTCATTGTCTCAGCAACACCAGCTACCGATTGAATCTTCATATAAAGCAGTTTTTTACGCGCATTCTTAGCCATTATTTAATCTCCTTTTTGTTAGAGGGCAGTTCCTTCCCCTTTACTGTTTTAAACTTAGGAATCTTCTGCCCATCAGCCCCCACTAAGTCTTCGAAACCATCTTCGACAACTACTTCGATTTCTGGCCCTTGCACTCTTTTGCGAACACCAGTTTTAGGGTCTAGCGTGTAACTACCGCCAATCGCTTGATATTCATCTTTATAGGCCACTACTGGCTCTTCACCACTACCACCGCCAACAGGCTCGACTTTTTTGGCTGGCTCTTTTTCCTTGCTCATTTGCAAACTCCATAAAAAAAGCCACCCGAAGGTGGCCTGTGTAAAAATGCTGAAGTCAATCAGCGCTTATAAATCGTTTCTTTTTCTAATCACAAAGGTTAAATATTTACCGTAAACATTCGGATCGTCTTCATAATCCGCATCGCCCGACTCACCCTCAAATAAAAAGCCGCTAATGTTTTTAGCGGCCACTCTTGCTTGGCTCAGCATAGTGATAATCACGGGCAAACTTCGCCCTAATATATAAACCGATACTGTGTGCTGATCATAGCCAGCACCCTCTACCCAGGTTTGTTCTGGATCTGTATCAATCTCAAAAAACGCAGCAGGCCATTCTGGATTGTCTGGCAATTGCACCGCATAAACTCGCTCACAAATAGGCGTCATCGCTGCGATAATGTCTTGATTAATACTCACCGATAACCCCACTTAATCATTTGCTTGCCGTGATTCGACCTGCGTTTTGCCATGTCTTTTTGAAAAGCCTTAATCATTTCAGGTTCAATGCCTAGTTGGCTCATGACCCATCCGCCGCGTAAAAATCGCTTAGGCTGTACTCTGGTGCGTTTGCTCACGCGCCTGCGTCTAGCTGCGATACCACCTTTATTTTTAATGCTGCGTTTTGGTGTGGTCTGCCAACCAAGCTCTAGAAATCGCCAGTAGTACGGGTCATTCTTGCGCTGTGCAGATTTGCCGCCAGTTAACCGTCTTTTAGCTAGTGTTTTACTGACCTTGTTGGCTTTAATGTGCTTGCCATGCCTAACCTTTATGCCATAGCGAATCTGGCCTTGTGGCGGCCTTCGATCACGCTGCTTGACGACATTACGCAACAAAGCCCCGCTTTTAACGAGGCCTTTTGATTTAATGGTACGCTTAACACTCTTAACCGCATGTCCAGCGCCAGCCGCCACCATTCGGCGACCTGTTTGCTTTTGTATCTGCTGACTTAGTTCGCTAAACTCTTTGCTAAGCTGCGGTAAGCCAGTAACAACATTATCGACCATCAGCCGTGTTACTCACTGCGATCAACTGCAACCACTCACGCTTACCCTGATACAACTCAGGCTTTTGAATGTCATAATATTCACCTTCAAACATCACACCATGTTCATGCGTAATGCTTGGCGTATAGCGCACGGTAAAAATCGTCTTGCTGCTGTAGCCAACGCCGCCATTGCTGGTCAAATCATGCTCACTGCCTGTGTGGTTGCGAACCTTGGCCCATACTTTTTGCTCTTCGACAAAGCTTTCAACCAACCCACCCTCAGCATCGGGCGTTTGCACCATCTTGCCAACAGCAATCAGGCGATCTAGCTCTTTTGCGCAAGGTGCTGGCATTAGGCATACACCCTAAGCGATTGCACCAGGCCATTCATAAAATTAACTGGCAATTCACCATTGCCATCACAATCCTGCATCAGCTTCTGCACCGCCGCACGCAGCCAGATTTTAGCCTGATCGGGCACAGCAGTGTGATCACCATACCCCGCCACAAACGTCACCTCGATGTTATTCTCTTGCGCATAAGTCGCGGGCCAGCTTACACCAATCGCACGGCGCACCAAACAAGGTGAAATATAACCATCCAACAGATAATCACTCGCCGAAAGCGTCTGGCGCACGCCATCACAATCAAGGTAAGTAATGCTAGCAATCGACTGCACACCACCAATCGTTAAATTAAGCGCGCGAGCAAAACAATCAAACTTGCGCACCACCGTCTGCGTCATCAGCTTGCGATTAAGCCGATGTTCTAACACAGGCACCACCGCCGCAATATAGCTATTGATTTCTGGCGTTAAACGCGCAAACTCATCATCAGCCAAGCGTAAATCATCCTGAAGGTCGCTGGCAGTGATTGGATAAGATTGCGTTGCAAGAGTGACTCTTGGGCGTAGCAGTGTTAATAACATATCGTATAAGCCTTAATTTCTATACTTCGATAGTGTCAGGCTGTAGCAATTCAGCTTTACGCACGGTTGTAATCACCCCTTTTACCTGAAGCAATTCAAGGCCTGCAATTGTCTCAGCATCCTCAATATCAATAGTAGGATGTGTGAGTATTGTTTGATTTAAAGCAATAACCTCAATATCAGACTCAGGCTTCGCTAGCAAAGTGTAAAACTTATTTCGCTCAGTTTGCGTGAAGCGTGCCATCCATTCCGCTAAAGTGAAGACTTTCTTTTCATGTGGTTGAGGCGTGGATACAACAGGCTCTTCAGCGGTAATACCCAACTTTGCACGTTCTGCATCAGATAGGTTTTCATAGTATGAGTAAGGTTGCCAAACGCCGTTAATTTCTAAACCTTTGGCTGTGATAGGCCTGCCATTGTATGTGTAAATCATCTCTTACCCCTAAGTGTAATAATTAGTTTGGTTGGCGCTAACATTGGTAAATTGTGCGACAGATAAGCCGTCACCCCATACTATCTCAGCAACATGACCTTGAAGGTTGTGTGTCGTTGACAAAAAACCGCGACCAAGGTTTAATTTACTTAATGCTGTGTTTTTAGTAACTGATGATTGAGTTGCGCGTTGCACCCCATTCTCATGAATGTATCTCGATCCACTAACGTGAGAGTAGGTTTTGACTGCTAAGTCTGTAATACCAGACAACGTAGCATCCAAATCATTAGCCCAGTAAAACAAGCGATCAACCGCTTGCAGCGAGCCGCCAAAGGCCTGATTAGCTGATCCAGCGCCATCAGCAAATAATGCTTGCGTTTTATTGATGTCATTAACCTGATGTACAATAGAAATGAAGTAGTCAATACTGCCAACATTCGCCGTGTTTGAAGTGGTCTCCATCCCTAAGTCGGTAGATGAATATGCGGCTGGGAATCCACTAGCTTTATTGACAACGCCAGAACTAACAATTTTAGCCTCTGAAGTGAGGTTTAAGTTGTTACTGCCAATCTGGTCGTACCATGTAACAATATCACCATCCCCAGCACCAACAAACGTTAACAGAGACGCTTCATCAAGCACCCCATTAACAAAGCCGATATCCTGCTCTGAGCTGTCACTGGACCGGCGTACACGCATACATGAACCTGTGTAATCAGAACGCAATAGGCGTGTAGAGCACCCACCCTCAAGACTGGCAACATCCGCTAAGTACGTGACCCCACCAAAAAATATTGGACTAGCTGGCTGCATTATGACGATCTCACATCTAACAACGCACTCACAGCAAACTTACCGTTAGATTGGCGGTTAAAAAATAATGTGGTTTTGGCATTTGCTGTCGCTGTCACATTCGGGAAACTGTCGCCGGACTTTTCATACGCCGAGGTGCTAAAGCCTAATGTTCTACTGCCTGTAGCATCTTGGATAAACTCAAGTTGAAATGACTGAAAGTTTGTACTATCTAAATTAGTAGGCGCATTTAGCGTTGTAGCGCCCGTGGCAGTCACAACAAATGCTTGGCCTTCTGACGCATCTGGCGCAATCGTTGCTGACCAGGTAATCGTTGTAAATGGACAGGTTGTTTGCTTAAAGCGATTAAGTGACGTGAAGATGTTTTGCGTTGCCAATTGCGCTCTCGCTGTTACTTGCGCTTGCAACTTGCCAATTGACACAAGCACTGTATCTGTCGCTACGACTACTGCGTTTGTTGCCGTACTGAAGCCAGTTAATACAACATCACGAACCCGCTCTGCTGTGTGGTATAGGTTGCTACCACCTTCTGGTACTGCATCCGTTGAGCCAGGGCTACCAGTGATCGCTACATACGCACTGCCAGACCAACGGTAAGTTTTGGTGTTATCCGTTAAATCAATGTATATCTTGCCTGTCTCACCTGTAGTGGGGAATGATCCAAAGTCAGGCCACTCAAGTACATCATCAACATAAGCAGGAAGTTGCGCCGTAGGTACTTTACCGCCAGCATCCAAACTTGCAAGGCCATTGTTTTGTGCTTTTTGCGCGGTAATTCTCGCATCAGCCGCCGCGTCAAAATCACTAATAGTCGATGCCGCTTGCGTGCCCGTGTGTGTGCTGCGATCTCTAAGCTGTGCATCTGTGCTATTGGCTGTGGCACCAGCCTCGACACCAGTCAATTTAGTCAGCAAGGCGTCGCTAAGTAAATTCACATCCGCTTCGCCATTGATTAATGTAACGACCTCAGCGCCCGTCTGGTCTGCTGTGGCGTTGTCCTCAATACCATCAACTTTGTTTTTAAGTAACGTTGTGAAGCTCTCACCAGTGAGTGAGATAACCAAGGTGTTATTTGGATCATCGTAGGCAACATTAATACCCGCGCCTTGTGTGGTCACACCACCAACAATATCCTCGACCTCTTCTTGCGTGAGGCTAGAGCCACCAGCAGCGCTCACGTTAATCACGCCGTTTACATAAGTAAACGTCACATTATTGTGCGTACCACCTTGGAACATCGCGGCGATCAGGTCTTGTGTTTGCTCAGTGGTTAGGTTGACCTCAGCACCAGCTTGGATGCCTGCTAGCTTTGTTTGCGCTGTGTTGTCATAGTCATTCGTTGAAAGACCCTTGCCAGCAACCGTGTCAACCTTACCCACTAAAGCGGCTGCGGTAGCTATACTAACCTCTTTGTTAAGATCACTGGTGTTATCTACTTGGTCAAGGCCAACATCTGACTTGGTCACAAACCCGTTTTTAATGACGCCCTTAACCGCTAGCCACAAATTAGTTGTTTTCATTTCTAACCCTTATGCGTAAGTGACTGACCCAGTGGCGCGGTTAGCTGCGATTTGCGTATAGTTCCCGCCATCAGCCCATTGTGTGTGACCTGTTGCAACGTTTGTACGGCTACACCGCCAAGCTGGCGCACTATCCAACGTCCCAGCTACCGCCCAACATTCATATAAATAATTAGCAGGGTCGGTGAAGTCATCGAAGATATGTGCTTGTGCGTCTGTGACTGGAGTGCCGTTTTTATCAACCTGTACAACAGCCTGCATCTCAACGGTGTCAGAGCCTTCTGTCCGCTGGAATGTGTCGATCTTTTTAGACACATCGCTTGCATCATTTATAGTTACATTACTCATTGTCTAGCCTCTATCAGTTTGTAAAGCCAATAAAAAAGCCCACTACTAGAGCGGGCTTGATATTGGTTCTAATGATTAATTAAGCTGCGATTTTTAACAGCTTGATTGCTTGTGTGTTGCGTAAAATACCGCCAACACGTTTGCGTACGTAGAATTTCACAAAGCCAGGTGCTGTGATTTCATCACGTGTGACACGTAGGCCAACAAGGTCGGTAATTAAATAACCTTGTTTGAAGTCACCCAACGCCAATGGAAAGGCATTCGCAGCAACTGCTGGCATGTTTTCATCTTCAAAGACTGGATAACCACCAAATCGATCAGGCTGACCTGCAGCGGCACTTGGCTGCCACATATAGTCATCATTGGCGTTTTTCACTTTGCGCATTTCAGCAAATACAGCCTTAGAGCCTAACCAACTGGCGTTTGCGCGGTAACGAGAGCGCAATGCATAGATCATGTCATAGTACTTGTCAAAATCAGCTGGTAAAGCAGCAGCCGCACCACCAGCTAAAAATTGCAACGTACCAAACGCACGAGTTTTATCGCCTGTAACTAAGGGTGTAGGCCCCGCAAGAAAGCCTGTTGGCTTCTTGGTACCATTGCCGGTAACAAATGCAGCGCCTTCGCCCTCCATAATCGCCTCACGCGCTGAGTCAATTAACCAATCCTCAACATTGAAGAACAAGTCGTCTAGTGACTCCTCTGTTGCCTGCGGCTTAGCTGAAGCCATGCCAAATGTTGGTGCAACCTCTCGCAAGCTGCTGGTGTCGGTTTTATTTCGCGTGTCAGTCTCACCCACCCACTCAAAGGTAGAGCCACCAACATCAACCAACTCCTTATAGTCTGTTGTGCCAACAGTGCGCACAGTAGCTAGTTGGCGCATTGGTGATGCATCCACACCCACGCGTAAGATTTGCTGCTCAACGACTTTAGGCAGTGCAAATCCGCCTGCACTACCAATGGTAGAGGTGGCCTGAGTTTCACGTTTCTCTAAACCAATTTCAACGCGCTTGGTCTGTAACGCAGCGCCCGCCTCTTGTGCCTTTTGTTGCTTTTTGTGGTTTTTAGGATCGCGTATCCAGTCAAAGAAGGCTGTGCGATATTCAGCATCTTCTTTCATTTCGCCATCTTGGCGGCCACTGCCTTCAAAGGTGCTTTGGCGCGACAGCTTGGTTTCAACCGCCTCGAGCTTTGATTTCATCTCTTGCATCGCGTTTAAATCTTTATCGATTTTGGCTAGCTTGGCATCAAGATCGGCAGTAGATTCACCTTTTTTAATCGCCTCAATACGCGCATCATTGGTTTTTTTGTATTCTTCAAAGGCTGTGTTAATACCAGTGATTGCTTCACTGATTGAGCCAAGGGTTGGTTCTTCGCGTTTTTCATAAACGCCAAACGCGGCGGTGTTGTTGGTAAAGGCAACCATGTGAGCTGCCATTAGCGCCAATACTGTTTTTTTCTTAAGCATTTTTACTATCCTTTTTTAATTTAGTAAATTAATCTGCTTGAATAGATTGTTTTAGTGATTCAAGCTGCTTCATAACATCGCCCACATCCTGCGCGTCACGCTCAGCTAATGTGAATGATTTGCACTGCGAAATAAATGACTTTGCAGCACTTTGAGAAAAGCCAGCATCGCGCAAGGCTGTTTCTAATTCTTTAAATGTTTTGTATTCGGCAATTTCACCAGCTTTGACACTGGTGGGCATGGCTTCTTTGTTGGCTGGAAAGGTCACCAGTGACACCTCCCACAAATCAACCTCTAGCACCGTGCGCACATCTGTCTCAGCGTCATAAGACCAGCGGTTGGTAATAAATCCAATTGAGAAGCCAAGTTTGACGCCCATTTTTAGCAGTGCATAAGCTTCTTTGCCAGCGACTGTTTCTAGTGCAATCTGACCTTTAATAAACAAGCCTTTTTGGTCTTCAACCATCTCGGTCCAAACACCCATTGGCTTGTCACTGTCGTGCTGCCATAGCATTACAGGCAATGTGCCTGCAGCTTTATGCTGAGTCAGTGAGTCGTTAAAAGCGCCAGCTGCAACAATGTCGTCATACGAATCTTTAACACCAAAGACCGAGCCATAACCCTCAATCGAGCCATCATCAGAGGCTTTAAGCTCTAAAAAATAAGACCGCATTTCGCGGCCTTGTGGGTGGTTGCTTTCTTTGGTTTCAATCGGTTTAATCTGCATTGTCATTTACCTGCGCATTCGCGTCTGCGTCTGATTGCCGTGTCATATTCATTGGGGTTAATGGTTCGTCAAGGCCATCTATGGGGTCCTTGCCTTCTTCTTGCCTAACTTCATTGCGTGTATAGGTGCCTGTCTCTGTTACCGTTCTAATAAATTGTGAGCGATCTTTGATTGAGCCTTGCTGTAGGTAACGCGTGTCAAATTTGGTGTATAAAGGGCCTGAGCCGTCAAGTGTGAATTCATCTAACTCTTGCGCCCAGTTTTTATGCCACGGGTTCAGTGTGTGCGCAAGATGCGCACTAAAAAACGCCTCTGAGCTGGCAAATGTGGCCGTTTTGTCTGAGTGCATTACCATAATTGGGAAAACACCCCAGATACGGCAAACCTCTTCAACTGTAAAACGGCGGGTTTCAATGTGTTGGCTATCAACGCCAGACATGCCGTAACGCGTCCATTTGCCACCATTATCCAAAATCAATGGATCACCGCTTTGTATCTTCCTTTTGACGTGCTTTAACAGCGCTTTGTATTGCTCTGCATCCACCGTGCCATCAAGCGAATAAAAGCCAGGCGACTTATCACCATTTTTATGCAGATCAGTATGTGCTTTTTCAGTGGCAATGGCTAAGCCAACTACATTGCGCGCAATTTTCACAGCATCTAAAGCTTCGCCATAATCCCACTGCACACCGTTGAGAATAAACAAATCCTCACGACCAAAATCACCAATTTCGCCAAATTCGTCATACACACGCCAGCGCATTTCATGGCGATCTGTTTTATACATGGTGTAATTGCCGGGTGAAATTGGCAAAAACTCTTTTACTGAGTTATCAATAAAACTGCGCACCTTAACCGACAAACCTGTGCCAGTTAATGCAGCATGCATCGTCATCATCCTGCGCCATTCAAACGAGGTTTGATACGCGTTTGGCCTGCGATTTAGCAAGCGATATTCGGGAATATCATCCGCTAACTCTGATCTTTTTTTATCAATCTTGCGATAAACATGCAAATCAGGCGTGGCACAACCATCAGCAATCGTCCGTACACAAGCGAACACCGTTGCCACCTGCAGCGCAGTCTTTCGACTGACTGAAACGCCAGCAATATCCACCATGCCACCACCAGCCGCATCAATCGCCTCAGCCAACTTGTCATAGCCTTGGCTGGCTGACTTCCGGGAAAACATACCGCCAATTTTATTCAATATCGTCATCTGTATCCCAGAATGATTTTTCTGTGTTATCAACTGCGACAGCACTATATGTGCTGCAGGCAATTACTGTTGCAACAAGCGGGTCGATACGACCTTTGTTTTTTGCGTTTTTCTTATCGGGCCTAAAGTTGTCGTTACTGTCATAGAGTAATGCCACATTTGAAGCTGCATACCTCAGAATTCTATTACCACCATGTTTGAGGCGGCGATCATAAATAAGCACTTCCAAAAGTCTTGTGCCTGGATACATCCCCTGCGTGTTTTGCGGTATCTGAACAGTGACAATACCTTCGTCCGTCATCTGATTGATAACGTCTTGAGCATTCCAGTTATCAAAACCAAGCATTTCTAAGTTGTATTTTTTGCTAGCCTCAACAATGGATTTTTTAACTGGATTGTAGTCAGTGACATTACCCTCTGTGACTTCTAGCCAGCCTTCACGCTCAGATGTTGCGTATGGCGCTGCATCATCAGCTTCATTATTGACTTTTTCGCGTGGGCACCAGGTTCTTACCAACACATGCCAAATACCACCTTCTTCTTCGGGTGGGAATATCAAGCTAAATGCTGTTAAATCTCGTGTGCTAGCTAGGTCTAACCCGCCATAGCATGTCCGACCATTCAATATTTCAGGGTCGAATGGCTCTTTGCCTTCGTCCCAAACCGCAATGTCAAGCCAACCATCCGATGTGTTGCACCAGATATTGAGGTCTTTTGTTTTGAAGTTGGCTAAAGCACTGGGCAACGCCTTGGCTTTTTTAGCCATGTTGCGCATATAGCTTAGCGTTTTGCCTAAGCCAAGCGCTGGATTAGCTTTGTACCAATTTTGTTCTAAAAAAGGGTCATCACCTTCATCGAGTGTGTAGATGTAACCAAAGAATGAATCGTCTTCAATCTCATTTTTTAAGACTGAAATTAAATAGCTGCGCAGCTCAGTGCAAATGCCATCTAATATAAAACCTGCGGTTGTGATCGCAGACATTAACGGCTGCGTTCTAGCACCCATTGCCGACTCGAGCACATCCCATTGCTCACGCGACTTTTGCGCATGCAGCTCATCAAACAATATTGCGGACGGGTTAAAACCATCTTGCGAGTCCGCATTGGCTGCTAACGGCTTAAAAACATTAGTGCCAAAGGTGATGCGCTCTTGATTTGCACCCTTAAATATCTCAAATGACTTAGCAATTTTTGGTGATTTTTTTGCCCAGCGTTTTACATTCTCAAAAGCTGGTTTAAAAACCGTCATTGCCTGCTCGCGTGTGCTGGCTACGGCGTAAACTTCAGCGCCTGATTCGCCATCCATGCAAAACAAATAGCCACCCTGTGGGCCCTTCCAAGTGCTTTTGCCATTTTTACGAGCAACTTCTTCATAGCTGCGCGTGAATCGGCGCAAGCCATCTTGCGCCAGCCACCCATATAACACAGCTGTCCAAAAGAGCTGCCACGGGTCTAGCTTTAATGGCTCACCAGCTAAAGGGCCTTTAATATGTTGGTAATGATTTTCAATGTGTTGAATCACATGCCAAGCGTGTTCGCGGCTAAATTTTAAGCCCCGCTTGTGGCCTTCTTGCAAATCCTCGTAATGTCTAAGTACTGCGCGATAAACAATATCGCCAACAACAATTTCACCACTTAAAACAGGGACGCCATACAGCTCATCCCATACATCCCACTCTTCAGCAGGGGGAATGAGTTTCTTCAGGCGCTTGGCCGAGATTGCGCGTGACCGACTAGATCGGCGAACAGGTCGTCCTGCCCTGATCCCACTCCTGTGTCCTTCTTCACTCTCGTTAATGATGGTATCGTCAGGCATGCTTTTGGTAACCATTGGCCAAGTTCAGATTTAAGTCGGCGCTCATCAGCTGCCCAAGGCGTTTCAACAGCCCAACCAGTCTTGCCCTTTTGATGCCTTCCCTTTGCTCTGCAATCAGCGGCCGCTTCAAGCCAATCACTATAAGTCCGCACAATAATTGCAATCGGCATACCTGCTGTTACATGCTCAATACCAGCATCTTTTAAGCTATCTAAGATGTAAGCCCAAAGCTTTTTCTCTTTGGCTGTTAGCTTGATGTTTGGTGGTATCGATGGCACAAGCACATCATTGTTGGCAGACAGCTCAGCACCATCAGCTTCACCAACAACTCTAAGATTGGGCGGTTGTCGACTCATAGTATTCAATTCCTAAATATTCAGCCCTCACACCTCAGATAAAGCGTTGATAGTTAAACCCCCAGGGGGTAGTTTTCACTCCCCATAAAAATTCACCTCAACGTTCGGTCTAGAGGTAAAAGGCTGTAGACTTTTGACCACCCCCTCTCTTGTTCTTGTCTGATTTTCCAGTAAAACCACCGTCTTCTTTAGCGGTTTTGCGGTCATGGCACTGTTTATTCATGGCTTGCCAATTGCTCTTATCCCAAAACAATTTCATATCGCCATCGTGTGGGATGATGTGATCAACCACTTCTGATGGTCTAATCCTTAGCTCACCAGCTTTACAGTCTGAACACTCGCACAATGGATGTTTCTCACGATAAGTTTTGCTAGCCTTTTGCCATTTATAGTTATAACCACGCTGTGTGGATGAACCACGCTGACTATCATGACGCTTGCGCTTCTGCTTCTTGTGCTTATCGCAATAAGCACCGCTTGTTGTCAATGCTCTGCAACTAGGAGTAGCACAGGGCCGAGGAGATGATGAAGGCATTAGCTTTAGTCGCAGGCACAAAAAAACCCGCAAGCAACTAAGCTAAGCGGGTCTTACGTTCGCAAAAACAAACAATTTAGCAAAACAGTACACCTTCTGTCGGATTGGTGTCAACACTTTTTTTAAAAAAATTATTTCTTTATCAAATGAATCTTGTCGTCATCAATTGAAACTATCACATGAACAGACAAAGAACCATCTGCAAGACGCACACAAGTCATAGCCACACCAGGGAATATTGGACCGTACTTTGACACAGCCTCATCCATAAGCTGCATCAATGCATTTTGAAAGTCAACTTCAACACTATCCTTATCAATCAGCATCCTCACTCCCTCACCAAATCACGCTCATGCAACGCATCCAACACAAACCGATGCGCGCAATCAATCCAAGTATAAACCGTATCACGACACTTACCCACATCCCTCGCAATCTGCTCACCCGTCACATTCACCGTCACCGCCTTACCGCGCTTAAACTCCACACCATAATGCAAATGCAACGCCCTAAATTTCAAAGGGTCCTGCTGCTTAAGCTTAGTCATCACCGCATCAATCTCCAGCGCATCCGACGCAAAGTTAGGACGATAACCCACACCACCACTACGCTGCTGCAAGCGCGTATATGGGCACTCCTTCGGATAACCCAGCGCGCCATCCTCACGACGCACCACCCACTCAGCCCACATCACCAGCCTGCTATTCACATAATCAATCATCGCCTTACCCCTTCAACTCAAACTGCTTGCATTTAGTGCCAATCCTCGGCACCCGCTTATGATTAGTCACCTTGCCATTCGTACACACCACACGCTCAAAATGCACTGCATGATGCTTGCACGCTCTACACCCCAGCCGCCGCAACTGCTCACGCTCAACCACATCAGCAGGATCACCATAGGCATACGACGGCAACGTCATTTGCGACCCCGCTTAGTCTTACGTTCACGCAGCGCCGCCATTTCACGGTCAAGCTTGCCAATCGCCAAAAAGTCCAAAGAACCCTGCACACGACACCGCGACTCATCTAGCTGGTTTCGCGCCTCAACCCGCTGCCCACCCTCAACCACCTTCAACACCACCACATCACCAAACTCAGCCCGGAACGCATCAATCTCCGCACTGCAATGCGGAAACCGTTGTCGATTCGCCTCGCGTTTAGACATGCGCCACCGCCGAGCCCTGCACATGCGCCTTCAACCGCGCTCGATAATCCCGCATGCTCTCACCCACCTTCGCCTCAAGCCCAAGCTCAGCACCCTTGGCAATCGTCGCGTTGTCATCCATCAACCAGGACAAATCCGCTTTTGGCTTCAACTCACTGCGAATAATCGCGTCCAGATACCGCGCCGCAATCCGCTCAGGCAACGGCTTCCGCTGTCGCGCCAACGCCACGCACTGATCAATCAATTCATCAGGCACCTTGTCAGCTATCCAAGCTAACAACACCGGATGTATCGAAGTCACCCCAACACCCAACCGAATCAAACGACACGCAAGCCGCCCCTCTGGCGTCACTGATGCCCCACCACCCTCATCAGCCTCATGCGCGCGCGGTATTGTTTGATGTTGTATTGATGGTTGTTGATGTTGGTGTGACATAGCTGTGTCACCCCAATTGACCCGCTGTGTCACCCCAACGGTCTCATTTGTCACCCCAACGGGTTCAGTTTGGGGTGACAACTTGTCACCCTTAATCCAGTCAGGATTGATACAATATTCATTCGCAACACCCCTAATCGCACTGCCTTTTGATACCTTGATCAACCAGCCCATTTCAGTTAATTTCTTAATCAATCTGATGATCGTGCGCTCACTCACCATCACCTTTTTAGCCAAGCGCTCAAAGCCAGGATGAACCCGCTTACCCTCGTCATCCGCATGGTCTGCCAGCGCCAACGCCAGCAAGCGCTCATTACCCCCAACAGGAAAGCGCTCAAACACCATACTCATCAACTTCACCGACATTCACCCACCTCCTAAAACCCATCCACATCATTCAGCAATTGGTTAAAACGATCCTGCACAAACCACGTAAATCCAAGCTCTCTAGAGCCAATAATGACAACCGCCTCAGATTCACCGCCAGCCCAATCCACACCAAACTTATAACACCGCAAATACCGATACTTTTTCCGCTTCTGCTTACGCACCAATCAAATCTCCACACTGTCATCCGCGGGATAATCCGCAGGGTAATTAGCAAAGTCTTCAAACCGCATTAAATGGCTAACAAACGCCGTGCGCACCGTGCCAATCGGCCCATTGCGCTGCTTACCAATGATGACCTCAGCCGTGCCTCGGTCTTCACTCATCTTGTGATAAACCTCATCCCGATAGATAAACAAAATAATGTCCGCATCCTGCTCAATACCACCAGAACCACGCAAATCACTCATGATCGGACGCTTGTTTGGCCGCTGCTCAAGCGCCCGATTCAGTTGGCTTAATACCACCACAGGCACCTGCAGCTCTTTCGCCAACCCCTTCAAACCACGGCTTACCATCGAGAACCCCACCGCCTCATTCTGCACATCACCGTCAAAGGTCATCAGCTGCAAATAATCAATCACAATCAAATCCAACCCGCCATTACACTCGCGGTGAATCCGCCGCGCACGGGCCCGAATGTCATTCACACTCAAGCCAGATTGCTCATCCAAAAACATATTCGCCGTGCGCAAGCGCTCACTGGCCAGCGACAGCTTATGCATCTCAGCCTCATTCAGCCGCGCCACCTTCACACGGCTCTGATTCAACTTGCTCACACTCGCCAGCATCCGCACACCCAGCTGATCATTACCCATCTCAAGACTAAAAATCGCCGCATTTTTCTTGTCATTCAAGCAAGCATGCTCAACCATATTCATTGCCAAAGAAGTCTTACCCATCGAAGGACGACCCGCCAAAATGACCAAATCCCCAGGCTGAAACCCCGTCGTCATCTTGTCCAAATCAACCAGGCCCGTTGCAAGTCCCGTCACATCACTTTTCAATGGATTCTGATAAAGATCATCCAGCGCAGGCAACACGCTATCCATCACCTGTGCAATCGTCTGCGTCGTGCTGCCAGCTTTCGCCAGTGATTCGCCCACCTGCATCCAGCGCGATTGCGCCATGTCCAGCAGATCCCGCGCGGACATCCCCCCGCGTTTATACAGCTTGTCACCCACCTCATGGCACACCTGCACCATGCGCCGAATCACAGCATGTTCGCGGACAATCTGCGCATATCGAACCACGTTCGCCGCGCCAGCCGAGTTTTGCACCAAGTCAAGCAACTGCGCCATCCCGCCCGCATCATCCAGCAAACCACGAGCATCAAGATACTCACCCACCGTCACCGCATCCACAGGCTCATTCGCCGCAATCAAGTCCCGCTGCGCCGCAAAAATCAACTGATGCCGCGAGATAAAAAAATCATCCTCACCCACCAGGCTCGCAATACGATCAAACGCCAGCACATCATGAAACACCCCACCAATCACCGACACCTCAGCATCAGCATTGAATGGCGGTTTGGCTAAGGCATCATCGGGATAATGTTGTTGGTCAGTTTTCATGCAAACAATCCCATCTGCGAACGCTCTTTTTGCAGCGCCTCAAAACAAACAGCATTCAGCCAAATAACCTCAGTCCGCGCCTTCGCGCCATCGGCAAACGCCGCACGCTCAAATCGGTGCCAGCCCTGATACAAATCAGCGTCATACAGCTCGCACGTATAACCACTTAGCACAACGCTGCAATCAAGCGCATTCAAGCACTCAGCTAGCGCCGTATGCGCGGCGTCATCCATCTCATGGCGATAACACCGCGTTTTGTTTTTTAAATACCGTGTCGAATGTACATAAGGCGGGTCAACGTAAATCAGCGCATCCTCGCAAGCGTGTGCGGCAATGCAATCAACTGCGTCACGCTGCTCAATCACAACACCGCGCAAGCGCTCAACAATCGCATCCAGCGCATCAGGATAATTCGCCCAATCATGCGCAGGTGTGGTGCCACTACGATTTGAATTAGCCCTAAAGCCAGACTTTTGACCAGAAACAGAAGCAGAACCAAACCCCATAAAGCTACGCACCAAAGTACGCCTTGCTTGCTCAATTGGATCTCGAGACACTTCATAAGAAAGATTAAAATCAACCCTAGAAAAAGGGGTTAGATAACATCGCCGCTTAAGCTCACTGCCATAATCACGCGCCACCTCAAACAAATTCACAATCTCAGCATCAAGATCGTTGTAAATCTCAGCATAGCACCGCGCTTTTTGCAGCAGCACACTGCCACCGCCTCCAAACGGCTCGATGTAAACCCGATGCGCAGGAAAGAAGCCAATAATCCAGTCAGCTAGTCGCCACTTACCACCGTGGTAACGCACTAAGGGACGCGTTAATTCAGTTTTCATGCAATCAACCCCTCCACCATCGATATCCGCTCACCCAAACACTGCATCACATTCACCGCCATACTATTGCCCAGCGCTTTGTACATTGCGCTGTCACTTGCGCCAGGCACTTGACTTAAATAATCATCAGGAAAACCTTGTAATCTTGCACACTCAGCTGGCATTAATCGCCTTACGCGCATATCTGTGGCAACCAAACCGCTCTCATCCCTAAAGCCACTATGCGCATCACCATTACTGGTTAACGTTGGCGCCGCGACAGCATAGCTTTCGATCTCTGGGTCCTGTTTTTGTCCACCAGCCATCAATGTTTTTGATACCGCTTGACTCCCAATGTAAGTTACATATGAACCTGCCGCCAAGTCATCTAAATTTCCGCTTGGTTTTGCAATCCCTCGCGTAAGAGTGCCGGCAACTTTTTGCCCCGCTCGCCTGCGCGGCGCAGGATTCCCCTGCACGCTTTCTTCGTCAAAAAGTACCGCTGCGGCACTTCGCCAGCCTCCAGCACATCCGACAACGAACACACGGCGCCGTCTTTGGGGTACAGCGTAAGCGTATCCATCTGTTCGCACGTATTGAGCGTCAAGAACTCGGTAGGCGAACCCATACCCGAGTTTTGCCAAGCCCCCGACAAAGGAGCCAAAATCCCGTCCGCTGTTTGATGACAAGACACCGGGCACATTCTCCCAGACCAGCCATTTGGGCTGATATTTTGCAGCAATGGCAAGGTAGGTAAGTGCGAGGTTGCCACGCGGGTCATCCAGTCCTTTACGCAGCCCTGCGACTGAGAATGATTGACAAGGGGTTCCTCCGACAAGAAGGTCAATTGATTCATTCGGCCATTCCTTAAAGTTAGTCATATCGCCATGGTTCGGCACATCTGGGTAATGATGCGCCAACACCTTGCAAGGGAATTTCTCAATTTCAGAGAACCCAGCGGCCTGCCAACCCAGTGGATGCCATGCAACACTGGCCGCCTCGATACCTGAGCAAAGTGAGAGATAGCGCATTATTCAAACATCCCCTGCTGTGATTTAGCAGCCGGCGCAACGGTGGGCGCAAACATATCCTGCTGACTAATCGCCTTCTCAATACGCTTACACGCCGCGTTAAAATAATCTTTGTCCAGCTCAATGCCGACAAACGCAAAGCCAAGCTTATTCGCGGCGATAGCACTGCTGCCACTGCCTAAGTGTGTGTCTAGTATTTTGTCGCCTTGTTTGGCGTAGTTGGTTAGTAGCCATTCGTAGAGCTTTACGGGCTTTTGGGTGGGATGAATTCGCGCCTCTTTGTTTTTCATGTCGCCCTGCACCATGCCATTCCACGTGAATTTAAACTTTCTTAACGCAACCTGAAACGATGTATATGCAAGCTCACAATCACTAAACTTTGTTGTGCCGTTATCTTTATCCCAAACAATCCACCCCATTGAACTTGATATGTGCTCAGCCATATAATTAGCACCCCATAGAATTTGGTGGTGGCTGACCCTAAATAAATTGTCAAAATAGTGCTTATCTGGAGTGACTAGATCCCAGCTTTTTTTATCAAAAGCAGACTTCATGGCAGCACCATTACCGCTCTTTCTCTTTTCACCTGAGAAAGTGTTTGCGGCATCAATCCCATACGGCGGATCCACAATCGCCAACTCAAACGCATCATCTGCCAGCGTTGCCATCAAATCCATGCAATCACCCTGATAAAGCGTTGCTGTGCCTAGTTGCACCTTCTGCATCGCACTCAAACCCCAACCGCCTCAGGCACCAACACCGCATCCTCAACGTTTTCATCAAGTGGTTTGATTTTCTTCACCAGCAATCCAAGCTCTCTAAAATTCCAAGAGGAAACCACTGTTTCAGAGCTAAAAACACGTCCACAGTCATGACACTCACAATCAAGCGTGCCGATTTGCTCAACCCTGAAGAGCTTTCCGACAAACTCAGCGTTACCACAGCACGGGTGACCTTTCACCACAACCACCAAATCCCCAACCCGAATCACACCATCAGACATCAGAACTCCCATCCATCAACGCCAATCGATCACTAATCGCCTGCACCACATCAACCGCCTGCACAAACTGCTTTTGCAGCTCCGCGCGTTCGCTTTCGCGATTAATTGGTGCAGGCGCTTCATAGCCCATCTGAGCATTAAAATGCGCATTCGCTTTGTGATACCCCTTGCGATTCGCCAGCTTCAAAATCCGCATTACCTGCGTCCAACAAAGCTTTTCCGAGCGCCCAGGCAAAAAGCAGCGGTCAAGATACTTCGCTTGTTTATCCAACTGCTTGTCAGGGTCATCACCCCAAAGATACGCCGCCACCACATCATTACCACCAATGGCATTAACGCAATTTTTAAGCACTTCCTTATCACTTCTAGTTTTAGGCATAATCATCCAATATTATTAATAATCAATATATTAAAACGGACTTCTAACAAACTACATTCAATTTAAAAAGCTTAACAACTCGCTACAACTTTTAGTTAAAAACAATTTTTTCAAACAATTTGTTGTGCACGGTTGTTAGACTTGTTTGGGCCAAAAAAAATATCATTTGCACATGCAAATGACATCACATTACTTAGAGCCAGCCGCCCCATCTTCAAACAAGTCAGGGCGCATTAACTTAATGGTCTGCAAGCGTGCTGGCGGAATACCAAAACGCCAATGGCTGACAGCACCCGTGCTGACTTCAAACAACTCACTAACAACACCGTTGCCGCCCATTGCCTCAATAATGCGGCACGACTCTGGACAAAATTCTTCTGTATTTATTTCACTCATTCCGAAATCTTACTACAGTAAGAATTAGTAGGCAAGAAAAACTCACCCTTGTAAGACATGGATATTTTAGTATACTAAGATGAATAGATTCGGCGAAAGACTAGAACACGCAAGAGCACTTAGAAATCGCTCTAAAACAGAGGTCTGGCAGGCAGCAGGACTTTCTAGCGGCATGTACACAAAGTATCTCGAAAAATCAGAGCCAAAATATGGTCCCTTAAAAAAAATGGCTAACTTTCTGGAGGTGAATATAGATTGGTTAGGGCTGGGCGAAGGCCAGATGCTAATCGATGAAGAGCCCGACACCACAAGCGCTGTAAAAACACCATCCAACAAAGTAAACGAAGAAAAGCCCGCTAATCATCAATTTGCCCCACTGCTAAATAACGATATACTATATTCAATCAAGCAGTTAGATAATTCTAGTGTCAACCAGCTTGAAGACATCATCAAGCATTATGTTGAATCCGATAGCGACTCGCGTGAAGCCATCGCCCAGATGTCACTATCATTTAGAGGGATAAGCGATAAGCGAGCCAAAGCCGCCAAAGCCAATGACCCCGATAAGGACAGTCGTGGAGATACCGAAGAAGGTTAAACAGATCAGTGAGGCAGAAGAGCGACACTTAAATAAATTGCGGATCCTGTCGATAAAGTATCGAACACTGATGGAAATGTCATTAGATGCACTAGTCGTCCAGCAAATTAGCGACAATGTAGACAACGCAGACAATGGCAACGTGATACATGGCCGATTCGCACAAAATAGTCCCAATCAATCAACTGACAAACGTTGATGACAACCTGGTAAACGGCATCGCAAGACTAGAGCAAAAGGTATTAAGTGGTGACTTCGAGTTTATTGCCTTTGCCGCACTTGTTGATGAAAATACCTACGAGCTAGGCCTGCTCGGCGACCTAACCAAAAACCCGCTCGCACTCGAAAAAATCATTCAACAACTACACAAACTCGCAGAAAGAGAAGTCAAAAGTGTCACCAAAGAAAAAATAGCGTGATACATAGAACTGATTTTTATATACTATGGCTATGAATGAATAAAGCAGCAATACCACCGCTGCGACACTGGAGGCTAAGCAATGGCACTAATACACTGCAAAGAATGTAATGCACAAATCAGCAGCGAGGCAAAAGCCTGCCCACACTGTGGCGCAAAGGTCAAAAAGCCAAGCGGCTGCCTAAAATGGGGCGGCATCTTCTTTATCATCATCATTGTTGCATCAATGTTTGGCAAAGCACCAGATAGCACCACAACAGAACCAGAAGTCGCACTCACACCAGAACAACAACACCAAAAACGCATCGAAAAAGGCTTTAGCAGCTGGGACGGGTCACACAAACAGCTAGAAAAATTTATCAAGCAAAACATGCACGACCCAGATAGCTATGAACACGTCAAAACAACCTATATCGACACAGGTAAAGCCCTAATTATCGAAACTACCTATCGTGGCAAAAATGGCTTTGGCGGCTTAGTCATCAACAAAACCAACGCCATGGCAGACTATGACGGCAACGTCACAGAAATCATAAAATAACCCACTAATACAAAACTAACCCCAACCGCCAATCGGCGGTTTTTTATTGCCCAAAACAAATAAATCTTACTTTTGTAATATTTTTGTTGACGTCTTATCTTACTATGGTAAGATATTTACACATTGTAAACATTTAACAAGTTTTAACCAGCCAGCAGCGCAACAACCGCCAGCCAGATAAAGCGCAAAACATTGGAGATTATTTGATGCTCAGCACCAAACTATCAAAGACAGGAACGATATTAATGCACGACGGCAAGATACAAATCCAAGGCTTTGATGCCGACGGCTGTATGTGCAGAGAAGTTCAGATACACGCAATGTTATGGGCAATTGGTGAGCTACAAAGAGAAATTCAGGCAACCATAGAAATAGCAGGCGGCAGCGGGAACGCCTCAATGGATTTACCAGTAGAAGTCAATGAAGCACTAAGGCTGCCTGATCCGCTTAGTGAATAAACATAACCCAGCCATCACCAGCCTGTGATGATTGAAACGACAAAAGGAATGCAATCGTGGCAACCACAATAACCATTACCAAAGAAAAGGTACTTGTCGAAAGATCAGAAATTATCATCGCAGGCGAGATCGTGTCCAAATGCAGGGAAAGATTAGTTGCAGACATCATTCAAGACCTACTGATTGAGATAAATGGAATGGATTGCGGTGAACTTAAACAGTTTCGCTCAGAGCAAATAGAAGTGCTCTCGATGAGAAAGGCTCCAACATCATGACTCACCAACAAAACCAACAAGTCACCAAAGAAGAACTCCAAGCAGCCTACCAAGAAACCTGCTTACCAGAGTCAGGCGTCAGCTTTGACTACTGCATGCAAACAGACTGCGTCAAAACCTGTTTAAAAAACCTAGCCATCAGCATGCGCAAACGCACAGACCCAGCGATCCCGCGCGCACCAAAACCTAAATACTTTTGGCAACAAGGCCAATACGCCTAAGGAGTCAACATCATGGACTTAGCAAAAATAGCAGACAACCTCATTGCCGAAAGCGTCGCAAATGAAGCAATGGCAAAAGTTCAACAACACCGTGCCACAACCAAACAAACAAAACTGCTGGCACTGATGGAAGACGCCAGTCTGGACATCAGCCTGCTGCTATTCAAATGCACAGGCGCACCAGACCTAAGCAAAAACGAACGCCAAGTGCTAACGCTGGAAGGCAAAACTGGCAAACACCAACTATGGATGACACACATAATGGAGGTAACCCCATGACACAAGAAATTTCAACAGAAATAGCAAACCACACACACGTTGGATGCACAGTTGACTTGGACTTTGTAAAGAAAGATAAGTGGTATCTGATCGAAGTGGCTAGCGACGCTTCGTTCACATTTACGGGCGAATTAGGGCAATGCCACGTATGCCTAATAGAACATTGCGCTCACCTTAAATACACCGCTGATGCCAAATGGATATTCACCACACTAAAGCCTACTGAAGCGGTTGAGGAGGCAACCCCATGAGCAAACTTATTAGCTGGCACTTCGCATCACCAAGCCACGAGGTACAACTAGACACCTCGTTCCGCGATGCGCTCAAACGCGCCACCGCACCCAAACAAACCGAGGCCGACATCAAAGCCCAACGCCAAACCGCCATCGACCACAAATACAAAATAATGCGCGAAACAGGCTATGACCAGGCATGGCAAAACCGCCGCCGCAAAACAGACAAATGGAACCTTGGCATCTGCCTACTGCTGATCATCGCAGGCTGGCTGGTAATACTCGGCTTGCTATACGGGCTAATCCAACTTTATTTAACACAATCTCTGACAGGCTAATCTCCCCAAGAGAGGCAGCTAATGCCGGGCGCGTTGAATGTGCGATTGGGTCGCAGTCCTTAGTAATTCAACACTTTTAATAAACGGGAAAATCAGTGAAAAAGAATCAAGCAGGCTACATAAATTTTGACGGAATATTTCAGTTTCTGATTTTAATTGGAATAGCAATTGGCTTTATCTTATTTGTGATGCTGCCATGGCTTTGGGAAATACTAAAGCCGTGGCTACACACATTGACGGCCTAACACGGAAAAACAACCATGACAACTGATATGAATGCAATGAGTGAGATTTTAACAGGCAAATACGGCGAAGTATTAAGCCCATTCCTAGAGGTGATGAACACTGAGATGCATGCCAATGCTGGAAAAGGAGACAGACCTGGCTGGCTGTCAATGACGCCAGAAACAGCAATGCTCGAAATCCATTACCACGCCGCGAAACTGCAAAAGGCAGTTAAAAATGGCGACACTGAAGGTGTCCGCGAGCACTCAGCAGACGTGGCAAATATGTCGATGATGATGGCTGATATTTTCCAGTGCCTACAACAGCCTGACAACACCGACCAATGAACTACTACAACGCCATCATCTTCATGCTAATCGTATGCCTGATCATTGGCACAGTCAGACTTATCTGCCTAAACAACACCTACTACATTTACTAAGCAAAAGGTAAAACACATGGGAACGCATAAAAAACCAACCTTAACCAAACCACAGCAAGATCAGCTAGTGCTAGCCAACTTACCCACTAATCAGGCACACGCCGCGCTAGACAGCGACATCCACGCCAAAATCGAATACAAAATCGGCTTCGCTGATCTCATGGCAACACTTCGAAGACTCGTTAAAGTAGGCTTTGTGATTGCACTCGAAACACCACCAATCACCAACCTTACACGCTACTATAAAGCCACCCCACCAAAAGAGGTGCCAGAGCCAACCCCAGAAGAATACACAAACCCAGAAATCCCCAGCTTTACAAACCAAGGCATTACCGCTGTGACCAACAGCAACCCCGATCAACAAGTCACAGCGCAAGCCAAAAAACGCGGCCGCCCACCCAAACAAAAAGCACCCGAACACGCACCACAAACACAACAACAAGCGCAGGTCGACAAAACGAATGATGTCAAAACCAATGACGTCAAAGCCCAAGTCGTCACCGAGCCAATCATCAAGCTCACGCCACAAACCAGCTACACACTCACCGTAGGCGAACAAAGCTTTGGCCCCTTCATGCCGCGCGAAACATGGCACGGCTTCACGCAATACATCAGCGACCAGTCAGAGATCATCGTCATCGAAGACACCCCATCATTCCTAGACAAAATTTGGGGATTCGGCGCTGACATTGACGACAAACAAATCAAAATTCTAAAAGCCAGCCCCGACATCGCACTAGCAGTCAAAGCGGCATATAAAGGCAGCGAACAATGAACCAAACAAAACTAGAATCCTTATTAGAAAGCGCTGTGAACATACTCATTGGTTACGGCGTAGCCCTTGCAAGTCAGCTGGTCATATTGCCAGCACACGGCATCAACTTACCACTCACAACCAACCTAATCATTGGATTCTGGTTCACCTTGGTCAGCCTGATACGCAGCTACGTCATTCGCCGATGGTTCAACGCAGGCCTGCACAAAGCCATCGCCAGTGCTGTTAGAAAATATCACAAAAGCAGCGCCAACCAGCAGTAAAAACTTAAACATCAAGGAGAACACAAATGCCAGCATCATTCATCAAAACTATTAACTCAGTCGGACAAGGCCAGCTAACACAGCAACTAAGTGAAGAGCTGGGCGACTTGGTCAAAGCCATCCAAATGTATGGCGGCGCGGCACCTTAAACCTAAAACTCAACATCGAATCGTCAAAAGACCTTGACGGTGTAGTCGTCATCAATCCAGCCATCAGCACCAACGCACCCAAGCCAAAAGCCAAACACCTGCTTTTCATTGGCGAAGATGGCGAAAGTCTACAACTACGCGACCCAAAGCAGCCAGAGATAGAAGGCTTAAAAGCCGCTGACGATATTAATGGTGTTATAGAAGCCCCTGACAGCGAAGAAGACGCCAAGTCAGCCTAATCACACTTTATTTCAAAAGGACAAACCATGTTAAAAGAACTACTCGATAATATTTTAGATAGATCAGCCATAGACCCAAACACGGTCAAATTAGAGCACGATCAATTCAATCAACCAGTCTTAGTTTTGCCAGAAGAGCAAAGCATTAAGGATATGTCGGGCTATTTAAAAGAGCCAATCCGAACAAAAGAAAAAAAATACTTTCAAACCGTAAATAGCTACATCCACTACCTCAACACATTCAAACAAACAAATACACAGCTCTTTGCCACACCTAAGTTTGATGATATTAGAACATTTGATTTTATTATAGCCGTCATTGATTACCACACGCCAGACACGCCACACTGGTGCGAACATAGGGCAATACTTGAGCTGTTCATTACACCCCAGCTTGAAGAGTGGCAAAGGTTTGAAGGTGACAAGTTTTCTCAACGTGACTTCATTGACCACATCAAAGACAACGCCGCTGACATCGCCAACCCAGACCTAGCAACGCTTATCGACGCACTCAAAAAAATCACTATCAATGGCAAAGCCGCGATGAACTCGAGCGTCAATGGCCACAGCGAAAGTACCAACGCCAGCGCCAGCGTCGACATCAAAGGTGTACCGGATGAGCTAGAACTAGCCATCCCAATGTTCTACATGAGCGAACGATACAAAATCAAAGTCCGCCTATACGTCACTGGTGGTGAAGACGGCCTAACCATCACCTACAAAATGACCAACATCAAAGCTTCTTTAGATATGGAGTACCAAGCCATCGTCAAAAAGGTTGCCGATGAAACATGCATTGAATTGGTTTACTAAACGCAAATAGCTAGTGCCTAGCCTGAGCATCACAGAAACAACAGAGCGATGCTTGGAGTAGGTATTAACAAAAAAAGGATTAAATAAATGGCATCAGTCAACAAAGTCATCCTGGTCGGCAACTTAGGCCGCGACCCCGAAACGCGCTACATGCCCAACGGTGACCCCGTGTGCACATTCAGCATCGCCACTACTGACAACTGGAAAGATAAACAAGGCGTCAAACAAGAACGCACCGAATGGCACAACATCGTCATCTATCGAAAACTAGCCGAAATCGCCCAGCAATACCTAAAAAAGGGCCGCCCCGTCTACATCGAAGGCAGCCTGCATACCCGTAAATGGGAAAAAGACGGCATAACCCGCTACACAACTGAAATCATCGCCACCAGCATGCAAATGCTAGGCAGCAAAGGCAGTGCGCCAGACAACAGCAGCGCACCGCCACCACAAACACCAACCGCCAGCTCAACGCCTGCAGTTGATGAATTTGAAGATGATATACCGTTTTGAAAGGACTAACAATGACCGAATATGAATGGCTACTACGCTGCCAAAGAGAATACGCAAGAGCCACCAATGAATGGCAATACAACTGGGAATGGCACGCCAAGGCCTGCTACGAAGAGTTTGTTTTAGACAATGGGTTTGCTGAAAGCGAATTTGCCAACGATCCAGAGGGTGCGGCACAAGAAGAGTTGAGTAATTTAGGATGAGGATTAATTATGGCTAGATTCGTTGATGGAATTAAATTTATTACTACCTACTGCTGCAATTGCGGGATGCCGTTTGCAATAACGGAAGATTTTTATACCCGCAAAAAGCAAGATAATCAAAACTTCTTCTGCCCCAATGGTCACAAGCTGCACTACACAAGCAAATCAGAAGCACAAAATCTAAAAGAACAGCTGGTTAGATCGCAAGAGAAGCTTGAGGCACAAGCAGCGCGCGCAAGAAAAGCGGAAGCAGAAAAAAATCAATTCAAACGCAATTATAAAAGGATGCGTGAACGCATTAATAACGGTGTTTGCCCATGCTGTAATCGTATTTTTCAAAACTTGTTAGATCACATGCGCAATGAACACCCAAACTTTGAGGAGCAGGAAATATTGCGCAACTTAAGAGAGGCTTACGGACTAACACAAGCGGGATTAGCGGACGAAATCGGCGTTACTAACGTACACATATCGCTATACGAGCGTCAACAGCCAGTGGCAGCCTGGGCGCAAGAGCGAATCGATAGCTGGATGGTTTCTCATAATGCCTAACCAAACAGCAAAAGAGCGGCCAATACTATTCAATGGCCCCATGGTCTACGCCCTCCGTGAACGAAGAAAAACCCAAACAAGACGCGTGGTCAAAGGTGTTGGTGATGACAACCGGCTCAAAGGCGCGAGCAATCATGTTGTTCATGCAACTGACCACTGCCCACTCGGTAAAATAGGTGATCAGCTTTGGGTGCGCGAAAAAACTTGGGTGGACAAAGATACCGGGCAATTCAAATGGTACGTCAATCAAGATGTGTTCAAAGTCGACAGAATAAGAGACAACGTCAAGATTCAACCTTCAATTTTTATGAAGCGTAAATTTTCGCGCATACAACTAAAAATCACCAATGTGCGCGCTGAGCGCCTGCAAGACATTAGCAAACAAGACGCATTAGCTGAAGGCATAAAAGCAATCTCAAAAGACGGCACAACCATCAAATATGGCATTCCTGACAGAGATGGATTGCCAGGTAATGACGACCACGGCTGGCCGTGGCAAGAATGGGAAACATCACCCATTGCAGCCTACAAAAAACTATGGGAAATCATCAACGGTCAAGCCAGCTGGGATTCAAACCCATGGGTTTGGGTGATTGAGTTTGAGCGGGTAGACAGAAAGGTAGAGCCACTCAATGCCTAACCACCTACCCCAAAAAGTCACCAACCTGATTAGCTGCTTGCGCGGCAAACCAACGTTTGAAGTCATCAGCGCGGTTAACACCTTTGTCAACAACCACATCGAGTGGGTGCCAGATCCAATACTCTACCGCGTTAAAGACTACTGGGCCGCACCAAGCCAAACCATGCAGCACAAAGCAGGTGATTGCGAAGACATCGCCATCCTAAAATACTGGATGCTAACCCGCTTAGGCCAAAAGCCCGTATTCTGGTACACCAAAATCAAGCAAACAGGACGGGCACACATCATCTGCGTCTGCGATGGTCTAGTGCTCGACACCCAAAACGTCAACCCACTGGTGATCCGCAAAGCGCTACGCGATGACCTAGCCTTTGGCTACAAATTCAACAGCAAGCGCCTATGGGCCAAAGGCCGCACCTACGCCATCGCCGACATCAGCATGACCAAATTCAAAAGCATGTTAAGCAGAATGGCATGATCAACATCGGCACTCTAACCCAGCTATTCGCCCAAAAGCTAACCGCCACTGGCAGCTTCGACCTGGCACTCAAGAAAGCCTGCTGGGTCGCTTACAAACAAGGCCTGGCAGACGCAAAACAACCCAGCACCGGCATCAAATTCAAAAAGAACGGAGGCAACAAATGACACAGCGCTACAACATGCTAACCCCCACGCAATACATGAAGCTATACAACATCAAATCACGCCAAACCGTCTATAGCAAAATCAACAAAGGCATTATCGACGCCATAGACCTAAACAACGGCAAAACCGCCCTGCCCAACTGGCGGATTCTAGTGCCACGTGAGATGCAAGAGGCATAGCCATAATGAAAAACTTTACAGCAACACCCAAAGAAGGTGAGTGGTGGATGTGCCAATCACTCCAAACACTACGAAAAGCACCAATGATTAAAGTCAAAGAGGGATGGGCCTCTATTTGTAACTCAGAAGGAAAACCCCTGCATAACTTCGTTCAACCTGAACCAGTGCTAGAGCCGCTATACAGAATGGTAGCTGGATAGCGAAACAAAAGGACAATCTATGATCACACCAAAAGAAGCTGAAGAACTGGCCCGCGTCACAATGGAGCAATACATCGCCCGATGCAAATGCGAGAGTATTGAAGACGTCGCAAACGCACTAATGAAACTTGTCAGCATGTGCGGATTAGGTATGTGCGCTACCGTCGGTCAAGAGGACGCCGTCAACCGTCTGCAACGCACAACCGACTACATCGCACAACCTCAGAACGCAGACGACTGGGAAAAAGATACTGTTCAATAAACATCTATTTGGAGAAACGCATGAAAATAGAAAAAACGCCCCGAGGATTTAATATCGCTCACTTTAATGATTATTACGGTGAAAAATGCAGCATTCAAAAAAGCAGCCTTATTACCCCCGCTATTTGGCTAGGTGTAGATGACGCAAAACCTGCGATACTAGCGAGCAAAGCCTCACAACACGGAATCAGCACAACCGAGGAAACAGGATGGATACCATACCCAATACATGATGACGTAAACTTAACCACTCGCATGCACCTAGACCAAGAAACAGCAGCAATGCTAATTCCATTACTTCAGCGTTTTGTGAATACTGGTGATATATAACACCAAACAAAGGACAACCCAATGGCAAGCATAACCAATCAAATTAAAATATCAGTCGATAAAAACCCACTTGCAGCCCTTGAAGAGGCGTTAGAGATCATCGAAGGATACCAACTTGACATCAAAAACGCCGAAGAAACCATTGGCATCAACCTAATAGACAAAGGATTCTGCCAAGGCACCTACTACAAACAAACCGCCGACAGAATAAAAAGAAAACTTGAAAGCAAAACTTAAGAGTATTATTTTAATACCTATTTTGCTGCAGCGATTAAACTGGAGATATAAAATGCAAGAAAATAAATTTTATTTTAAAGATGAACGCGACATAGAGTGGGCAAGTAAATTTGATTCAACCAAAGACATGTACGGCATCCCACCAAGTAAAGTTGAGGCGTGGCATGCAAAACGTAGAGAAGAGTCTAAAAAAGATCTGATAGATTTCCTTATGATGTTTATCTACCTGCCCGCAGGTGCGATCATCGGTTTGGGAATATTATTTTTAACCAAACTACCCATAGACTTTATGATACCAATAGTATTGACCTGTATGTATTACACAAGGAAATGGATGCATAAGGCTTACAACTGGAAGTTCAACCAACCAACCCCGCCAAATAATCCCCATACCAAGCCATAAAATTAACACGCTCATCTAGATACTCAGCGCGATTATAAACACCCCTAATCGCGTCCTTATCCTTATGCGCGAGCTGGCGCTCGATCGCATCCGCATTAAACCCTTGCTCATTCAAAATCGTTGACGCCAACGACCGAAAACCATGCACCGTCATGCGGTTATGATACCCAAACGATTTCAAAGCGTGCAGTAAAGTATTCTCACTAATCGGCTGACCAGGCACCGTCGGACTCTCAAACACAAACTCACTATCACCCGTAAACACAGATATTTCATCCAGCAGCGCTTTAGTATGCCGCGTCAATGGCACCACATGCACCGCCTCATCATCAGCCCCTGCACGCTTCACATCACGTGCCTTAACGCTCTTTAACCGATCAGACGGTACCAACCAAAAATCATCATCAACAATCTCATCCCAACGCATAAACCGCATCTCACCATGCCGCACAAACGTATGCGCCATAAACAGCAAGCCAATGCGCGGAATAGGATACTCATACCCATCAATCGCCTGCAGCAAGGCTGGCGCCTCACTACGCTTAACACATTTCATGTTGGTATTTTTTGCCGCTGGAATCACCCGACCCAAATTCGCAGCAGGGTGTGACTCCAGCACCCCCTCATCCACCGCATAATCAAATAACTGCTTGAGGTGCATACCAACCCTTTGCGCAGTCTCTAAAAATCCCGTAGCGGCCGCCTCTTTAACCACCTGCACCAACAATGGCCGTGTAATCTGATTCATCCGGTACGCATCCAACGCGACACAATACCGGTCCACCCTGCTAGGTATCTGCTGGCGATGCTTCACATTCTTCAACTTTGGAATCTTATGCAAATACCAAGTACGCTTAAACTCCGCAAACGTCGGCATCTTCTTTTCTTGATACCCCAACGCCAACGACTTCTTAAACGCCGCATGCACATCCCGCGCCTCAGCCAGCGTCAAAACAGGATACTGACCATAAGTCTTAGTCTTCTGCTTACCACCAATTTTATAGTTATAGCGCCAAGACAAAACCCCCGTCACCGACACGTTAACAAATAACCCGTCAGTGTCAGTCACCTTATAAGCCTTATCCCTTGATTTTAAAGCGTTTAATTGGCGAACGGTCAGCATATCATGGTATCCAGTTTCAATACCATGATCGATACCATGATTGTATCGTTGCTTAAAAGGGCACAAAGGTAATCAAACATAATCAAACCATCCACCACCAGACATTCGTTAAGTTGATGATTATTATGCACAACTTATGTACGTTTGACTAGTTTTTGATAGGTATGATTAGAATAGATGGAGGCGCGAGCCGGAATCGAACCGGCGATAGAGGAGTTGCAGTCCACGGCATTACCACTTTGCTATCGCGCCTTTGAGAGCGTGTTAAACATTCTCATGCCTAACAGCAGAATCTGTATTTTAAACTAAAACGGCGAATGCTGATTGCGTTCGCCGTATAAGTTTTGTGTCTTTCATGATTTAGAATTTTTGGAGCGGGAAACGAGGTTCGAACTCGCGACCTATACCTTGGCAAGGTA
>SPJL01016850.1_pt1 | contig 39142 bp, 46 predicted proteins | sample 3741751 | NCBI WGS metagenome assembly SPJL01 (sample SAMN10925998, study PRJNA522277) | cold seep metagenome | isolation source: Elba SIP-enriched marine methane seep metagenome, extraction at timepoint T3 | place: Italy: coast of Elba, Mediterranean Sea | reverse complement strand
TTTGCATTAGCACACAAGCTATTAAAGATCGTTTATTTGTTAATCGAGCGAGGCGATTATTACCGGGATGCTGAGATTGATTACGAAGCATTATCTGTAGAAAGAAATGCTCCGCGGTGGATAAAAAAACTTAAAAAATTTGGCTACATAGCAGCTTAAGCCAAATTAAATGCTATTTTTTATGGCTTTAAAGAGTCAGGTCATTGTTTGCCTCCCGTTCAAGGTTTCTTTCACGGTAAATGACTTTATCACTACATTTAGTTAAATTGATATAAATCGTAACATATTGATTTTAATAAGGTTGGAAGTTGGATGATTGGCTTTATAAGTTTCTGCTGCATATTTATCCAATTCTACTGCAATTTTTATCTTAACTCCCGCTGCTGAAGCACCTAAAGACATTCCGCCCGCACCGGCAAATAAATCTATTCCTATCATTCGCTTCACTGCCTGATAATTTGAAATTGAGCATACAAGACCCAATTAAACCAGCTGAATAGAATTTTCATGCCACCAATAGTTTAGAAACCTGTAGTTCGTTTCTATGTTGTTCCGCTTGCCACAAATCATATTGTGATTGTTGATTCATCCAGCTTTCGGAAGAAGTATTAAAAGCAATAGATAAACGAACGGCCATTTCAGGGCTTATACCGGCCTTTCCATTAATAATACTAGACAATGTTTTTCGGCTTACTCCAAGCGCCTTTGCTGCATCAGTAACTGTTACCCCTAAAGGCTCTAGACATAGCTTTTTTATTATTAGCCCAGGGTGAGGGGGATTGTGCATTAACATAGTTTTACCTCAATGATAATCTTCATAATTGACAATTTCTGCATGCTCTCCAGTCAGTCGAAAAGTTACGCGCCAATTTCCACTAACTTTTACCGACCAAATATCATTCCTATCACCCGTAAGTTGGTGAAGAGATAAGCCTGGTAAGTTCATATCCAATGGTTGCACCGAAGCGTTAAGCCTACCTAAAATTAGTTGAAGCCTTGCTGAGTGATTTGATTGGATACCTGAATTATTTCCTGTTTTAAAGAAGCGTTCTAGCCCTTTATGTTTGAAATTCATAATCACGGGGTAAAGTATAACTAGATACGTTACAGGTTTCAATTAATTTTATTAAAACCCGTGATAGTCGTCAGGATTTCCTTTCGCAAGACTCGCTATGCAAATATCAAAATTCAGCTCTGGCTCTGTCAGCTCTTCTTTATTTTTCACTATTGACTTTGAAAAAATAACATCCTTTTTTCACGTCAGATCTTTCTTTTTCGCCAGCTTAAATGTTTTTAAGTCAAACTTGCTTCACAGAGGTAAATAGGGGACAGACCATGTTTAATATTTAAATTACCATTCATCATTGCCTTGCGGATATTAAACGTGGTCTGCCCCCTATACTTTATTCTTTTTGAAAAGTGCTTATTCCTCAGCCCTTTTGAAATCAAAATAACAGAATATGCGTCCAGGTTTTTCCAAGCTTGCATTTGACACAGGGTATAATATGCGCGATTAAAATTTATAACTTAAACAAAGAGAACGATGTCTTTAGAAAATATTATTAACGACGCTTTTGAAAATCGTGCCGACATTTCGCCTGCAACCGTGTCTGCAGAAATTCGCGAAGCTATTGAAGAATCTTTAAACATGCTGGATCAAGGCACTGCACGGGTTGCCGAGAAAAAAGACGGCGACTGGGTGGTTAACCAGTGGTTGAAAAAAGCGGTGTTATTGTCTTTCCGCGTCAATGAAAACCGCGTCATGGACGGCGGCGTTAACCGTTATTACGATAAGGTGGAAACCAAATTTGCTACCTACACACCTGATGATTTCGCCAAAGCCGGTGTACGTGTGGTACCCAATGCGAATGCGCGTCATGGCTCTTACATTGCACCGGGTGCTGTTTTGATGCCTTCTTACGTGAATATCGGCGCTTATGTTGACAGCGGCACCATGGTGGATACCTGGGTCACTGTCGGCTCTTGTGCACAAATCGGTAAAGATGTGCATTTGTCTGGCGGTGTCGGCATCGGCGGCGTACTGGAACCGCTGCAAGCCGGCCCAACCATTATTGAAGACAATTGCTTTATCGGTGCGCGTTCCGAGATTGTTGAAGGTGTCGTGGTTGAAGAAGGCTCGGTGATTTCCATGGGCGTTTACATCGGCCAAAGCACAAAAATCTTCAACCGTATGACTGGCGAAATCATTTATGGCCGCGTACCTGCGGGGTCTGTCGTGGTTCCGGGTAACCTGCCTTCCAAAGATGGCACTTACAGCCTGTATTGCGCAGTCATCATTAAACAGGTGGATGAAAAAACCCGTAGTAAAACCGGTATTAATGAGTTGTTAAGAGACTAAACCCAACCTTTTTGCCTCTTTGACTCCCGCTTAAAGAGGCACTTCCACCAGGAATCATCATGTCAGACACCCTCTCCAGCAATGCGCTGATTTACGCCATTCTGTCCATCAACAGCGAAATCGCCCTGCAAAAAGAATATCTTGATTCTCCAGATGTCCCGGAAGATGATCGCGAGGATGAAGAAGGTATCTTGGACGATATGGAGCAGGCCTTTATGGAGTTTCTGGACGTGTACAAACTCCGCTGCAAACAGGACAAGTCGCTGCCGGATATTAACGAATTACTAACTACAGAACTGTAACCCATGACCACCCTGTACGGCATTAAAAACTGCGATACGATAAAAAAAGCCCGTAAAACCCTGGATGACAACAACGTCAGTTATCAATTTCACGATTACCGCGCCGATGGACTGGACGAGGACCTGCTTCGCCACTTTGAAGCTGAATTAGGCTGGGAAGCGATATTGAACAGGCGCAGCACCAGTTGGCGACAACTGTCTGAGGAAGATAAAACAGACCTAAACGCCGAAAAAGCCATCCAGTTAATGCTGGCCAACCCCACTCTGATTAAACGCCCCATTCTGGATACCGGCGAGCACCTCATTATTGGCTTTAAAGCCGAGCAATACCAAGCCCTATGAACGAAACCCTGGAATTATTACAAGACCTGATCCGCCGCGAATCAGTCACCCCTGAAGATGCAGGCTGTCAGGAATTAATTATCACCCGTTTGGAAAAACTGGGGTTTGCAGTCGAGCGACTAGACTTTGCCGACACTAAAAACATCTGGTTACGCAAAGGCACCGCCGCACCGCTGTTCACTTATTTGGGGCATACCGATGTCGTCCCCCCCGGCCCTCTCGACGCCTGGAACTCCCCCCCGTTTGCACCTACGATTCGTGACGGCAAACTATATGGCCGCGGCACCGCAGACATGAAAGGCGGCATTGCCTGCTTTATCACTGCACTGGAGCGTTTTCTAACCCGGCACCCCGATCATGCGGGCTCCATTGCCATTATGCTGACCAGTGATGAAGAAGGCATTGCCACGCATGGCGTGGTCAAAGTGGTTGAGGTACTTGAGCAACGCGGCGAAAAAATCGACTGGTGTCTGGTCGGTGAACCGTCCAGCAGTCAACAAACCGGCGATGTCATCCGCGTGGGGCGGCGTGGTTCCTTATGCGCCCAGCTTACCATCAAAGGCATTCAAGGCCATGTCGCCTATCCAGATAAGGCCAAAAATCCTATTCATCACTTTGCCCCGGCCATGCATGCTCTGGCCAGCGAAGTCTGGGACGAAGGCAACGCCTTCTTTCCTCCCACCACACTGCAGATTTCAAATATTAACTCGGGTACCGGCGCGGAAAATATTATTCCCGGCCAGGTGGATGTTTTGTTCAACCTGCGGTTCTGTACTGAACTGGATGCCGACATGATCAAGCAACGCACTCTAGCCATCCTTGATCAGTTCGATTTTGATTACGAAATTCACTGGCGCTTGTCCGGCAATCCATTTTTGACTTCTCAAGGCGAGCTGATTGATGCTGCCCACACCGCGATCAAACACGTCACAGGCGTTGACACCCTGAATGATACCGGCGGCGGCACCTCGGACGGACGCTTTATCGCGCCTACCGGCGCGCAAGTGATTGAGCTTGGTCCTATCAATGAAACCATTCATAAAGTCAATGAATGTATTGCGCTAGAAGAACTGGATACTTTGAGTGAAATTTATGAGAAGATTTTGCTTGAGTTATTAGCAAAAAAACCTCATTAAATTGGAGACTCCACCTATGCAATGCCACGAAGTCGATTACAAAATTATTGGTCATGATATTCAAATGGTTGAAGTCGCGCTGGATGCGAATGAAACTGTGATTGCCGAAGCCGGCACCATGACTTACATTGAACAAGATATTGATTTCACTGCCAAAATGGGTGACGGATCAGGCGGTGTCATGGGCAAATTGTTTGGGATTGGCAAACGCATGCTGACCGGCGAATCCATTTTCCTGACGCACTTCACTAACGAAGGCAAGCAAACGCGCCATGTCGGTTTTTCTGCCCCGTTCCCCGGCTCGGTGATTCCATTAAACCTGGCCGAACTAAATGGCGAAGTCATTTGCCAGAAAGACTCATTTCTGGCGGCTGCTTACGGCACTTCAGTTGATATAGCCTTCCACAAACGCCTGGGCAGTGGTTTTTTTGGTGGTGAAGGTTTCATCCTGCAACGCTTAAAAGGCGACGGCATGGCGTTTATTCATGCAGGTGGCACGGTCATTCGTAAACAACTGAATAATGAAACCCTTCGTCTGGATACCGGCTGCCTGGTCGGTTTCAGCGGCGATATTGATTACGGCATTACCCTAAGCGGCGGCTTAAAAAGCATGTTCTTTGGCGGTGAAGGGCTATTCCTCGCGACCCTCAAAGGCACCGGTTCGGTGTGGATTCAAAGCATGCCATTCTCACGTTTGGCTGAGCGCGTACTCAGCAATGCTATGTTTAGCGATCAAGGTGAAAGTTGAACACTATTTCTCTACCGCCAACCCCGCCTTGCGCCAGGCCGACATGTGACCATCCAAATAGGTGATATTTTTAAACCCGGCCATTCTGAATCCCAGCTTGGCCAGATTGGCGCGGGGGCCGTGTTCGCAGTACAGAACCAAGGAACGTTGAGGTGAAATATCATCCAGCTTATCGGACGTGAATGCACTGGTAAAAGGAATATGCAATGCCCCCGGAATATGCCCGGCTTTATACTCGCCTCCACTTCGTACGTCGATGACCAGCGGGGGATGTTCGGACGCCATTTTCTCCAGCAATTGATATTGCTGCAGGTCTTGTGACCCATCCATGCCACAGGCGTTAATAAAAGTGATACTTAAAAGACTCAATAACATTCTGTTCATTTTCTTCCCATTGGCTTGCTTAATGATGGTGTCTCCACATTAATTGAATACGCCTGTCCGAATCCTTTAACATAATGCCCGCTGACTGCGGTCAGTTGTAGCAAATGGAAGTCCGGCAGTGACTTTAGCAAGGCAATCATATCCCCGAATTTATCTTGCATGCCCTGCAATCGTTTATCAAAGTCTTTATGCTCCCGCTCAATCTCCTGTACACGGCAATTAAAAATCACGCGTTCCCTGGCAAAGATATTTTCTGTTTCAGCTTCGGGTTGAATAAACATGATTGAGGCTTGCTTTTGTTGCTGCATGTTGACGGTATGCGCGGCAAGCTCGCTGACAAATATATAAAAATCCAATCCTTCACGAATAAATGGCGCATAACTGATCTGTGCACCTCGCTCCGGTGAGTCACTGGATATGTGCAGTGATTGCTGGCTGTCGATTAATTCAATATACCGCTGATTCAGTTCTGCATGTGTTGCTTGAGTCAAATTAAATCCTTATGTCTTGGACAGCTCACCAAATGATCATTCACCATACCTACCGCCTGCATGAAGGCATAACAAATAGTTGGGCCGACGAATTTGAAACCGCGTTTTTTCAGGTCTTTACTGATAAGATTGGAAAGTCGTGTTGAGGCGGGGATTTCCTGCATGGTTTGCCAATGATTATGCATAGGGCGATAATCAACAAACAGCCAGATATAATCGTCAAAACTGCCAAACGCTTGCTGGACTTCCAGATAGGCCTGTGCATTTTTCACCGCACTACGGATTTTAAGCTGGTTGCGGATAATTCCGGGGTTTTGCAGAAGGCTGTCAATTTTTGCTTCGTCGTAAGCAGCGACTTTTTCGGGTTGAAAATTATCAAAGGCAACGCGATAGTTTTCGCGTTTTTGCAACACGGTGCGCCAGTTCAACCCGGCTTGAACGCCTTCCAGAATTAAAAACTCAAATAGCAATCGATCATCATGCACTGGAGTACCCCACTCGTTGTCATGGTAGGCTTCTTCAATCGCAGAACCCATTGCCCAGTCGCACTTTTGCATGATGGGGCTACTTGTTCATTAAGTCTTTCAAATTGGCGAAAGGGCTGAAGGTTGCCTCATCACCCGTGTTTTCCTTGTTGGAGGTAGCATAACGCACCTGTTCTTCATAGCGTTGATGCTCATTATCATGACAATAAAGACACAATAACTCCCAATTGCTGCCGTCTTCCGGGTTGTTGTCATGATCATGATCGCGATGATGCACCGTCAGTTCGCTGAGGTTTTTGTGGTCAAATTCGCGGGCACACCGTCCACAAATCCAGGGGTAGAGTTTTAAGGCTTTTTCACGATAGCCTTTTTCGCGTTCTTCTTTGTAGCGTCTGGCCTGGGCTATGATTTCATCCGCTTTGCTCATTTTTACCTGCCTGTTGATTTTGAACAATGTGCCCGGGATTTTTAACCGCCTTATCCGCCGGTCGCACTCATATGTCGCATAATAACAGGCTGTTCGTGAAGATTGAATTCATGTTTCTCTGGCTTGATCTGCATCGCATCAACAATGACCTGTTTAAGCCGGTCGCTGTCCCCCGGATAGCGGCGCAATACCTGCTTCAAATCGACTGAATGTTCATTCCCCAGGCACAGCAACAAACGTCCTTCTACCGTCAGGCGAACGCGATTGCAACTGGCGCAGAAATTATGGCTGTGCGGAGAAATAAAGCCTACCCGGGTATGTGTCTCCTTAACCCGGTGATATACCGACGGCCCGCCTGTTGACTCAATCAACGACAATAATTCAAAACGTGATGCAATATCCTGCTTGATTTGATCACTGGGATAAAACACTTCATCACGCTGATGACTGTCAATAATACCCAGCGGCATTTCCTCAATAAAGCTGATATCCAGTTTCTGATCAACTGCAAACTGAACCAAATCACCCACTTCGTCGTGGTTGCGACCTTTCAGGATCACCGCATTCAATTTTATTTTTTCAAATGGCAGCTGCCGAGCGGCATGAATCCCTGCCAGCACCTTATCAAGTTCACCAACCCGGGTGATCTGCTTGAAACGCTCCGGTTTCAGGCTATCCAGACTGATGTTTATGCGCTTAACGCCCGCAGCATGAATATCTTTCGCCATCTCTGCCAGACGCGAAGCATTGGTGGTCATCACCAGTTCGTCCAGGCCATCCAGCTGACCGAGTTGTTGCAACAAGCCGATGACACCTTTCCTGACCAGCGGCTCGCCACCTGTCACCCGGATTTTGGACACACCGAGCTCAACAAAGGCCTGACATATTTGCTGAATTTCTTCCAGAGTTAAAATCTGCGCACGGGGTAAAAAGGTCATGTCTTCTGACATGCAGTACTGACAGCGAAAATCGCACCGATCCGTCACCGATACCCGCAGATAAGTCACCTGACGGCCAAAACGATCAATTAACGGGGTAACGGGGTTTTCATTCATGATGGTACAAAAAATTCAATGGGTCATATTAACATAGATGACAATATTCTCGCCCGCAGGCAGTTAGGATAAAATAGCACTTATTTCAGGGTGCCTCTACTGAATGGTTTTAATTCGAGAGAGTAAGGCGACAGCGCACGAAAAACCGCAGTGTATAATGCATACATTAGGATTCGAGTACAATGCCTACGCCGCTATCGCGGAAATTGCATTTTTAGAGATGCCCTTTAAACGTTTCGTTTTTCAATCCACACTCAGCTTTATGACTTGTAAAACCCGCTCAGGTTTCCATGCCTTTTTTATTACCTCCCTGTTATTGCTTTCTTTCCCCGGTCAGAGTGCCGATAAACCAAGTATTCGACTAGGCGCTCTGGCTTTCGGTACGGTCAATTGGGAATTGGCGGCCTTAAAAAATGAAGGCTTGCTGAATACAGCGGAATTCACCTTGCACATCGTGCCAATGGCCACCCCGCAGGCCGGAAAAATTGCCTTGCAATCCAATGCCGTCGATGTGATTGTATCAGACTGGATATGGACTTCCAGAATGCGCGGTACTGGCACAGGCTTTACTTTTTATCCTTATTCCGCCACTTCTGGTGCTATCGTTGTTGCCGCAGACAGCCCGGTAAACACGTTGCAAGACCTTGCCGACAAACGTATCGGTATTGCCGGAGGCGAACTGGATAAAAACTGGCTACTGTTGCAGGCTTTAGCCCGTGATAAAAATATTGATTTGTCGGGTGTCAATAAAATATATGGCGCGCCCCCGTTATTAAACCAGCAACTCAAACAACAGCGTATTGATGCGGTAATCAATTACTGGCATTTTGCCGCGCGTCTGGAAGGTGAGGGTTACCGAACTATAATGAAGGGCACTGACATCATCCGCAGCCTGGGCATTCCGCAAACGGTACCCACCCTGGGTTATGTGTTCCGCCAGTCCTGGGGCGAATCTCAATCAGAAGCCATTAATGCGTTTCTGCAACTGACCCGCAACGCAAAAGATTTGCTATGTACAAATGACGCTGCCTGGCAAAAAGTCGTACCGTTATCACAGGCGAACACCCCTGAAGTTCAACAAAAGCTGCGCGAACGCTATTGCCAGGGGCGCGTTCAGCAATGGGGCATCGCTCAACAGCAGGCCGCCCAAACCATTTACCATCATTTGCATGCGCTGTCCGCTGGCAAATTAACCGGTACATCCGATACCATCACCCCGGGTACTTTCTGGCAATTACATTAATATGTTGAACACTGCGCTCTCCCGTCTTGGCGGCGCACATACGCTTGCCCTGCTGTCATTTTTATTATTACTGGCAAGCTGGCAGTTGCTCGCCATGCTGTTACAGCAGAATTCTTTGCCCGCCCCCGCTATTGTTGTTCAGGTCTTATGGCAGCACATAATCTCTGGCGAACTGCCTTTTCATTTAGGGGTGACCCTGCTACGCCTGTTGGCCAGCTTCACTATTGCGATGGTATTGGGCAGTGCTATCGGCATTGCGCTGGGACAGCACCGCATACTGGACAGGTTCTTCGACAACTGGTTGGTGATCTTTTTAAATATCCCGGCGTTGGTAACCATCATCCTGTGCTATGTCTGGTTTGGACTGGTCGAGTCCGCAGCCATTCTTGCCGTCGTCGTCAACAAACTGCCCAATGTAGTGGTGACAATTCGAGAAGGAACGCGCGCACTGGATAAAGATCTTCTGGAAATGGCGCAATGTTATAAATTTGGACGTAGCAAAACTTTTTTTCATGTCATCTGGCCACAACTGCATCCCTTTGTTATGGCGGCCATGCGTTCCGGCCTGGCACTGATCTGGAAAATTATTCTGGTGGTAGAGCTTCTGGGGCGTAGCAACGGCATGGGCTATCAGTTGCATATCTTTTTCCAGTTGTTCGATGTCGCCAGCATTCTTGCCTATACCATTGCTTTTATCACATTAATCCAGCTCATTGAATGGGTTATTCTAAAACCGCTGGATGAACGCGCGTTAAGGTGGAAGCGATGACCGCCATCACTATTCACATCCAGGAAAAAATTTATCCTGCTCCACATGCCAAACAAACACCTCATCACGCCATCAGCGAGCTGAAATTACACATCAAAGCTCACGAGTTTGTTTGTCTGGTGGGGCCTTCTGGTTGTGGAAAAACTACATTACTTAATATTCTGGCAGGGCTTGATGCCAGTTTTAAAGGCAGCATTCACACCGATCATGCACGCGAACCCGATATCGCTTATGTATTCCAGAATCCACGCTTATTACCCTGGCATACTCTGCGCGAAAACATTGAATTAGCCGCGCCTGATCTGCAAACCGATGTGCTTGATGATTTTCTGGACATTATGCAACTCACCGGTGCCCAGCATACCTACCCAGCTCACCTGTCGCTGGGAATGAGTCGACGTGCAGCCATCATCCGCGGTTTCGCCATCAATCCGGAACTATTATTAATGGATGAACCTCTAGTGTCTCTGGATGCCCCCACTGCACGTACAGTACGTGAATTATTGATAACACTGTGGCAGCAACGCCCCCACACCATTTTATTTGTCACCCACGACCTGCGTGAAGCCATTCGACTTGCCGACCGCCTGGTATTTTTGTCACCTCCTCCTATGCAGGTTATCCATTCTGTGCCGATAGAAAAAAACCAGACTCAACGCAACGATGAATTTGTAGATCAATTTCGCCAGGACCTGCTTAATCAGCACGCCATCATTCGCCAGCATCTGTAAGATATCTTGAATATTATTGAGCAACCGGTTTCGGCAGAAGAGATCATCAAAAAATCACGCTTTATCGGATTGATGCTGCCTTGTCAAAGCGAACAATCTGTCAAGCAACACCTTGTTACTGCCCAGCAGCAGCACCCCAACGCCAACCATATCGTTTTTGCCTACCGCATACACACCGAAAAAGGGCTGATCAGCCGCTTTCATGATGCGGGGGAACCTTCCGGTACTGCGGGGAAACCAGTATTTCAACATATTGAAGGCAATCAACTGATCAATGCATTACTGATCGTGATTCGATATTTCGGTGGTGTAAAACTTGGTGCAGGCGGATTGACACGTGCATATGGCAACGCTGCCAAACAACTGGTGGAAAGGGCGACAATCAAACCCTTTATAGAAATGACGGAAATTCAGTTGTCAATCAAATATGATCAACTGCAACATCTCACGTATCACCTTAAAAAACTGAATGGGGATATTATCGAGCAAAATTTTGCCGATAATATTCATATAAAAATCCGTTTACCGAAAGAAAAAACCGAGTATTTTTCTCAGGTAATCAAGCAATTATAGTCAAAAAAAATCATTTTTTTGGCTTTTTAATGACAAACCAATGTAATTTTGTTTACTATAAACGAACAATTAAAAAATATTTTGCCTACTAGTATGCTTTCTGTTTCCAGTTATAATTTCTCCAACTCATTTAGTATGGAATCAAAATCATGAACAACTTAAAAAGAGACATCATTAACGGTCTGTTTTTTGTAACAGGCACTTTTGTTTTTATCTCAGGTGCATATATCATTTCTACGGTTTTATTTGCAGCCGCAGCAATCCTGAGCAATATCGATTTTAAAAGAAATATTCAGGCCCACTAATTTTTAGTTCCTTGAATAGTGTTCCTCCTTGTATGAAACCTCAATAACAGAGTAATTCTGTTAACTTCGCTCCTCACACTGTATTTTGTGGAGGAGTTTTTTTTGCCTGAAATTTATATCTGGGATACTACATCCAACGCCAGCATCACCGCATCTTCACGCCCTTCTTTTGCAGGATAATAATCCTTACGAACACCGATCTCTTCAAACCCCAAACTGTTATATAGCTGAATAGCTTTGGTATTTGACGGCCTGACTTCAAGAAATATTCTTTCTGTTTTTTTGCGAACATATTCAATCATATGCTCCAGCATCTTACGCCCTGCACCTTGTCGCTGTACTGCAGGGTCAACACAAAGATTCATGATGTGCGCTTCTCCAGCCGCCATCGAAACAATACAGTAACCAATGAGGCCTGTTTCCAGTTCCTCACAAACCCAGCACAGATAATTTGATGCTCGCAAACAATCGCGGAAAATATTTTCAGTCCAGGGATAGTTATAATTTTTCCCCTCAATACTTAGCACATCATCCAGATCATCCACTTCCATATAACGGATTTTCATCAAATCCTTTCGTGACACAGAGCCTGGGAATACTTTGGCATAAAATTCTCTGTCTGCATCGTAGGTCAACATATCCTTTAGTTTGTCTAAATATCTACGCATTTTATTTATCCCTGAAAGCCTTCAATGCAAACTGTAAATCCTGCCAGGCTTTTCGTTTCTCCAATGGTGATCGTAACAAGTAGGCAGGATGATATATCACAATCACTGGTTTTTCACCCCATTGATGTATTTTTCCTCTCAACTTTGCCAACGGCTCTTGAGTTTGCAACAGATTTTGCGCGGCAATACGACCGACAGCCAGGATCATTTTTGGTTGCACCAGATCAATCTGTTGTTGAAGATAGGCTCTGCACGCTGTCACTTCATCCGCTTTAGGATCTCGATTGCCGGGCGGCCTGCATTTAAGCACATTGGCAATATAGACCTGCTCTCTGGCAAACCCCAGCGCGCGAATCATTTCCGTCAGTAATTGTCCCGCGCGCCCGACAAATGGCAGGCCTTGCTCGTCCTCACTTTGCCCTGGTGCTTCGCCAATAAACATCCAGTCAGCCTGTTGATTACCGCTGCCAAACACGGTCTGGGTGCGGGTAGCACACAATTCACATTGCTCGCATGATGCGACTTGTTCCTGTAATGTTGTCCATTGATCTGCAAGCGAACTTTGCGGAGCTGCAACTTCTTGCCGAAGCCCCGGCTTGACCTGCGGCGTGCGCTGCACCCACACATCAATATCCATGGCCTGCAAATAGGCCAGACGGCTGACATCATCCAGTGGAGTGCCAGCCATCTTCGTTAAACCTCGCCTTTTTGCGGATGTTGCCGCGCATCAGCAGATTGTAACTTGTTCACTGCACTGATGTAGGCCTTGGCCGAAGCGATCACAATATCGGTATCAGCACCTAACCCATTGACTATACGCCCCGCCTTATCCAGCCGTACTGTCACCTCGCCCTGCGCATCGGTGCCACTGGTAATATTGTTTACGGAATACAACACCAGGGTAGATTCTGTATTTACCAGACTTTCAATCGCCTTTAAAGCGGCATCAACTGCACCGCCACCGCTTGAAGTGCCGGTCATTTCCTCATCTCCCACGCGAATGGTGACTTCCGCGCGAGGCGTTTCACCCGTTTCCGAGCACACTTGCAGCGCAATCAGCTTTACCTTTTCATCATCCGCATCCACACTGACTTCGGACATCAATGCCTGCAGATCTTCATCAAAAATGTCATGCTTTTTATCTGCCAGCTGTTTGAAGCGAAAAAAGGCATCGTTCAATTCAGCTTCACCTGCAAACTGCACACCCAGCTCATTCATACGTGTCTTGAATGCATTACGACCGGAGTGCTTGCCCAGCACCATGCGATTAGCCGACCAGCCGACATCTTCCGCTTTCATGATTTCGTAAGTCTCGCGGCTTTTCAGTACACCATCCTGATGGATGCCGGATTCATGCGCAAACGCATTGGCCCCTACAATCGCTTTGTTCGGCTGCACAGGAAAACCGGTAATGGTTGAAACCAGTTTGGAACAGGTGACGATTTCCGTGGTATCCAGTCCGGTTACACAAGGAAACATATCCTGGCGCGTACGTACCGCCATCACCACCTCTTCCAGTGAGGCATTTCCGGCGCGTTCACCCAGCCCATTTATCGTACATTCAATCTGGCGGGCACCGTTTAATACTGCGGACAGTGAATTAGCCACCGCCAAGCCCAGATCATTGTGGCAATGCACAGAAAAAATGGCTTTATCAGAATTTGGGATACGCTCAATCAGGTTGGCAATAGTGGCACCAAACTGATGCGGCATGCTGTAGCCAACGGTATCAGGGATGTTCAATGTGGTCGCACCGGCATCGATCACGGCTTCCAGAATCCGGCACAGAAAATCTTCTTCCGAACGCCCGGCATCTTCCGGTGAAAATTCAACATTATCGGTATATTGTCGCGCACGCTTAACCGCATTCACGGCATATTCAATCACCTGCTCCGGCTGCATCTGCAGCTTCATCTGCATATGAATTGGAGAGGTAGCGATAAAGGTATGGATACGGGAAGATTCAGCGCCCTTTAATGCCTCACCGGCACGGTCAATGTCTTTGTTCAGCGCACGCGCCAATCCACAAACAGTACTGTCTTTTATTGCGTTGGCTACCGCCTGCACCGATTCAAAATCACCTTGACTGGCCGCCGGAAAACCAGCTTCAATCACATCGACTTTCATGCGCTCCAGCGCCGTTGCGATGCGTATTTTTTCATCACGAGTCATTGACGCACCGGGGCTTTGCTCGCCATCGCGCAGCGTCGTATCAAAAATTATTAGTTTATCTTTCATGAGAACTCCATCATGGAGAGTCTACGACCTTAAGGGTCAAACAGGGTTAGATATTATTTATATAAAGAGAGATTAGTTGCCCATCAGGGCAATAATCTTAGTGGCAGGCGCAACGAGCCATGAACATTTGCCGAAAGCAAATGTACTGTGTTGCTGAAATGAGATATGCCGGTGATCATCCGCTAAATATACTGCATCCGCTTAAGATAAACAAGCGTGCGAAACAGACTTCTAACGACGACTGCCGAGTCTTGCATTGGAATACAGGCTGAATGAAGGAATAACGGCCACGATCAAAGAAGCCATGATCGTGGCGGCAATCAAATACACGCTGCTCTCTGTAAATATATTCGTTTTAATGAAAAGCCCAAAATGTGACGCTAACACGTCTTTTGCAAGTAGCAGACTTAGCATCAGCAGCCCTGTACCCAGGATAAGGCTACATAAGGTGATCAGCAAGGCTTCCAGCTCTACCAGCATGAACAAAAAACCTGGTGGTGCCCCAACCGCCCGCAGCAATTGAATTTCCCGCTCGCGTTCACGGATAGATGATAACAACATTGCACTCATTCCCAGACAGGCCGCCACAAAGACCAACGCTGACACCAGGAGCAATGTATTTTCCAGGATGGCCATCATTTGCCAAAGCTCTGATAACGCCACGCCTGGAAGAATGGCCAGCAATGGCTCCTGCTTGAAGTTATTTATCTGCCTTTGAACCCGGAACGTCGCCATTTTTGAATTCAGCCCGAGCATAAACGCTGTAATGCTTTTGGGTTGTAAATCAATTGCGTCTACTTCTTTCTGGCTGTTGACTCTGCCTGGTATCCTCACGCCGTGTTGCCAATCAACATGAATAGCTTCTATGCCTTGCAGACTGACGTGCAAGGTCTGATCCACCGGGGTTCCGGTCGGCTTTAAAATGCCAACCACGGTAAAAGGCCGATCATCATGCAGGCTAAAACTGGTTGTCGCCACTCCGTGCGCCAGTACCACTTTATCCCCCAGTTGATAGCCCAGCTTTTTTGCCACTTCTGCGCCGAGGACAACATCAAACACTTGATCAAACACGCGCCCTTGATCAAAAGCCAATGCGTGTTGATGTCCGTAACTGAAATAGCGAAAATAATCGCGGCTTGTGCCGAGCACACGATAACCTTTATGCGAATCGCCCAGAGAAACAGGAATCGCCCATTTCACTTTTGGGCTGCTGGCGATACGTTGAAATGACTGCCAGCTGATATTATTGGTTGGCGAGCCGATTCTGAACACCGAATACAGCAACAAGTTGAGGCTGCCTGTTCTTGCCCCTACGATGAGATCAACACCCGACAGGGTATTGGAAAAACTGTCTTTAGCCTGGTGGCGAATATGATTAACCCCAAGCAGAACAAAAATACTCACGGTCATGGCCATCAGTGAAAGCAAAACCGAGCCTTTGCGATCAAGTAAACTTTGCACTGCCAGTTTTACAAACATCAAGCAAGCACCTCTATATGATTAATTTCCTTCAGGTCATCAACGCGATTAAAATACCCGGACAGCGACAAGTCGTGACTAACCAGTAACAAGCTCATGTTATTTTCAGCGATCACCGACATCAATAGTGACATAAATACATCACGATTGGCTTGATCAAGGGATGAGGTGGGTTCATCCGCGATCAGTATTTGTGGTTTATTGATTAACGCGCGCGCAATCGCCACGCGTTGCTGTTGCCCGATACTGAGGTTGCGTGCGGGTAGCCGCCAGTCCTTTTCGCTCAGGTTTAAAGCAGATAACAACGCCTTGATTTCATTATCGTTTGCACCGGCCTTTTTCCGACTGGCAAATTGCCTGGCCAGGCGAATATTGTCCAAGGCATTAAGATAAGGAATCAGATTAAATTGTTGAAAAACATAGCCGATGTTGTTCGCACGAAACCGGTCACGTTGCCGGCTGTTCATTCGCTCCAGACGCTGCCCAAGAACCGTGACACTGCCTTCACTTGCAGGCATTAATCCACTGAGAAGATTGAGCAAGGTTGATTTACCCCCCCCTGATGGACCGTGAACGAAGACCTTTTCGCCCGCTGACAGCGACCATGACGGCATATTCAAGACCCATCGCTTTGGGCGTTCGGGATAATGGAAGCGGACGTTGGAAAGCTCAATAGTCATTGCATTTCATTTAAATTCAACGTTGAACAGGATCATTTCAAAACTTAATGATACGATGTATCATTGCGCTTAAGGAATCTCTGATTAAGTTGGTTAGAATTTAGCGCAGAAAAAACTGTCGCTATTTTTCGCGAAGTGAGCAGTAATAGTCATTCTATTGCGCCGATCTTCGTGGAAAATAGCGACAGTTTTAGCAAGCTAAAAATAATTGGACTTGATCAGAGGTTCCTTAAAAAGCCATGTTTTATTTTTTAACGGATGGTGAACATGCTGCAACCCCTTAACCCCATTATGATGATCGTTCTGATACTGGCCCTTTCATTTGCTGCGCGAGCAAACGAGCAACCGCCCGCAGCAAAGACAGCTTCACCCCTAATCTTCAAAATGGTTGAATGGACCGAATTGATGCCAAAAGAGGATCTGGACGCATTATTGAATCCGCCCGAATATATCACCGAGGTTGAGGACGGCTCGTTTGAAGACCAGATCAGCAGCCAGATTCAGAGTACCATTGCCGCAGCCAGTGATGATCGTTACCAACAGGCGCTGGTGTCCACCCGCATCGTCCCCGAAATGGATGGCCAGGCGATTCGGATTCCCGGCTTCGTTGTCCCGCTTGAGTTCAATGATGATAAGGCCGTGACACAGTTTTTTTTAGTGCCGTACTTTGGTGCCTGCATTCATGTTCCACCGCCGCCACCCAATCAGATTATTTTTGTCAATGCTCCACAGGGGCTCACGATGGATAATCTTTATACGCCATTCTGGATTTCCGGTGTTATCAAAACCTCTCTGGTAGAAAATGAAGTGGCAAGCTCTGCCTACACTTTGCAAATGCATGCCTTTGAAGAGTACACAGAAGAATAGGCAGTAATACAGCCCACTAATTGCGCTTCCAATGCTTCGTCAGCAAGTACAGAAATGATTTCAATCCGGCTTTCCATGCATTCATCCAGTGCATATTCCATTAACGCATCAGAAGTCAGGTTGTAGGCAAACACGCCCTGGTCTGTAATAAACACGGCTTTCATTCTTTCTGCCTGAATTCCGCTCAATACATTGAATAACCTGTCGTGTGCAAATACATGCCTCGGGGAAAAACGCCAACCCACGCTTTGAAAGCCTTCGCCCTCATTATGGGCTTTGAGATAGCCGCATTCGGGAAAAGGCAATTCGGAAAGCAGCGGCCTTTGTTGCGTAGCATGGTGATGGTGATGAGCGTTTTTTGCAACAGCCGCTGTGGCACCCTCCAGCACGGCTGGCGATACCTGCCCATTGCGAGTAAGTATCATCCGCGTATTGGGCGATGCATAGCGGGCAAAATATTCTTCCAGCATGGGCACGTGAATATCTTGATATAATTCTGTTTTGTTACCGACGACAATATCTGCAATGGACACCTGCTGCCTGAAGGTTTCATCGGTTGAATATCGCGTGTCGGACAGTTTTCGGGCATCCACCAATGTCAAAATCTTTTGTAAAGACAACACCTCCCGATAGTGTTCTGCCGACAACACCTGCAAGACTTCTTCAGGATGCCCCAGCCCTGTCGGTTCAATCAACAAACGATCAGGATGCGCGCGGGTCAACAATTCATTCAATGCAATTTGCATGGGCAGGCCTGCGACACAACACATACACCCGCCCGGCACTTCGCGGATAAATACACCTTGTTCGTTCGTGTGCTGCCCCTCAACCAAACTGCCATCCACGCCAATCTCGCCAAATTCATTGACCAATACAGCCCAACGTTCATTTTTCGGTTTGAATTTGAGCACATGCAAGATGGCCGTGGTTTTCCCAGCGCCCAAAAAACCGGTGATTATATTGGTGGGGACTGCACGTATTTTTTTTGCATCAGTATTCATTGCTAGACTCCATTGCCTTCAAATTGCCACCCTTAAGTAAAGCACTGCCGCCCCTCCTGTACAGGACAGGCTTTTGACATGTTAATTCTGAAAACGTATACATTTAGACTTAGAATACTGTTTAATCAGCATTCGCGTTGAATTGCTCAATAACGTCATCTATTGGCAAAGGTGCAGCGAAGCTTCCTGACTCAAAATTAACGACGTATTTTCGATTCATTAGTAAACCGTTTACTGATGTTGCGGACAGCAACACTCTACATGCTGCCGGCAAAGACGAAAATTCCAGGCATGCCCAACAGCAATCAGGCTGGCACCGAATAGCGTCAAGATTTTTTCGCCTGTTTCACCCAGCATGGCTTCCCCCAACAATACCGCCACAACCAGCAATACCAGCCCTATGCCCCCCAGTAAAAGCAAGCGGTAATGTTTATGCTGCCTGCAACCCATGGTTAATGCATAAAGACTCAAAGGCAAAACCGCCATGACCATCCATAGATGAAATGCCTCGCTGTCCAGTTGCAACGCTGTCATACCAGGGATTAATACCAGCATGAAAGGCAGTAAAAGACAATGAATGGCACATGCCATTGACAAACCTATAGATAATTTATCAGTTAATACCTGTAGCGTTCCCATGTTAAAACTCTGCTTTTTTTATCACGTTGTTTCCGCTGCACAATCATTACAAATACAGTTCATTTCCAGTTGCGGCATGACTAATTGAAACCCCGCATTCTCGACATTTTTTTCAAGCTCCCTGATGGCGGAATGGTTAATTCGGATTTCTATCACCTTGTTACAATCCACACAAATCAAGAACTGCGTCGCGCCATGTGTATGCTCACCACTAATGTGTGCGCAAGCGACATATTTTTTGGTTAAATTCAGTTTGTGCGCGAGATATTCTTGTTCAAGAAAATCCAACACGCGATAAACCGTCATCACAGGGATGGTATTTCCAAATGTCATCTTGCAAAAATCAATCAGTTCATAAGCAGAAAGCGCCTTGTTGGACTGGATCAACCCTGATAACACCTGCTTTCTCATTACAGTCAAACGCGCACCATGCGCTTTGCAATGCTGCTCAGCCTGACTGATAATCTCATCCACTTCATTCATCGTGTTTACTTGAAAAGGATCCTGTTATCGTTATTATTGAGATTTTTTGCGCCCTGTTGGGCTTCCTTTACCCACATCACGCGAACGTGGTGAACCCCGGAAAAATGCTCAAACAAGGCGACGCTTATTGAAGCCAGTTCCGCCATGTTTTCGCAGTGATAGTGATAATTCGCGGTAATTTCACTGTGCCTGTCATTCGGTGCAGGATCATGCTCATGTTCATCGGATTTTGCAGCATGAGAAGGGGCACTATGGCTGTCTTCCAAGACCGCGGAGACATCACTGGATGCAGATACCAGCGTGCATGCGGTACCGGAGATCAAAAACAGCTCGTCCGCTTTCGCCAACACTAGTTGTGCTGTTTCAAGCGCAGCCATATCGTTTTCGGTACGGGCTTGATGTTCAAAACCCACCAGATTCATCGCCGGGGAAATGAATTCAATTTCCAGTACCTTTCCTTCCATTGCAAGCGTCAACTCGGAAACCCCATGCACATGGGCTTCCAGACCGGAGTCTTGATGGCCAGAACGTTCTGCGTTCACCTGTAGACTTATACAGGCAATCATTATTGCGCTGATTGTAAATTTATACGTTTTCATCGGTCAGTTTCTCCAGATTTTCGTCATCAACAATACTAGCCAACAGTGGCAATACCCCTAAACCGGGGGTGTTCGAGATAGTCAAAATCAGCCTCCTGAACAGCATAATTGCTCAACTTCAAACTATAAAAACGATCAAAGTAATTTTGCACCGTCCGAGTGATATGGCTATCGTAAACGGGTGAAATTGTCTGTGCCATACCGGACAAGCGGTTAATGACTGCACCGTCTTTCACAACCAACTGGCCACTTTTAAACAGCAAAGCCACATCGGAAAACATCGTCTGGTAATCCGTTGTTGACTGGCCATTGACGTGCTTTGGATCATAGATCGCAATATCTGCAATCGCACCCGGAGCGAGGTGACCGCGGTCATTTAAGCCCAGCAGATTTGCCGCCGCGCTGCGCGTCATCATAGTCACTTCAGACAAGGTCAGTTCACGCTTCAGCTCCGGCAACAAGGTTAATGACAATGCCTCCTGGTTGACCAGAGACATGCAGTGCTGACGATAGTCTGCATCCATTAACAAACGCAATAATTCTGGATAAGACGTAAAAGGCGCGCCATTTGGATGATCTGTTGTAAAAAACAGACGTTCCGGATCTTCGTTTAACAGGAATAACTCCAGCCCTATCGCCCATTGCAGGGTGTTGACAAAGCTGGCCTCGCGGTAACGATAAGGGACTACGCCGCCTGAGCCTTCAGTTTCCGCATCCCACATTACATATTTGGCAGGACCTGCATCATGGCGACGACTGTATTGGGCAATCACATCACCGGAGATCGTCACGGTCTGGCCAAACATCACCTGACCGACATCCATGGTGACATTGGGGTGCCGATGAAAAGCTTCCAGCAATTGTGCGGCTGCGGAGGAGAATCCTTTGCTACCCTCCTGCCCATACGCATAAAACTGCACGTGCGCCAAGTGCATCGGTAAACCTTGCGCGGCCTCCATGGTGGCGACAATGGTATCGACATTTCCCGGAATACCCAGGTTGTTGCAATGCACATGCACCGGATGCGGTACTCCCAGTTGGCATACTGCGGTTTGCAGGGTCTGCAATATATGCCGTGAACTGACGCCGTATTCCGGCACAATATCGTCCAGACCAAACTGCCGAACATTGGATTTAAATGCACTAGCACCACCGGCGTTAATAACTTTTAAACCGAGACCGCGTGTCGCATTCAGCGTCCAGGCGACATAATCATTGATCTGGCTCTGGCTGGCGCCATCGCGCATTAAGCGAAGCAATAAATCATCATTGCCCAATATGGTTAGTGCCGCGGTATCCAGAATCGGAATATCTGCCATTTGCAAATGCACATCCAGCGCATTCACCGGCAACATGGCAGGCTCAACCACCGTGCTATATCCCATGCGCGCATAGCGATAACCGGTATCAGTAGATGACCATTTGGCAGTACTGAACGGATGCTGTAAACGTCGCGCCATATGGTTGCGGTGCATTTCCGGTAATAGTAATCGCGCCGTGTTTACATTGCCGCCAGCAATATGGCTGTGAATATCAACCGCACCGGCCATCACAATTTTTCCACTCAGGTCATAAACAGCATCATACTGAACACTCGGCCCAGGATCAGCAATGATTACGCCGTCCTGAATGAACAGAGGGGCTGTTTCTCCGTGATAATGCTGACTTGGGTCGTAAATTGACCCATTTTCGAGCTTGATCAGCATGGGCTTTCAAGCCCTGATGTAGATTGTAAGCCTTGCTTGTTTTGTTTGCGCATCATGTATGTAGTAGATATTGTTCAAACAGGGTAATGCTTTGCATGGAACCAATACCCACTGCAAATGCCGTAATTTGAGCACTAATTTGGCGAAACCCCGTGCGTTCATGCAGCACAGGAATCAGATCGGATGCTGCGATATAGATGAAGCCTCCGGCAGCAATCGGCAACAGTGAGACCAACGAGGACTCGGCGGCCTGACTGAGCAATAAGGTGAATGCTGCGCCTGGCAAGGTACTCAGGGAACAGTAAAAATTATAACGAAGTGCAGTGCGCGGCTTATATCCACCATGCAACAAGGCGCCGATATCACCCATTTCCTGCGGTACTTCGTGTACGATGATGGCCATTGTCGTCGTCAAGCCCAGCACCGGATCCACAATAAAGCTCCCGGCGATAAGGATGCCATCAACAAAATTGTGAATGGCATCTCCAATCAAGTTCATTCTTGCCATCGGTTTTACCTGCATATTTTGCGGCTGCGGCAGTATGCGATGGTCATGATGCCAACGCACCAGTTTTTCCAGAATGAAAAAACCAAATACGCCAACCAATACCCATAGACAAATTTCGCTGACTGACGGGTAGCGCTCGATCGCATCCGGAATCAAATGAATAAATGCATCACCAAGCAACACGCCGACTGCCAGGGCGACAAGGATAGGTACGATGTGCTTTAAGGTATCTATGGACAACCATAATGCAAACACGCCGGTCAGCGAACACAGGCTGACGGTGAAACAGGCCGCAAGTATCATTAAAACCAGTTCCATCATTTCTCCTGCTTGATCTTCAAAGGCGTTAACCTGCTACGGATGGGTTTTTTATCGGTGTGGATAACAGGAAACATATTCAGCCTTGATGGATAAAGTCCAGGGTTAACAGCAATCGCGGCTCCCCTTCGGTCACTGTGGGTGAACGATGAACCAGACCGGCGTTTTCATTGCCTTCCCATAATTCACCCTTAAGCAATGCAACATCGCCCGTCGTTAACTGGCATATATCGCTTTCATTCAAATAAATGCCTGATTGCTCATCCGGCAACCCCTGATTGCCTCTGCCGAGTTTTGTTCGGTCCACTGCATGATGCGGTAACCATTGGGTGGCGACACCCTGATAAGTGGTCACTAAACGGCAAGGCACATGATCGACATGAAAACGGGGACACATGGCGCGATCCAGCGTGGTCAATCGTAAACCTGTCTGTTTGAGATCAAACAACACACAAAACATATCCACCAGTTCTGCAATATCTTTGCTCAACGCATGATGCTGATTTCCACACCCCAGCAATTCATTGATTGCAGCTTCAGCATTTTGCGGGGAAACAGTCATGGCTGACCTCAATGCACGACCAGATTTCATTAAAGCAGCAAGATCGTGCTGTAACGCCATAGACAGATCTCGTTGCCATATGCTGATATTTGTTCCATCCTGGTAAATGTCGGCAAATACAGTGGACTGCCCACTTTCTATTGCACGGTGATAAGTTACGATTTCAGGTGAATTCAGGTTGTTTTCAAGCAAAGTATTCTCTCAGGTGACTAGGTTGGCGGATGCCTTCAGCATTCCAAACACAATAGATATGTTACAACATATCTATTGTGTTTGGAACATCAAATCCTCAGAAGGAACCAATTCCTAATAAATACTTATCGTTTCGGACGTTGATGAACAGACGCTTCACTCCAGCCTATCGCGCGAAAATACGCATGCGTCAACACCCTTGCGGGCGTCATCTCAACCTAGTGCCTGGGGGACTGTCGGATTGTGGATAATTCTACTGCGGGGACGGGGGTAAGAGACACTTGCAAAAATAATGGAGGTTAATACCTGCCAGCAATAGTTTTTGCTGCTTGTCTCGATCAAACCACACCCTGAACATAAGTGATGAATATGGGATGTCCCTAACAATCACCCTTCTTGCTTACGGCTTTGCCATTTTTTTCGCAATACCAGGGTAATTGCCGGGCCAGATAATGCATATACCAAGGCAATGATAAATAACATGGTTTGCGCCTGCGCCATGATGAAACCGATAACCAGCATAATCAGGATGGCCATGAAAAAAGGCACTTTGCCTTTGGGGTCAATTTCTTTGAAACTGGAGTAGCGGAAGTTGCTGACCATTAACAACCCTGTACTTATAGTCAACACCAGCACCAGATATTTGATTGATTCAACCTCCAGCCCGTATTCCTCACTCATCCATAAACCGCCTGCCAAGATACCTGCGGCAGCCGGGCTGGGTAAGCCCTGAAAATAACGTTTGTCCGCCACTTCAACCTGGGTATTGAATCGCGCCAGCCGTAACGCCCCGCCGGCAGTATGTACAAATGCCGCAAACAAACCGATTTTCCCCATCGATTCCAATGCCCAGAGATACATCACCAATGCCGGCGCGACCCCGAATGAGACCATGTCTGACAAACTATCATACTCCACACCAAACTCGCTTTGCGTGTTGGTCAGGCGTGCAACCCGTCCATCCAGACCATCCAGAATCATGGCGACGATCATAGAAATAGCCGCGGTCTCAAAACGTCCATCTATTGCTGAAACGATCGCATAAAATCCGGCAAACATCGCACCGGTGGTAAATAAATTGGGGAGGAGATAAATGCCTCTGTGGCGGGGTTGTTTAATATTTTTTTGCATGGTCATTTCACCGTTTATTATCCACCGCGATTGTACTGGTTTAAGGCATAAAAAAAACCCATCATAAAGATGGGTTTTTCCTTGAACATCAGCTACTTTTAGTGACTGGTTTCAACTTTGGCGCCTTTTACCTGATCAATATCAGACAGCAATTCCCCAAACCAATCGACATCGATGTCAAATGGTTTGCCGCCTTTGATGCGCGGGAATTCAATTGCACGTAATACAAAGCTGTTATCGTCATCATGTCCCATGACACCCGATTCACGTTTGAAAGCACATTCCACTGCCAAATCAGCACATGATTTTATCAGGCGAATATCTTCCGGATTAGAAGCAGCTGCACGTGAGTAATAGCCTGACTTTTGGATCAATGTCTTTTCAGCACCAATCATTGATGCGAACTGCTCACCAAACCATTTACCGGGATTGACGGCATCCAGCTTGACATGACCAAAGGCATCGCGCGGCACTTCCTGGCCTTTTGCCTGCATTTCTTCAACAATGGCTTCAACACCTGCGCCTTCAGAAATAAAGATATTTACGCAATCCACTTTGTCCATTACCTCGCGCAGACGTTTGGCTTCGGCTTCCAGATTAATTTCCATTTCTGGAATGAAAACACCGTGCACTTCATAAGCATCACGATTTAAACCTAATTCCGGCAGCCATTCTCTTTGATCCAGCAATTTGCGATATTCTACCGCTGTTGCCGCCGTTAACCAGCCACAGCTGCGCCCCATCACTTCATGCACAATCAGCATTCTTGGGTTGGCATTGCTTTCTGCCACCACATTTTGAAAAAAGGTTGCGCCATGCTCAGCCGCTGTCCACGCACCCAATGATTGTCTGATTGGAAAAACATCATTATCAATCGTTTTAGGCAGTCCGATTACGGTTAAGCCGTAGTCGTTATTGGCCAGAAACGCCGCCAAATCAGCGGCTGCGGTATTGGTGTCGTCACCACCGATGGTATGCAATACATCGACGCCATCTTTAACCAACTGGTCTGCGGCGACTTTTTGCGGGTCTTCACCCTCTTTAACCAGGCCGCGCTTAATGCAGTCGGCAACATTAGTCAGTTTAACGCGGCTGTTGCCAATAGGAGAGCCGCCAAAAGCATGTAATAAGCCCGCTTTTGCGCGAATTTCCGGCGTCACTTTATAAGAGTCGCCCAGTAACAAACCTTTATATCCACTGCGATAGCAAATGATTTCGATACTTGGATCAATTTCTGTGTAACGTTCGATCAAACTGCCGATGGCGGAGCTTAAGCAAGGTGCCAAGCCCCCTGCCGTCAATATTGCAACTTTATTTGGTTTACTCATCTGTTTTAGACCTGTTTTTAATTTTTCGCTTTATCAACAATTTTATTTGCCTCAATCCAAGGCATCATGGCACGTAATTTTGCGCCCACTACTTCAATTGGATGCTCTGCATTTAAACGGCGTTTAGCGGTCATTTCAGGATAGTTTGCCTGGCCTTCCAGAATAAAACGTTTAGCGTATTCACCCGTCTGGATGTTTTTCAACGCTTCGCGCATGGCTTGACGACTCTCGTCATTAATCACTTTAGGGCCTGTGACATATTCCCCGTATTCAGCATTGTTTGAGATTGAGTAGTTCATGTTGGCAATGCCGCCTTCAAACATCAAGTCAACAATCAGTTTCAACTCATGTAAACACTCGAAATAAGCCATTTCCGGCTCGTAACCGGCTTCAACCAGTGTTTCAAAACCCGCTTTAACCAGGTCTACTGCGCCACCACACAATACCGCTTGCTCACCAAATAAATCAGTTTCAGTTTCATCACGGAACGTGGTTTCGATAATACCGGAACGACCGCCGCCAATAGCAGACGCATAAGACAAACAAATGTCTTTGGCAGTACCTGAAGCATCTTGATGAATAGCAATCAGATCCGGGATACCGCCGCCACGAACAAATTCTGAGCGCACGGTATGACCCGGTGCTTTTGGCGCAATCATGATGACGTCAAGGTCTGCACGCGGCACGACCTGGTTATACAAAATCGCAAAACCGTGAGCAAATGCCAGTGCAGCCCCTTGTTTCAGATTTGGTTCGATGACTGATTTATAAAGTTGTGATTGAAACTCATCCGGCGTCAAAATCATGACCACATCGGCACCCGCCACGGCTTCAGGCACTTCTTTAACCGTTAAGCCAGCGCCTTCAGCTTTTGCAACAGAAGCGGAACCGGCACGCAAGCCGACAACGACATCCACACCGGAGTCTTTCAGGTTGTTAGCATGCGCATGGCCTTGGGAGCCATAACCAATGATGGCGATTTTTTTGCTTTTGATAATCGAAAGATCAGCGTCTTTATCGTAATAGACTTGCATAGGTTTTCTCGTTTTGATTAGTAAATAAATTAGTGTTAGTGGATGCCTGACATTAAACCTGCAATCCTTTCTCGCCCCGGGCAATCCCGGTCGGCCCGGAACGTACTACTTCCACAATGCTTTCTTCACTCAATGCATTGATAAATGCATCAAGCTTATCTGATGGACCGGTCATTTCCACCACATAAGTATTGGGTGTTACATCAATAATTTTGCCGCGAAAAATATCCGACAGGCTTTTGACTTCTTCCCGAGTCCCTTCCGTGGTGCGGATTTTAACCAGCATGAGTTCACGCTCGATATGTACGGATTCAGCCAAGTCGTTCAGTTTTACCACATCAACCAGCTTGTTCAGCTGCTTGGTGATTTGCTCAATGATCTGATCATTACCGCGTGTAACCAGCGTCATACGCGACAGGCTGGGGTCTTCTGTCGGCGCAACTGTCAGCGACTCAATGTTATAGCCACGCGCAGAAAACAGGCCCGAAACACGAGATAATGCGCCCGATTCATTCTCAATCAATATGGATATGATATGCCGCATTATGACAACTCCCTGTCTACCGGCGCTCCGGGCGCACGACGCAGCTTCATGTCATTATGCGCTTTACCTGCTTCGATCATCGGATAGACGTTTTCGGTCCGGTCGGTAATAAAATCAAGAAAAACAGTGCGTTCTTTCATCGCAAAGGCTTCTTCCAGCGCCGGCTTCACATCGGCCGGTTTTTCGATCAGCATGCCGACATGCCCATACGCTTCAGCCAGTTTGACAAAATCCGGAAGCGTATCCATGTAAGACTGTGAATAACGGCTCTCGTAAGTAAATTCCTGCCACTGTCTTACCATGCCCATGTAACGGTTATTCAGGTTGATCACTTTCACCGGTGTATTGTATTGCAGCGCTGTAGACAACTCCTGAATACACATCTGGATGGAGGCTTCGCCGGTAATACACGCCACCTCCGAGTCAGGATGCGCCAGTTTCACGCCGATGGCCGCAGGTAAACCAAAGCCCATCGTGCCCAGACCACCGGAATTGATCCAGCGACGCGGCTTGTCGAAATGATAAAACTGCGCCGCATACATTTGATGCTGCCCCACATCCGAGGTAATGAAAGCATCACCGCCTGTCACTTCATACAATTGCTCAACCACATACTGTGGCTTGATGATGTCAGAATTGCGATCATAATCTAGGCAATTTATTTCGCGCCATTGATTGATACGGCCCCACCACGCCTGCAATGCATCTTCGCTCGGGCGCTGCTTACTTTCCCTAACTAAATCAATCATTTGCTGCAGAACCGGTTTAACCTGGCCAACAATGGGCACATCAACCGTGACCGTTTTGGATATTGAGGCAGGATCGACATCTATATGTACTATTTTTGAATTAGGACAGAATTCCGTCAGCTTGCCTGTCACACGATCATCAAAACGTGCGCCCACAGCCAGAATCAAGTCGCTTTCATGCATGGTCATGTTGGCCTCATAAGTACCATGCATGCCCAACATACCGATAAACTGCCGGTCTGTTGCAGGATAAGCGCCCAGCCCCATCAGCGTATTAGTAATAGGAAAATTCAGCATTTGCGTCAGTTCGCGCAATTCAGCGCTGCCTTCACCCAGCACCACACCACCGCCAGAATAAATCACCGGGCGCTGGGCTTCCATCAGCATATCGACCGCTTTTTTGATTTGCCCTTTATGACCCGTCACTGCCGGATTATAGGAACGCATATTTACCGCTTCCGGATAATGATAGGGCACCTTGATATTCGGGTCTGTAATGTCCTTAGGCACATCAACCAGTACCGGCCCAGGACGACCGGTGGAGGCCACATGAAACGCTTTTTTCATTGTTTCAGCCAGATCAGTGACGTCCTTGACCAGAAAATTGTGTTTGACGCACGGGCGGGTAATCCCGACGGTATCAACTTCCTGAAATGCATCACTGCCAATCACCGGTGAAGGCACCTGGCCGGAAATAATCACCATTGGAATAGAATCCATATACGCCGTCGCGATACCGGTAACCGCATTGGTTGCGCCCGGCCCTGAAGTGACCAGCACCACCCCCGGCTTGCCTGTTGCGCGCGCATAAGCGTCCGCCGAGTGGGTTGCTCCCTGTTCATGTCGAACAAGGATATGTTTAACGTCGTCCTGATGAAAAATTGCATCATATAAATGCAAAACTGCGCCGCCGGGATAGCCGAAAATATATTCAACTCCCTCATCTTTCAGGCACTGGACGATGATTTCTCCGCCGTTGAGTTCCAATGATTTATCCTCAAAAAACAAATTCTGTTTTCACATTTCAAAAACGACACGTTGAATTCCTGTCGTTTTCGTTTTAAGCTAGTTTCTACGGGTGACAATTCTCTTAATCACCTACGGCCAAGGGATTCACCTCAAAAAGCCGTCAAGAAAACACACCATTATAACAAACTATAATTTTCTTTGAAAACCTACCTTTTTGATCATGAATTCCTCTCCTGCTGACAAACTACGTCTTCTGCTGCAAAAACCGGGACTTCTGGTCATGCCTGGCTGCCACGACGCCCTCTCTGCCAGCTTATGTGAACAGGCCGGATTCCCGACCGCATTCATGAGCGGTTTTGCGGTCTCAGCTTCTCGCCTGGCACTGCCCGACACCGGTTTGATTTCTTTTGCCGAATTACTGGATCAGGGCCGTAATATCTGTGCAGCAGTGAACATTCCTATCTGGGGTGATGGCGACACTGGCTTCGGCAATGCCATCAACATTAAACGCACGGTAAAAGGCTATGCTGATGCAGGATTTGCCTGCATCATGCTAGAAGATCAGGTGGCTCCCAAACGCTGCGGCCACACCCGTGGCAAATCTGTTATCGAGCGGAAAGAAGCCGCAAGCCGTATTCAGGCCGCCGTTGACGCGCGCAATGAAGGTGCCGACATTCTCATTATGGCGCGTACCGACGCCCGCGCCACACACAATCTTGACGAGGCTCTGGCCCGCGCCAATCTTTTTCATGACATCGGTGCGGATATTAATTTTCTTGAGGCCCCGGAAAGCATCGAGGAAATGCAGACGTATTGCCGCGAAGTCCCCGGCCTTAAAGTTGTTAACCTGATCGAGCACGGCAAAACTCCGTTACTTCCCCATCAGGCATTGGAAGAAATGGGCTTTAAGATTGCAGTCTACCCGCTAACCCTTTTGAACGTTAGCATTCTGGCTATGCAACAGGCATTGAATAGTTTAAAGCAAGAACAAAAACCTGAGGTTCTTGATTTTGCCCGCCTGACAGATACGGTCGGGTTCACTCATTATTACCAGGAAGAAGAAAAATATAAATTAACTTAGTCTTCCTACCCGTTCATGGCACATGCTACCTCAGGAAATTGTAAAAAACCTGTGACTTCTTTGTGATTCTTTCGTGAGAATTCAAGTTTAAAGTGGCTTTCGCCTTTGGCGATTTCCAATATTATTCGAGGATTTTTCATGAACATTTCACACAAATTAATCTATGCCAGCCTGCTGGCAATCAGCGCAGCTGGAACAGCTCATGCCGCGCAAGTTAAAGTAACTATCACCAATAATTCACCCACGGGTGGTGTTGCAATTACGCCTGTTTGGGCAGGCTTCCACGATGGCAGCTTTGACAGCTATGATGGCGGCACAGCTGCCAGCGGCGCGCTGGAAAGAATTGCTGAAGATGGTAATCCTGCACATATTTCTACTGTATTTTCCGGCACGTTGGTACCTACCGGATCAACTGTAGGCAACCGGGTGCAAGGTGTTATTGGTAGCGCACCGATTACAGCAGGCACATCAGTCACCGAAACTTTTGACCTGTCCGGTGACATGGATAATGTTTACTTTTCCTATGTCAGCATGGTTTTGCCAAGCAATGATTATTTTATTGCCAACGGAAACCCTTTAGCGCATAGCCTGCATGACTTGTTTGCCAATGGCAACAGCATTTCATTCAACATCGGTACGCCAGGCACAGTAAATGATGCCGGCACTGAAGTGAATGACTTCACCACCTCTGCAGGTAACGGCTTATTTGCAGGATTACCCCCAATGCAAAGCGGTCCAAACACTGGAGCAGACGAAAACGGCCTGATTACAAATGTTGCAAATCCATTTGGCTCATTTCTGAATACGCCAGCAGGATTTGATCTTAGTGCATTTGATTTCAATTCGTCTTCGCTGTATCCAAATGGTATCGCAACTGTCACCTTGACATCTGTCCCCGTTCCAGCCGCAGCATGGTTAATGGGCAGTGCATTAATTGGTTTATTTACGGTAAACCGTAAAAAATCAACTACACTTGCCTAGACAGGTTTAAATAATCTGTCAACTCACTTGGCATTTATTGCAACATATTGCGATAAGTGTAACCACTCATCCTGCCAGCGGATTCTCTCCCCCTTCTATGATGGCTGGCAGGATTTTTTTACTTTTTCTCTTTCATGATCTGGTCAATTTTCTGATCTGTTTTATATTGGCTTAAAGAATAAACCGCCCAAATTGCAGCAGGTAACCAGCCAACTAAAGTAATCTGTAAAATCAAACAAATGATGCCTGCAAAGGGCCTGCCGATGGTAAAAAACACCATAAATGGTAGAAAAATAGCCAGAATAAGTCGCATAACGCCTCCTTTTTATTATTTTCTGGAAAAACGAAACTGCCGTTGTCTGTATTCAAACACCGCAGAATCTTGCAAAATCTGTTTTATGACCAGGCCCGAGGGCAATTCATCCCCCGCGCGATATTTTGTCCAATCAAGCATTACGAAACTTTCCTGAACATTATCTGAATAGACAAACACATTGAATTGAATTTTGGGTACAGACCGTTTAAATTCCAGCGGCATTTGGTGCAACCATGGCATCTTCGATTCTTTCTCAGGCAAGCTGTCGTGATTTTGTTTTTGCACGGCAGATTCAAGTGGAGACTGCACCGCCTCCATGACATCTGCTTTAACCGGGTTTTCTTCAACAGCATTGTCCCCCTCTTCGTCCTGCACCTCAACCGGCTTGTCTGGTGCTGGCTGGCGCTCACGTTTTTGCTGCTGCATCAAACTGGCAATGCTTAGCTGATCAGTCTTGCCCGACAGAATAGCATGCGCCTTTTTTTCCGGTATCGGCATTAAGATATTTTCAGGCTGCCCAGCCTCCTTCCGAGGTAACGACTTGGGCTGCACGTTGATGTCCTGAATCGATTCTGGCCGCTCTTCTCCTTCCTGTTCACCGACAACCAGGAACAATACGACTCCACCCACCACCAATATTGCATTTACCAACAGCAATACGAATATCCAACCACGCCCTTTGGTCTCAGGCGCTGTTTCTGAAGGCTGCAAACGCATCGCCAATGTTTGCGGCGTGACCTGTTGTCTTTCCTGCTCAGACTTTCTCAGCGCTTTAAGGATATAGGACATATCAATTCTCAACCCTTAAACGCGGGAGATCTGACCCATCCATATTCAGCAGATGTATAAATGTTCTTGGCCCCAATATTCCATCCGGCTCAAGATAATGCTGCCGTTGAAAAGCGACAACGTGCGCCTTCAGCTTTTGATCAAACAAAGGAGACATACTACCTTCTGCATAGATAGCATTTTTCTCAAATTGCTGGCGCAGCCATAAAATTGCAGGAGAACTTTGACCAGGATAAACCAGAGTGACACCTTGCTCAGGCGGCTGCCAGGCAAGAAAAAATAATCCGCGCCATGTTTGCAACACATCAAATAATGGAAAACTCAGCGCGTCCTGATTATGCAAAAACACCGGGCGACCGTTTTCCACGCCTGTCATTAACAAATGATACCTTTCATCATCAGACAGCTGCAACTCAAGAATCACCGGTCGATTTAGTGTCAGCACATCCTGCCATTGGCCCTGGTCTGCTAGACAGGAGATTCTAGAATCCTTGCAACGCTGAATCTCGATTTCAGGTACTCCCCAGAGGGTCATCAACGCAGAAAAAGCAGATGTTAGCCCCGGCTTTTCCTTTGCCAAAAACTGACTCAGCTTGAGCTCTGGAATATCGTCTCTGTCCTCAGCCTCTTTTTCAACCGGCACAGCGGTCTCTTCGGCCAACTCAAGCTCAGCAGGCTCAGCAAAATAGCCGGCGCCAGCAGGTGGCGACTCAACAGGCAGATGATAAACCAGCGCGCCTATCAAACTTGCGACCAGTAACAACAGCAGTATTTTCATGCGTGGAGACTCGCAATGTTGCAAAAGCCTCTCGTCCACTTCCAAAGCCGCCTGATGAATATGCGGCAAGGAAACCTTGTCTTCCTCGTCAACATAGGCACCGAGCATAGCTCTGTCACACAGCAAATTTATGATTCTTGGCACCCCGTTCGATAACTGATGGATGCGGCGACAACAGGCCTTGCTAAATAATTCAGTTTCGCCCTGACTTCGTTTAAGCCGGTGATGAATATATTGCTCTGTTTCAAATTCATTAAGAGGACGCAAATGAAATCGCGCAGTTATCCGTTGGTTCAGTTGCCGTAAGCGGGGCAATTGCAACATATCCTGTAATTCTGGCTGGCCTACCAAAATAATCTGCAGTAATTTGTGTTTGCTGGTTTCAAGATTGGTCAACAACCGAACTTGCTCCAACACATCAAAACTCAGGTTCTGTGCCTCATCAATGATTAATACTGTGCGCCGCCCTTTGGCATGACCATCCAACAAAAACCGGTTTAACCGATCAACCAACTGTTTAATACCCATATCAGGCTGGTAATCGATGCCCAGTTCATCACACATTGTGGCGACCAGATCAACAGCATCCAGCTTCGGGTTTAATACCAGAGCCAAATTAACCTCTTCGGGCAATTGTTCCAGCAAACACTCACACAACGTGGTTTTTCCTGTTCCCACTTCGCCAGTTAATGAAACGAATCCGCCACCTTGTCTGATACCATATAATAGATGCGCCAGCCCTTCCTGATGACGCGAACTCATATAAACAAAATGAGGGTCGGGGGAGATGGTAAACGGCAATTCGGTTAAATGAAAAAAATCCTGATACAAGTGTATAATTTTTCCGGATTAAATAATGTAACAAGGTATTGCATATGCCCTGCAAAAACAAGTCTGTAGCAAAACCTGATTTTCAGGATCCAAATACAAAAAAAGCCAAAAGAATTGCCGCAATCTTTTATTTAATCGTCATGACTTTCGTGCTGGGGGGAACACTTTGGCACCAACATATGAATAAACAATCAGCGGTTCCCAACGTGCAGAAAGAATTTTAAAACAATGAATTGAGAGCAAATGTTTGTTTCCGCTTTAGCGGCGTTGATAGCGGAGTCAAATCCTCATGCACAAATGACATGCATGTCGTGAATGCACATTTTGCTGGCGTAAATATCTGCCTATACACAGCTACCTTGCTCTATCGAAAAAATGACTATTTTTTTAGAGGCGCCCTTGAGTTTGCTGTTAGATCACGCGAAATCTGTTGCTTTTCGCCCACACAATGACCAAATTTGTCACAATTTATCCAAAAATGTGCTTTTTTGCACCAAAATGGGCAGATTTATTACTGTTTTTTGACGACTTATATATACAAAGCAAAATACACACCAAACCTAGCGTCATATTGTCGCGCGACACTATGTCACATTCCCAAATGCGTTTACAAACACTAAACTGATAGCAACTCAAATATGCGCTCCCTCCTAAGCAGTTTGAGTTTACTCCTTTTTAACGACCCTACCGGGTCGTTTTTTTTGCCCGCCATCCCCCTCTGTTCCGCATTATTGATTTGGGATATACGACCACTCTCGATAGAATAACCAAGAATAGTAGAACATTCTTTCATCATGAAAAAGACTGAACCGAGATCGTGCGAACTATGCAGCCTGCCCGTAGAAGTTTATGGCTTTACATTAACCAGCAAGGAAATGAAAACCTTGTTTTTTTGTTGTGAAGGATGTAAATCGATTTTCCGCATGCTTCACCCTGAAAAGCTTGCTGACAAACCGTCCTAAAAAAAGCGGCCAGGATGGCCGCTTGAAAGGAAGGACTTACAACTCCATACCCTGAAAGGGCTGCATACAAGAGTCGCAGTTAGTTTAATTAGCAATACTTCCACTGAAAATGTGGCATATTGACGCGCGGCAATATGCCGTCAAGCATGGCATGGCTTTTGATGGGTATATATTTTGGATACCGGTAAATCCTTAATATTTCATGCTTTTTTACTTAAGCTATCACTTTTATATGCGATATGCCTCCATTCATCAAGGCATATCACCCACTTTTCTTAACATTGAAATTTGTTTAAATAACTAGCCTCCACTTTATATTTTTTTAACTGGCAATCATTGCAACTTAATTTTGGCAGCTATGCTTATGAGCACTATTTTTTAAATCAAAAACCTGAACGATGTTACTGAGAATTGTCACAGTTTGTTTGCTGATTTCGTACCTGCCCTGCAGCGCTAAAAAACTATATAAATACCAGGATAAAGATGGATTATGGCATTTTACTGACCGCAAACCCTCGAAAGAACAGGAATACGAAACCAGGCAACTCAAAGTCAAACAGGTCAAACGCCATGTGTGGCTGGAAAAAGCGGGCCCAGACAAAACGCCGGAATACGCCATACGCAACAATTACAGCGGCCCTATTGAAGTCGAGTTCAGCCTGCTTGATCAAGAAAATATTCGCTCAACGCCTTCTTTACCGGCACGTTTTGTCGTCGAAAATGGTATTTCAGATACACTATTCAGCATAACCGGGGAAAATCAGTTCAAATCCTGGCAATACACCCTTCAGTATCGCTACACTCTTGGAGACCCCCGCGCCTCTCACCAAAACTCCGCCACCTATATGCCTCCTCTGGCTCCTGGTGCCAGATTTGCCATTTCACAAAGTTTTGGTGGTCAATTCAGCCATCAGGATGATCAAAATCATTTTGCAGTCGATATCGTCATGCCGGAATATTCCCCGGTACATGCCGCCCGTTCAGGGGTTGTGATGAATGTGGAAGATGATTTTTATAATTCAGGAACCCATCAAGCCTATAAAAGCCGGGCAAACAGTATTCGCATATTACATGGTGATGGCTCAATGGCGGTGTATGCGCATCTGGCACTGGAAAAAGCCCGGGTATATCCTGGGCAGGATGTTGGCGCAGGACAACTCATCGGCTATTCCGGCAATACAGGGTATTCCACCGGGCCGCATTTGCATTTCGCTGTTCAGGTCAACAATGGGATGAATTTGTCTTCTGTGCCGTTTACATTTACGAGGGCAGACGGCACAACGTTTGTACCCGAAGCAGGGCAGTGGCTGGAAGGTTATCGCGCGCGCTATTAACAACCAGGCTATGGCTTTGAGGATTTTCTAGCGCGTTCCGAATACAACAATGGTTTTTCCATGCGCAGTAATTAAGCCTTTGTCTTCCAGCTCTTTTAATACGCGTCCCGCCATTTCACGCGAACACCCGACAATTCGGCCAATTTCCTGACGGGTAATATGAATCTGCATGCCATCCGGATGGGTAATGGCATCCGGCTCTTTTGCCAGGTCAAGCAAGGTCCGAGCGATACGCCCTTCCACATCCATGAACGCCAGATCACGATACTTACGACTGGTAATCAACAGCCTGGAAGAAATCTGCTCGCCCAGCATACTCAAAATTTCTGGCGCATATTCTTTCAACTCCCGTTTCAGGGACTGTAAAAAACGCTCGTAGGTAATTTCAGCCAACTGACATTTAACCCGGGTTTTTACCGATACGGTCCTTGTCTCCGGTCCCTTGAATACCCCAACCTCACCAATAAACTCATGTTTATTCAGATAAGCAAGAATCAGCTCGCGTCCGTCCTCATCTTCCACATTGACACTGACAGAACCATCAATGATAAACAACAACTTGTCGCCCACATCACCCGGCCTGATGATTGTATATTTTGCTGGATATGATCGTGTATGACAAAGTCTTAAAAATTGCTCTAACGCTTCGTTATTAATCATGTGATCAGTAATTAGTGCCATAAGAGTTTTTTCCTATCCTTTCTTCTGGTTGTTTCGCCACAATTTTAAATCTTTGTTGTCAATTCACAAGACACATGTTGCAACGGTTGTTGACTATAAAGCCGAATTCAGGAAACCATACAAAAACTTGCCATAGATATCAACCACTTAAAAACACACACGTTCAGCTTAATGTACGTTCTTAAGTCAATTGAAAAAAGAAGTTTTTTCCTTTCTCCTGAAACAGCAATTTGACTATATAATCATAGCCGTTTATTTCAAAAATATAAGACTGATTCACAAAATAAAGGTAAAAAAATGGAAGCAACAGTTAAATGGGTTGATGGGCGCATGTTCTTGGGCGAGAGTGGTAGCGGGCATACAGTGGTTATGGATGGCCCGCCTGATCATGGTGGCCGCAATATGGGGATACGCCCGATGGAAATGCTATTATTGGGTGTTGGCGGATGCTCATCTTTTGACGTTATGGACATTCTGGAAAAAGGACGACATCAGATCACCGATTGCAAAACAGAAGTCACCGCCGAACGCGTAGATACTATCCCTAGTGTCTTCAGCAAAATCCACCTGCATTTTATTGTCTCTGGCAAGACCTTAAAGCCTGCCGTCGTTGAACGTGCCGTTAAATTATCCGCAGAAAAATATTGCTCAGCCAGTATTATGCTCAGCCAATCCGTTGAAATCACACATAGTTTTGAAGTTATAGAGGATTGACAACTTTGAACAAGCTACAACTTCACGGTTTTAATAACTTAACAAAATCGCTCAGCTTTAACATTTACGATGTCTGTTATGCCCCGGAAAAGCAACAACAGACCTATATAGAATATATTGATGAAGCCTATAATTCTGACCGCCTGACCCACATCCTTCGTGATGTCGCAGAAATTATTGGCGCACAAATATTAAATATTGCGCATCAGGATTATGACCCCCAAGGGGCCAGTGTGACCATGTTGATCGCAGAAGATGATGTCATCCCATCCGGCATGCAAACGCTCGCACCCGGCCCGCTACCAGACACCATCCTCGCCCATCTGGACAAGAGTCACATTACCGTACACACCTACCCTGAAAGCCATCCAGACAACGGCATCAGTACATTCAGAGCGGATATTGATGTCTCAACCTGTGGCCAGATTTCCCCACTAAAAGCGCTGAACTATCTAATCCACAGCTTTGAATCAGACATTGTTATCATGGATTATCGGGTGCGTGGCTTTACTCGCGATATTCAAGGCAACAAACACTACATCGACCACAAGATCAACTCCATCCAGAATTATATTGCCGACGACACCAAGGAGATGTATCAAATGATTGATGTCAATGTGTACCAGGAAAATATTTTTCACACCAAAATGATGCTCAAAGAAACCGAGCTGGACAAATACCTGTTTGAAAAAGAAAGCAACTTAAGCAGCGATAACAAAGCAGCCATCCAACAACAAGTACAAGCCGAGATGGCAGAGATTTTTTACGGGCGAAATTTTAACTAAGGAAATGCTGGTTTAATCCATCCCTGGTTAAAATCAACACGCCCCTAACTGTATTTGTATGGGGCGAACCACGCTATTCACGATCATCAAGGGGCGACATCAAGGGGGTCAGCCAGCTTGATTTCTATAATTTTCACTTTTCCTGTCTCCACCATGCGCTGTTAGCTTTGTTGCTCTTGAAATTAATCTGCTTACCTCTTGATGAAACCCATCGGTACCATAAACCTCGCCTCGCATCGTTGCGTCTGTTATTTGTTGCTCTTGCGCTGCGGTGTTTAACGTATTAAATATTTTCTGATAATTTGCAGCCCTTAGTTCAGTGCTATCACCCAAATCTTGGTATAACGGGTGCTCAGTGATTAAAGTGTTTGTTTCGCCTAACGCATTATGCCGATAACTTGACCACCGATAATCGGCAATATTTTTAACCATATTAGCCTTAACAGGATTCATTTCAATATAACGATAGAGAGTGAAGAGATAATTCTCGCTATCTACTAAGCATGACTTAAATCTACCTTCCCAAATAGTTCCTGTTCTATTACGTGTGGCATTAAAAAAACGCACATATCGATTTGCCATCGTTTGCATAAATCTACTCAGCTGACGTGGTCAACTTTTTTAATACAACCCAGTTAAGCGGCTTCTTTCATTTCTATTAATTGATGTTCATAATCATTCGGGCTCATATAGCCCAAGGTTGAATGCAGGCGATAGGGGTTATAAAACATAGAAATATAATTCAATATATCCTGCTGTGCTTCATAACGAGTCTGATAATTTCTCCATTGAACGCGTTCCTGCTTAAGACTTCCGAAGAAGCTTTCCACAACAGCATTATCCCA